>JAAUXT010041145.1_pt1 | contig 16638 bp, 13 predicted proteins | sample 7278171 | NCBI WGS metagenome assembly JAAUXT01 (sample SAMN14350112, study PRJNA611818) | marine sediment metagenome | isolation source: surface marine sediment (1.8m) | place: French Polynesia: Moorea | collected 2018-08 | reverse complement strand
TTGTTTTGGTAAAAATATATTTCCCTCAAAACTGGCGCGTTGTGGGGGCACGAAACCCACCGCCGCGCGCGCGCGCGCGCGCGCGCGTGTGTGTGTGTGTGTGTGTGTGTGTGTGTGTGTGTGTGTGTGTGTGCGTGTGTGTGTGCGTGTGTGCGTGTGTGTGCGTGTGCATGTGTGTGTGAAGGGCCTTGGTCCCTGGATCCGCTCCAGAGTATCTAGACGCAGAGTGACGTGTCTGCGTGTGGTGAACTTGAAAAGAAAACGTGCGTTTCTTTGGGGGGCGGGGGAGGAAAGTCCCGTTCGTGTGTGCGCGCGCGCGCGCGTGTGTGTGTGTGTGTGTGTGTTAGTCCCTGGATCCGCTGTAGAGGTATCAGATTTTCCCCTCCCGCTCAGGCGACACCAGCGGAAATGGATGGGTCACGTGACGCGATTTCACGCGCGCGTGCGCAGCGGCGCGGGCACCCGTCAGCGCGTCTAATCTCCCGCCCGGTACCCGATCCATCCAAACCTGGTTAGTTGCGCGCAAAGCAGATTGTGTTCTGTGAGGTTTGCGTCATGGAGAATATGATGGAACAGCTGGTGATAGGGGTCGGGCTGGAGCTGGGGAGGGGAGCCCAGGGCGGATCCAGCCTCTGGTCCAGAATGAAGCTCAGGAGAACTGAGCTGAGAGCCTGGGGTGGATCTTGCATCTGAATGCAGGTTTCCATCAATGGAGCCAGGATCGCGACAGAGAGAACCACCCGGTCCTGACGGGGGTTCAGTCTGGTTTAAACAGACGGGGTGGGCATCAATTTTATTCAGAGTTGTTGGGGGCGGGCCAGTGCGTGACTCTGCAACCAGTTGTAATGGTTGGTTTCAGAAATGGTGGAAATACGGATTTGAATGCTCAGAAGAGTCACCCCTCAGTGGTCTGACACGAGTACTGGGTCCACCTCCAGCAAACCACAACCTGTTTATTGGTGGTGGCGGGGGGAGGGGGGCTGACTGGACCCACCGACACCCCTCCTAGAACAGGAATCTTGGAGCAGTATAAGCTGTTGCCGTGAACGCGTAAATCAAATTGTTTATTTCCGACGCGTTTGCTACGCAGGAGCCGCGCGCTGCGAGGGAACCAGCCAACCGGAGGAGTCCCGGACCAGCCTCCCGCTCAGGGATCCGGTGAGGCAGTAGGGCTGCCTGGGGTCCGAGTCCAAGGACATTCAAAACAAAAATATTTTGTCATCAGATCATCAGATCCATCATTGGGAGTGGGAGAAGAGAGGGTTCTTGGAGCAGAGTTTTTGTCCCCGGCTCGGTTTTGATCAAAACAGAAAAGCAATTGTGGGAAGACAAGCGGACTCTTGTCATTTTCAAAGCACGAGCAGTTGCGCCTCAACAATTTTTCCTCTTCGCGACGGCGTTTCTTTGTGTTTCGCACTCGAGGCTTTTGCTCGACATGTCGTGCTGTCGGCACCACATGTTTTCGCGGAACTTGGTTTGTCACTTTTTGCGTCATTACTGGTGATAATGCTGGTAGTTTCATACAGAGGGGTTCACACCAAGTTCCGATGATTCGACACAAATTGCGTCACAAAAGGTCAATTTGCAAACCCACTCAAAGAATCCGTCACAAAAATTGTGACGTTGACGTAGGTCATGGTTCCAGGGCAGAGTCTGAGCCCTGGAACTGAGCACTGGAGAGAGGCCCGAATCGCCACGTGAACAGCTCACAACTTGAGGTGTTGGCCCGAAATGCCATCCTTTGAAGAGGTATGTCTGCCCAGACCTTTGACCTGTCTTCGTTCCTGAGTGGCCTTTCGTCAAACCTCAGTCTCGATGTTCTTTACAGCTGGCCCTGAATCTGGAGAAACCTCAGCCCTCTCCTAGGGAGTGGGTCAGAAGGGGAAGCTCCCAAGACAAAGAGTACTTTAGTTTGGGAAGCGGTCCTTTTGGTTCTGCCAGTCTTCAACATGAGTTGCGCATTCGAAAGAATCGACACTTTAATCGAACCTCCGTGTCACCCCGCCACTCTCCCAGCATGTTCCTGTGTTTGTGACATTTCGACATCACGTAGCGCAATAGGAATGACAGATGGCCCTGTGTACCCGCCCTCCCTCCCCACCACGTGCCCCCCCCCCCGTCTATCTGCCATCACCAGCGGGACGCGACAGGATGTGTGCAGTTCCAATTGAGACTTGTTTTACGCATGCCAAACCCCGATAAAAAGCGCGCACCCCGTTGAGCGGGTGTTTTTGAGGAGGGTTCGTCGTGACTGAGACTGAAACCAGGATGACCGAACGGCTGGAACTACAGAAACGTTTGTCCCTCTGACGGATCCAGGGTTGAGATCAGGGGTCCAAACCTTTGTGGGGACAGGAGTGCAAACCCCAACCGTGAAAAATGAAATTTTGTGAATAAAATTTTGTGCCCGTAGCGCAAAGTCCAGCAGGTACATGGATTTTTCAAGGGTCAGGCCCCATGATCCCCTGGATCTGCTGGAGGTTCACATCCGCCGCGTGCGTTGGAAGACCCTGTGGATTCTGAAACTGTTTGATCCGGTGGCTCTTCTGCGGTCTCCGCACTTTAGCAGTGTGTGCGGGTGCAGAACCAAGACATTGACGTCTCAAGATTCGTCTGAACCCGTCCTGACCAGACTCCACCCATTTGAGCTCAGGTCCCCTGAACCCACGCTCGGAGACGCGTCCTGATCACCAAATCCCTTCACGTCCCAACCACAAAGGCAAAAAAGTCACAATGGCGTGTTTGTGTGTTGTAGTCTCTTTCTTCTGTCTCCAAAATGAATTTTCAATGACGCGTAGTGCACGCTGCAAGCGTCCAGCGCTGCGTACCTGCACAAACCACGCACTTGAGCAGTCTGATGGCAAATTCTGATTTTCTGTGGGCATGGAAAGACGCAGCGCATCACGCAACCGGCGTGCACCATCCTTGTGTCCGTCCGTCGTCTCTGTGGTAAAATCGAAGCATTCTTGTCACTTTGTGGACTCCAATGATTTGTTGTCACTTTCTGCCTTTGAGGCTTTGAAGAAGGGGTCTTTTGAGCGCAATGGGGGCAAACACCAAATAAACAGGATGTGCGCACCTGGTGACAGCACATTAAGATTTTGATGAGATTCACGCGAGAACGCATGACTACACAGATGAGATGGGGGATCCACGGAGGAGTCAGGCAGGTCAAGATACGTACAATCCGATGCCTCAAGACCCTGAGGCTTTGGTCTCTCGCAAGTCACTGGTCTCACCAAAGGAAGAGGACTGATTTCTTCGAGCGGGTTCAGGATTCAGTTCAGCGGGGCCATTTTCTTTTGGGTGAACCCAACTTCTTCCTTCCAGACCAGTGGAGTCGGCAAGTGAAAAGCAAAAGTTGTGCCTGTCCGGCACAAACTTTACGTTTGTATGACCCAGGAGGAGGTGAGTTCCCTGGGTCTGAGACCCCTGCATCTGCAGCTCTGGTTGTGAGTGGGAGCTTCAAATAGGTTGTATCATAGGTCAGGTGAGGGTGGCCCCTGGATCCAACAGGTATTTTCGGGATCGGGCGAACCCTGTATCCGCTGTAGGAGTTGAGAGTTCCCGCGCAGTTTTCATGCTGGATCGAGGCACGCAAAGCGAGGCAATCCAGGAGATTCGTCCTCACGTCATGAATCAGAGGAACAACTCCCTTCAATTGCCACGGCAAACAGTGCGGGATCATTTACTCAGACTCGTCTCACCCCGGGCTCAGAGCGGTGCCATTCCGATGCAGAACGTCCCGCGCGCACGCGACGGGGTCACGACACGACTTCCGGTGGATCCAGGGGCCCGAAGCGACCCAACCAGTGGGCGTATCCATTGTCGTGCTGATGAACATTGTTGTTGTTGTTGTTGTTGTTGTTGTTGTTGTTGTTGCTGCTGTTGTTATTGTTGTAAAATGTGGTTCAGGTGGGGGTGGCGTATTCGGCCTGAGCGTCGATAGAGTGTGGAGCGTTTCTCAGGGATTTTGGCCTTCTGTTGTCTCTTCCCTGGGACTGTTGGATCTGCACCTGAGACCTGGATCTGCAGCTGCTTCATATGAGGCCATTTCTACGCAAACAGCTCGCAATGAGGCTGCGGGTCACACCGAACGCGCCACGCGCTTTGTGCCTCTGCACGGATGGGGGAGGCACCCTGTGACAACCCCCCCCCCCGAACTGACGAAAACAGCAATGCGAGGCATGACGCAACCGCCATGAACCGAACCGAGAAAAGGCACTGCGCTGCAGGTGGACCACGTACAGATGCGTCAGGACTTGAGCTCTTCACACATCAGTGAAGACAGGGTCGTGTGGTGTCTTCGCTTGTTTGCGTGATGCAGCGCCCACTGATTGGAACAGGGCCTCCACATACGACGCGCCCCGTGTGAACCGAGCGTCGCCCCCGCGCCCCGCCCCGCTGCCGGTCGAGTTGACCCGCCTCGCATGCGACACGCGAGCCGCGCTCTTTATTATCGCTCTTTATTGAGACGTTTTCCGAGAATTTCCCGCCTTTTCCCGGCGCGCGTCGTCTCGTCCGCTGATCTCTGGATAACGAAGCTGCGAACACGACCGCTGCCTCCAGCGGATCCAGGGGGGGGGGGCGCCCGACCCTCAGAGGCTCAAATTACGGAAGATGGATCCAGGGGCGGGCAGGGGGCGCCTCCGTCTCGGCTGGAGTCCGGTGGAACGAAATGGGGAGATACCCCAAATTTTTGACACGGGTGCCTCCTCATTAAACCACACAAGATATCAGTTGACACAGGCCACTGAGAGCCTTGATGAGTATCTCACCATTTTAGGTGAGAATTGAAAGGAGGCACCAGGCAAGAGGGCTGAGGAGCTTGCCTCTGGACCTGTCTTACCTTGGGCAGAGGCTTGGGGCCCTCACCCCATGCCTCCTGATTTTGGGTGTCTGGCCATTTCCTTGCACCGGCCCTCAGAGGCTCGGCGGCGGGAGGGAGGGGGGAGATTCACTGATAGGTGCATCGACTGGATCTGTGTGGAGTGCAGGGGACCCAGCTGACCCCTCAGCCTGACCCCTCACAGCCCGGGGCTCGACCTCTTTCCAAAGGTCAAATCAATCTCTCCCGTCCACGTGACTTCAGGCTCTCGCTCCACGGAAACTGAGATCGATCGAAAGGTCCAAGGCACCTAGGGGACACTGGGGGGTAATGCCCCTGTGACGCCGTGGATGTTTCGCACTGACCACGTAAGAACACCAAGGCGGGTACTCCACTGCGAAAAGAAGGGGAAATGTCACGGCTTGTAGAGGGGGCGAGAAGAAGGGAGGCCAGCCCCATGGCAAAGGAGAGACATGTGGATGATGGATGGCGACAGCACCTGGGATGTCACCCAGGGATGATGACCACGCACCATTTGAAACAAAATCCTGGGTCTGCCACAACCACACAGAGAATTTATCACCTTTCCACTGGGGAACCTTGAAGCCTGAATCCACCCCTTCCCCTCAACATGTACAAACTGGAGTCCCGCACCTCGAGTAAAATCCTTCAATCGCCCTGGGAGAAACAAGTCAATTGGCGCATTTTCCGTCCCATTCAGCGCAGATTTCTGGAGCGCACTCAGCGCTCAAGTGTTGGCGGGGAAACTGCGCAGAGTTTCTGCTGCGGTTCCCGGGAAAGCTGCCTCCACAGTAAGAATTGCCCACAGGTGCAGCCTGTGTCGTTTTGTGCTTCATATTGTCGGTTCGTATCTGGAGTTTTATGCAGGATTTGAATTTTGTGTTCTGGTGTATTTGGGTGCTGTGTGCACGAGGCTCTCTCCTGTCTCCCCACCCCTCCCACAGCTAAACTGAGAAATGATTATTCCCCACGATTTGTCGTCCCCGTGACCAGACCCTGGATATTCCCCTGACCCCCCCATCCCCTGCCCTACGAGCAGAACCCGTCATTCTTCGCAACCCAAACCATTCGGGCGTCATGCTGAACGCTGTTTTCTCAGTCAGTCTGCTATACTGCGCACACACGTGTGTGCTTGGTGAACAAACCGAAAAGAGCCACAGTCCATCCGAACTGTCTGCCAGTCAAAACCCAAACTTGGAGAAAATTCGAGTGAATGAGGAGTGAACGAGCGCTGCACGGGCGCTGAACGTGATGATGCTGGGTTTGATCCGTGAATCAGAGGCTCCGTGACTCACGCCCCTGGCAGCGCGCCCCGGGCCTCACCTCACCTCGCACCTGGAGATCAGGGGCCGCGGGGCCGTTCAACCCAGGTGCGTGCTGGTTCTGGTGCATTGGACTTCAACAGGTGATGGTCAGGCTGAAAACACACTCCCAGCGACGCAGCAACCAGCGTCGTGCTGCCCCGTCGTGCTGTGATGTCGCCCCATTGGGTTTGTATTGGGCTGCATTTGCTTCGCCCCAACCGCTCCCAAACCCAATGGGCGACGCCACAGCATGACTTGCCAGCGCGTCGCTCTTCAGTGTGTCTGTACCCTCAATGCGTGCTGTCGTGAGGGACACTATACGAGGTAGGTTCTCAAAGTCTTGTCCGTCATGGTTGTGAGAGAAGAAAACGATTGTGCTGAACAGACAGAAGGATTGGATGAGTCAGTGTGAGTTTCATTTGATGTCGATACCAATCAGTTGAACATCACGGAAAAAACTTAGAGAACCTACCTCGTACCTGTTCTGTGTGTGTGTGTGTGTGTGTGTGTGAGAGAGAGAGAGTGTGTGTGTGAGTGAGTGTGTGCGTGTGTGTGTACAGCCACAACGTTGCTTCCAAAACGAACCCCACCTGGTGTGGTTCTCACAGTTCTTCCCACTCACCTCACTGTCTGGTGAGTCACGATCCACAACACCTGGCGAAACAGAACAACACAAGCCGTTTTCACATTGGTGCCGTCGACGTCAGAGTTTTGACGTCAACGTCAAAATTTAACATGACGCCCAATTGGTGGGCGTCACAAAACGGCCCAGGCCATTCTTTGATGTCGTCAAAAAATGCTGACGCCGTCACCAACGTGAAAACCACTACACGCACACACGCGCACAACAACAGCAACAACACCACCAACAACAACAACAACACAAACGCTCACACACACACGCACAACAACAACACAAACGCACGCATACACACACGCACATACACATACACACACACACGCGCGTGCACAGGCAGTAGAGACAAGCATAGCGTGAACATGGGACAGGAATCCACAGCGGGAGGTGCTCAAACATTTGGCAAAAAATGCACGAAGTTTGAAGTGTGAATCAACTGGGACTTTTTTGCACACATGTGTGCTCGTGTACGAGTATTTGAAAGTGAGTCAGTGCGGTTTGATCATTCTCACAGTTTTAGGGACCATCCACGAACATTGAAGCTCAGCGAGTCTGGATGCTTCATGCTGAACTCACATGTTCGTTTCCCACTGTGAAAGTCAAACAACTCGTCTTGTTCTTGAGCCGAAGAGCAAAGCGGAGAAGAGTAGCTCGGGCCAGGATCCAGGGTCTGGTCAAGGGACCCACATTGGGAGTCTGACTCTATGTATGAGAACGTTGTGGAATGAGCAAAGGTTTGCGTGAAGTGCAAAATTTATTTGGGTGGGGGGTGGTCAAAAAGACATTCCCGGGTTGAATATGTGTGGTCCGTACTGTACGAGAGTGATGCTGTGACTACAGATGGACCTGGTGTTGAGGTTCTGCGAACCTCAGCAATACGAGGTCAAAGGTCTCACAGAACTGGGTCTGAGACCTCAGGCCTTTCAGAACTGCTGGTAGGCCCAGTTTTCTTAGCAAAGCAAGGCGTGAAGCCTCCAACGATGTTTAGGCTCGTACACATCATTGGAAGCCTCACAGAACTGGGCCTTCCGCCCTTGCAGAACTACTGGCAGTACCCAGTTCTGACGGACATCAGGTCTCGTAGCACTGATCCTGTAGGCCTCAAGTTTCACAGAACTGGTTCAGACCTGAGGCCACATAGAACTGCTGGTAGATACAGTTTTCTGTGAAGCCTCAGGTCTCGCACAACTGGAGTTTTCGCAGAACCGGCACCTTGACCCCGGTGGTGGACCCAGTCACTTGACCCCTCAGCTCTCCCAGAAGCGGAGGCCTCCTGGAGCCTGGACGCCTTGGCCCCTGGATCCGCCCCTGCAGTCTGTGCGTCGGAGGCTCAGCGGGTTGAGAAGGCTCCACCGTCTCTTCATCGCTCAGAGCCGGGCGCCTTGTCTTTGTGCAACTCATTAAGAGTCATTCAGCTGCGGAGTGAAGTGAAGCCGGGGGCGGCGGACTGAGGGAGAATGGGGCCTGCGGCGGAGGGAGTTCGGGTTCACACTGGAACTGGAGAGAGTGAGGCTTCAGTTGGAACTGGCCAGAATGGTGCTGGGTGCGGACTGCAAGCTGAACCTGTGGAACAAGACCGGGTTCACACTGGACTGGAGCAGGAAGGGGGGGGGCTGAGCAAGGCCTGTGGTCCACATTGGAACGTCCACGTCCCACAGTCAGTGACCAGGAGCCCGACCGGCTCCATAAGCCGCTAATCCTCGTCGACTGGGCTGATCTTGTTTGTCCGCCGGGACAAGGCTCGCAATGAACCGGCTAATTGTACAGCTAATGAGGTTTTGGGTCTCCACACGTGACAGTGAGAGGGGCAGCTGATACAAGTCCTCAGACCTGCTGGGTCAGGGACCCACAGCCTATTTGCAGGTGTCAGGCCTCGCTGATGGGGCAAGGGTTTCATGACGGTGGGGGGAGGGGAGGGTCTCCAACAGACCGACAGGACCGAGCCTGCAGCCGATCCTTAGGGACTCCTGACTTCTTGGCCAGAAGGGGCAGCAGTGAAAATTTTTGCGTGACCAGTCTTTACGGAAGTGGGACCGAGGCAAAAAGAATCCAGACATCAAACGTTGATCTGAGGACCACACGACTGTCCAGATGGGACGTTTCTGCAGTCTCATCCACTCTAAAACCTTCAAACTTGTCCACTTGGTTGTCCCACCTGCACCTGCACCCTCACTTTCGAATCCACGAGAACCTTCCCCTTTCAATGAGGCTCCCCACCATCAGAACGCTGCTTGTTTATCCCCAATGCTCCCGGAGGTCAGGTCAGGTCGCTTCATCTAGTGCCCTTCATACGAGGCACCTTGAACTTCACTGGCCTGGTCAATGGGGAGTTCCAGTGAAAGCGCTCACTAAGCTGCCTCCAATCTGCCCTTCCATAGGCCCCGCAATAAGCCTTTCGCATTGAATAAGCAGCAGACTCGTGTAGGTCTCAGGGTGGTGATAAAGTTGCTGAAATTTCTTAAGCCGGGGCCGCGGGGCCTGTGCGCTGCGGAGTCGATGCTTTCAGTGTGGGGGTGGAGTCAGGTGGGGTGGCGGAGGGAGGACAGTCAGGGGTATTGGGTGGGGGTGAGTCAGGGGCCGGGGCGGAGCAGGGGAGGGAGTCAGAGGCCATGGAGGGAGGGTTCGGGGAGGGAGGAGGGAGGACAGTCAGAGGTCTGGGCAGTGGGAGAGAGAGTCATTGACAATGAAAGGAAGGGGCTGGGGCGGAGGGGACTGACGGAGTCAGGGCCGGAGCGGGGTGGAGCTGACGCCGCCCTCTGACGCAGTGTTCACCCCCTGGGGCAGATCCACGGGGCTGGGTCTTTGTCCCCCGAAAGATCATTTGACCCCTGATAAAACACCATTTTGCGCCTGTTCTCCCAACCAAAGTCCCCGGATCCACCTGTGACACTTACAAACCGCTTCCAGATTTCTGGGTGACCTTGTACCCAGGGGTCGAGCCCTTGTGACCCGGTCCTCTAAATCCGCCCTGGTTCTCCCGCAGCAGCAGATGGAGAGAGTCATGCGCTTCGATCTCTTCACTATTTCTACCACATCACCACATCGTGGGATTCTGCGCACAAAACACGTGTTTTTCACTGAATGCACTGAACAATGTTCGCTGCCCGTTGCAGTTTGGTGCTCGTTGGCAGGAACAACAACATTGGTGCATTTGTGGGCCCTGCTGAAGCAAAAGTAACAAACTCCCGAATGGAGATTACAGTGCCAGCGAGATTATGTGAAGTTGGCACAGAGTGCTTGGTCCACAGTTTTGCGTCGGGTGCGTCGGGTGTGGCAAACGCGTGACGCAAAAAGTGTGAACCAAGCTGTGGAAGTGGAATGAGGAGTCCCGTACGCTGGAGTCAGCTTGACGGGTTAATAGGATTCCGTTGTTGACGGTACTGACGGATTAATTGGATGGGAAAGGTTCTGTTCGGGTCCCATCTCTGCTCATTGGCTTCGTCACTGTGGCTTCATCAGGGGATGAAGACTCGGGGAATTCTACTCCAATCTGTTTCTGAAAGGACAGATGAGAGAAGACAGGAATCTTGAGTGGAGGAGAGAAAAGGAGGAAGGAAGGAATTCCTCCAACACAAACACAGATCTTGTTGTTTCTCTGGCCTGTGGCCTGGACATTGTCAACCCCCCCCCCCTCCTGCGGATTCACACCATCGCTTTTGGGTGGCCTGACTCGACCCCCAGGAACGCCAAAATGGGTGTGTGTGTGTGTGTGTGTGTGTGTGTGTTCGGTCGGCGTGTCCCCGCCTCCTGGACCGACTGAAGAAGCCCACAGGGCCACGATGTGTGTTCCAGTCCATGTAAGCCCAGCCTCGCAGGTTCGCAGTGCACAGGAACTCAGCTCGCGGGCCCCACGCCCATCTGAACCCAGCGCAGCCTCACAGAGAAAACACGGTTTGAGGCAATCAGACCCGAGAGAACCTCCACATTCACTTACTCACTTATACTGTCAAAGCGGAGGCTCCGAGGGACCCGCTCTTTGATCCGCCGGGCGGGCAATCCGGGGGAGGGGGAGGCGTCATGGCCGGGGAGGGGGAGGTGTGTCCGGGCTGGGGGAGGCAATGGCGGGCGAAGGGAAGGTACGATGGTCGGGAGAGAGTGAGGCGTAACAGCTGGGGGAGGGTACAGCGGCCCAAGAGGCTCACCCAGAAACAAGCAGGACTGATCCCCCTGGTCAGCCGAATTCCCGTTTTGTGGCACGCCCATTTTCTCCTCACTGAGGATGCGGTCTGGGGTTCAGGGGGAACACCCCCAGCACACCTATCTGGGTCCGCCAAACACGTCAAATCAGCATCTGAATTCCACGGCGTTTGCTCCAAATGAGCCTGAATCTGAAACACTGACGCAGCAGCCGTTTGTCCTGTACAAAGTGATATTCAAATTGCACATTCATTGCCTCACAACAACATTCTGAAGTCGTTGGTGCGCTGACTCCCCCCGACCCGAACGCTCCCACGTGCTCCATCACTCCGGTTGTTTTCGCAGCGCTAAGTGGCTTCCTCGGTCGATGGGACGCGTGGGGAATCAAACCGCCGCGCCCTGCCACGATGGACTCAAGACGCAACCAAATGCCCTGGTAAACGCGGGAAGTGGGCAGTTACCAAGCAAAACACTGGTCTCCAGGGCAACTCTGGTCTCCAGGGGCAACAAGGTTGCCGTAGAGGCAAATTTGTGCGCAAGATCAAGATGTAAACCGAGTGAGCATGGAGTCCAGCAACACTTAGGTCCGCTCCTACGAACAAGTTGTGCCTTCAGTTTTTTCTGTGTGTGACGGTATGAGCAAAGTCTTGTCACAAACTCTCTCGAAATAAAAAGTGTGCCATAAAACCTGATGGAAAATCCTGTCAAAGCCGATTTTAATGAAGTTCTTAAAACACTTGAAGTGGAGCAGTATTTCAGAGCTTCTTTTGCAAATCCCCACGCTTTCGCCAGGCTGGATTCATACTGGGGGCGTCATAAGACAGGCATACTGAGTCAATACAAAAACGCTTGTGACGAAATCCGAATCTCGTGTGATCAATTCATGCATTGCAATTGGCGAAGTTTGGTTGGCCAAGTTGGCCAAAATGGCTGATATTCGTCCAATCCCCAACCCAGGGGCGAACAGCCCCATTGACTGCAGTGGCGAAGACTTGATGTCTGAATCCACTCAAACTTTGCAAAAACGCAAGGCTGTTTGAGTCTCCCGAGGCATCATCTACTCTCCCAATCAACTCAGCACGCCTCCAGAATTTTGCCCTCCAGGAAGGCCAGAGAACATTGAGTTGGCACATCCGGCAGCCACTGGACTGGGAGGTCGCAGAGTGGTCGCTGTTCCACAGTGGAGAGAGGCGGCACCCATCTGACTGTGCCTCAACTGTGAACCCCGCCCCAGTTTATGAGTCGAATGTGCAATTTTCCCGCCTCCCACCACCACAAGGCTTTGCACTCTTCACAATTTTCACAGCTCCTCTCTCCCTCTCTCTCTCCACCTTTACTTGAAATCGATGAAACTAAATTGCCTCTCTTCTTGAATACACGCAGGTTTCGCAAACAACTTCAGACTGAAGCAGCCCCTGGAATCCCCCATTTATCTCCTAGTCCAAGTCCGCTGGAAATATTTTTCGCATTTGTGGCATCAAAGGCATCAGTTGTTGACCCAGGGTTCTGGAAGTGCCTTGAAGTCTGTATTTGCCGCGCGGTCCCTTCAGCCGTTTTCACATTGGTGCCGTCGACGTCAAAGTTCAGCAGAACAAAGACGTCAACGTCAAAATATAACCTGACACCCAATTGGGTGACGCCGTGTCCAATGTGAAAACCGCTTTCCGCAGGGAAGATTCTGGGCCTGAAGGGGCCGGTCTCTTCCTAAATTTTGCTCACATACACATTCATTTTCTGTCATGGGTATTATTTTGAAGAAAAAGACACTTATCCAGGAGAACTTGCCGAGAAAGCTTTGGCCACCAACCCACAAAGGAACAAAGCAAAGATGTTTCTTGCCAATTTTCACTGGGAATATTTTGCAGAGAGAGAAAGGTTTTGGCACAAAGACTGAGAAGTGCATTTCCTATGAAACTCGACTCTCCGAGATACCTGTTGAACTTGGCTGTCACGAGTGAAGCCGGACTAGGTATCGCGTTTTGACAAAAAAATTTCAATCCATGTTCACGCTGGGTGCGTTGAGGCCCTGTGCGAATGCAACAGGGGCTGCGTCACACACGTGGCAGTAAGATTCTTGTGATCTTGCCCTGCCCTGTTTCGGAACGCACGATCCATTCCAAAGCGCGTGACGTCGCACGGAACATGACGTCAACGTGACTGGAACGCGTCCGTTGTTACGTCATGACGTCTGCGTGTCTGATAAGGGACACAGCACACACGCGTCTTGTGGTCACAAAGCTTCTCATTGCTCACACACGGGAAAAACAATTCCTGACCAATCACACAACTCTTGACCATAGGTTCAGAAAAAGTTACAGGAATCATTCACAGCGTGTGTCAACCCCCCCCCCCCCATCCCCACAGACTGACCCGAAGCGCAGGGACACAACACACGACGCTTCTGCTGTGTGAACCACCCGATTCTCACGACCAATCCCCGCGTCACGCACGTCGGCTCGAGTTCGGCACACACGCCTCTCCACAAAGGGAAGCGGAGGAGGGGGGATCCCCCGCGAGGATTCCCCTCCAGCACTTTGGATCTCACGGGGGTTGCTCTCCAGCCGCGTGCGTCAAGTTGACAAAAGTTTCTTTGTTTCAAAGTGAGTTTCTGCAAACATGCCACTGAGGAAGACTGAATCGAGTAAAGCAGAGACATCAGAAAGGGAAATTTGAGTGCATGACGTGCCCATTGTGGACATTCCTTTTGTTTGGCGTGTCACCCTTTGTGAAACAGGTGTCAATGGTGTTTCAAGTCTTGGTCCCGAACCTGGGCGTACTTCAACTCTGGGGCTACAGCAGTGGGTGTGGATGCCCCCTGGTCTCTGGTCATATCTTCCCTCAAGAATCTCTCTGTGGCTGCGGGGTGCCCAGTGCCTTTCGAGCCCAGATTGCACCCAAGATGGAGCTCTTCTTGACACAACCAACGTGCCTTGGTGGAAAAAAATCTCTCTGGATTCATTTTGGTCCGTCGTGAATCAATTTGAGTTGAGCGGGGTTGGGAGAGAGAAATTTGGAGTCCATCCCAGGAAATGAGGTCGGATTGGAGGAATGTCCACCAACTGAAGGTTCCTACAGAGTCCCGTCTCCGAGGCTGTGGTCCCGTGATCAGCGCCGTGTGTCTGCAGTGAAGGTCTGTGTGTCTCATGTGGATTCTGAGATCTTTCAGTTGTGGTTTCAAGTGCTCGAACTGATGCAGTCTTGACCCGAGTGTTGATCGTTATTCTCTGCACAGGTCAGGTTCTGATGGGCGCTGCTACCGTGGCTCAACGCGAACTGTCGTCAACACGAGATGTTCGGTTCTCTGAAAAGGTCAAAACACAGATCGAAGGCCCGGTGGTTTGAGTAGCGTGCGTGAGTCTCACGAAAAACGGAACACCTAAAATTCTTGCAAGTTTCAGAACTGCCCACTGACCATCCCCCTTTCGTCTCTGTGGAAGGACTTGCGTTCACAGAACGCATTGAGCTATGACGTTTACTCCAGCAGCAGAAAACGTCCTTCTGCCCTTCTCAACCAAAGGCCAGCAACTCTAGTTTCTCCCGGCAAATCAGCTGCAATCAGAGAGTGGCACGAGGCAGCAGGAGGTAAATGAGTCAAAGATTGCTCAGTGAGGAAGGCCAGGCGGTCTTGGCAGACAGAGTTATCCAGACCAGGAGATCGCTGTCCATTTAGACTAAAGAGAGAGATAGGGGAGAGACGACTGCACGCAACCAGACAGTAAATTATCGGAGAGTGAGATGTGAGATGTGTTCCAAGAGGTAGAGAGAAAGAGCAATGGAGAGAGAGATGGAGAAATCTTGAGAGAGAGAGAGAGAGAGAGAGAGAGGGGGGAAGAGGGAGAGAGATGGAGAGAGAGACAGAGAGAGAAGAGAGAGCAAGAGAGAGAAGGGGAGACAAAGAGAGAGAGAGACAAAGAGAGATACAAAGAAAGAAAAAGAGAGAGGCAGAGACACCAAGGGTTCGAAACAGAGAACTCAACCATCCAACCTGCCAACATTTGAGGTAAAAGGCTGTGGTCCCTGGGTCTTACGGTGGTCTCAGAAGCCCAAAACAAATCTGTGAGTTTCAGCAGAAACCAACATCCTTCGGCCAGAGGACCTGTTCATGTTGCGTGTCCTTGTTCTGTTCTTGTTCTTGGCCCTGAGTTCACAAATTCTGCCATAACCAACAGAAAACTAAAAACAGAAAACAATCCCTTTATTCTCGGAAACTCAGCTTGAAAATTTCAGTTTTGCGTATTGTTCCTTCTTTTCCATCCTGATTCATGTGCAGAAAATGTCCCGAATCAGCTTTTCCCACAGCTCAGACTTCAGCAGACAATAAGAGGATGTGTGTGGCCTTGTTTATGACGTTCTTGAGCTCAGCTTAGCACAATAAAACAGATCCGGAGATAAAAAAAACATGGAGGAAGCTGCTCCAGGGTGTGAGGAGAGGGGTGGAGGGACGGCTTGCCTTGGCCTCAAGTGCCAGAGTGGCAGGAGGATGGGGGCTCACGTGGTGCGAAGTAAGGAGAGGCAAAGGCGGCAGACTCTTCAAGTTGCGAAAAATAGTCCCTGCGCCAAAAAAACCCCACTTTTGCGCTCGACCAAAATGAGATGAAGTCAACTGTTCCGTGTCAACGTCAGGAGAGAAAAATTCTCTGTGTGCGGTTGTGCTCAGGCAGGTTTCTCTTGCCACCTCCTTCCCCCTCGTGTAATCCCCCTGTCCCCGAATGGTTTATCTCCCTGGTTGTTCATCACAAAGCACCTTGTGGAGATTGTGTCGCAGTCTGAGAGGTAAATTCTGTTGTCACAGTGACAGTTCGGGAGACAATATCGGGTTCGGGTCAGAGGGGCATCAATATCAGTCTGTGCGTCGCATCATTGTCTCCGCCCCCCCCCCCCACTGAAGCGGGTCCAGAAGCGGGGTGGCAAGGGGCGGGGCAGCTTCATCAAAGGAAATTACAACGTGAGAAATGAAATTTGATTGTGCCTGCCATGAAAAATTTGGCGGGGTGACAGATTTGTGAGGAGCTCAGAGAAATGGTGCATCTGAGCCCGAGCTGGGGAGTCAAGGGGCAAGCTTCAGGGCCGGACCACCTTGATCCACTGGATATGGGACGCTGTGTTCGGGCTTCCCTGATTTGCTGGTATTTGTTGCACACGATGCTCGGAACTTGGCCTGAAATGTTCGCGCACAGCCTTGGGAATCACGACGCTGAGACTTCACTCTCACGAAACGCGGTGTTGTCATTCGAAGAAACAAAGCAAAAACAACAGAAAATCAAACAGGAAGATTTGTTATCTCTGCGTATCCAAAAACTGAGAAGTCACGATGGGCGAAATGGCAACATAGGTTCTTTGCACAGACATCACACCAGATCACCCGACTGTTGCCAGTTCACACCAGATGCGTCGTGTGTGTGTGTGTGTGTGCCTGTGTGTGTGCGTGTGCGTCCGGGTTAACCTTCCGACCAATCAGCTGGTAGAACTCCTGCTCAATGTGCCTCGACGTCACGCATGTGCACAACGCAACGCAACGCCCGTCAGGCAGCTGGAGCCGTGAATGTTGCCCATTTTGTGACACATTTGTCCAGGTTTGACTCGCACTTGCTCTGTTTCTTGTGCAGTGAGTCGCACGAAGACGCAGGGAACGGCGTCATGGCGTGGTCTCGATGAGAGAGAGAGAGAGGGAGAGAGAGAGGGGGAGAGAGAAAGAGAGAGAGCGGAGTAGC
>JAAUXT010073313.1_pt1 | contig 16639 bp, 15 predicted proteins | sample 7278171 | NCBI WGS metagenome assembly JAAUXT01 (sample SAMN14350112, study PRJNA611818) | marine sediment metagenome | isolation source: surface marine sediment (1.8m) | place: French Polynesia: Moorea | collected 2018-08 | reverse complement strand
TGATCATTTAAAAAAAAATTTTTTTTTTTCGAAAGTGGGTCTAACCCGGGGGGTTGGGGGGTTGGACCCACTTTGGGAAAAATGGTCAGTGAGCATCACTGATCATTTCTGGCAATTTTTCCCAACGTGGCTCCAACCCCCCAACCCCCCGAACTTGAAGGTGTTTATGATCTGCAAACATTTGTATGGACCACATGCTTTTTATGCGTAGCATTCTTGTTTTTTGGAAAATTTGCACTGGTTGGGCCTCAGCTCAACACCTGAAGATTGTGATGACAACCCTATTGTCCAGGTTTCTGCGCAAGGGTCATGCTGAGGCTTTTGTATCCCTACCCATTGAAGAGCAGGTCTGGTAACACTTGTGTTCTTACATTGGCCAACCTTTGTAGTGTATTTGGCTTGACCCCAAGGTGTAAAATGGGGTACAAAGGTCTGCCAAAAGTGAGGCAAAGATGGTTAGCCTGTGTTAAACACTCCAGTGAATGGCCAATCCATTGTCAGAGCAAGATGCTTCCAAGGGTAAATTCTGTGACCCAGGTTTTCAACAGTCACAAGCCAAGATCTGGTGTTTGTGGACAAAAAGTTGTTGTAAAATGTGTGAAATGTTGGTTCTCTCAGCATCGTCATTTCGGCATACCAACACATCACTGAGGTGGGATTCGTGGGCTTTCAATGCAATTTCAGTGGCACTGTGAAACCGCACACCATCTTGGTCAGTTGTCAGTCTCACCATCGCCAGTGCAACCCGGTGGGAGTGAGCCAGTTTCATGAAGCTCTTGTTTGAAGGCTTGTTTGTGCGTCCTCAGTGGTCGAGCGAGTGCGCAAGGTGGTTGCTAGACGCCGTGCATTTGCTCGTAAATATGTCCAGCTTGTCAAAACGCGACTGTCGTGGTGAGTACGGAGTTTACAGAACAGTCAAAGCAATTCGACTGTATTTTGACAGTCGTTGCTCTTCACATCAAAGTGGGGAGAAACGTGCAACAATCCACAAGTTCACCAACGTTTGCAACGAGCTTGTGTTTAGAAAGCCACCTCGCAACTTTTGTCTTTTCATGTGGTTTGAAAGGCAAAAGGTGAAAAGCGGGGGAGATAGATCTTTGAAGAACTGAGTGAAGTTCGGCTCTGGAAATCGGGCTCGACCTGACGAGTCAGAAGAAAAGAGTGAAGGACCTTGTGGAGCAAGAGAAAACAAATTCTGCTGCTCAGTTTGTTTCTTCAAGCGCGGCTCCAAGGCTCTGTGTTTTCCTTCACATCACGATCGCAGACACGAGTGCAGTTCGGTGGTCCACGGCAGAGCCAGTCCCTCTCGGCATCTGCTGTAATTCTGGTCGTAAAATCCAGAGCAAGCCACAAATGGGGAGTACGAGTACAGATCCATCTCAGAATTTTAATTTATCTGGAGTAGGACTGGCGCATGCCGAAGCGGGGAACAAGAGGCACTTCAGGGCTTCACTCACATCACGGTAATTGGTGAACTGAAACAGCTGAAGACCCGAATATCTATAGAAATGGCTGAAAATGAACCGCGACTGAATTGACAGACTGAGGGCCATTCTCGACCGACTGGGTTGGTTCCAGTGTAAATCGCTGAAATTTTGCCTTTGCCTCTACCGGGAAAAGCGACAGGCCGGAACCACAAGGGACCCTCGAACCCTCAATTCCAAAACAAACGTTTGTACTCTCTCTCTCTCTCTCTCTCGTTATGCTCATTCTGCATGCAAGGGTGGTCGAACTCGTCCTTCTGGGGCGGTGGTGCCGTTCCTGCCAACGGCTCCAACGATGTCTATCGCCAGACAATACTTCAGCCTACTCATTGTTTCAGACAGTGCCGGAGTTCGAGTGAATGGTTCATGTTGGATTCAAATGGTGCAGGCACAGCTCGCAAAGTGACATGATCTGACATACTGGGCCAGGGTGAGGGGGAAGGACGACTATCACGGCTCCAGTTGAATTGATCGGTTCACTTGAGCGTGTACTCTCCTATTGGGGAGACCCAGCGTAGGGGAGACCCAGCCTCTTGGATCCACCAGAAGAAGCTTGAAGCCGCTTTCGCACTGAAGAAGCTGCCTCGTGGAAGTGCATTTGCTTGCAACGGCAGGAGTTGATCGTCAGTGTGGATGGTGGGTAGGTGCGAGACACTGGGACTGATCCAGTGGGACAAAACGACGTCAAAATGTGTCTCGGAAGGGACAACATCTACAGCGTATCCATGTTGCTGTTGGCTGAAATTGTTTGCACTTTGAAAGAGAAATACGAGTGAAAACATGACGGAATATTTCTGAAAGCGGTGTTTGTGAGGCAGAGAAAGAAAAACTGTGTTTATGGCTTGTTGTTTACCCGGGAACCAAACGAATTCATGTTGGGGATGTGGCTGCGTGTACAGTTCGAGTCCGCATTTCCTGACGACGCCAAAGCACGCAAACGTGCGTCGGATCGAGGCGAACATCGGATTTTCTGACAGTGTTCGAGGCATGTTCAGACACCGGGCTGTCGTGCGATTCGTTCAAACACCAAACCATTTCTTGCAAAATGACAACGAAGCAGACGACGGATTGAGCAGACTTGATGCACGGTTCATGAATTGAGACCGCAGACTGAAACAGGGGGTATTGAGTTAGCGATTGGCAACTTTGGGAAATTCAATTAAGTTCCTGGATGATCGTGTCTGCATCGTTCACATTGGTGGCAGCTGAACTTTTCTGGTCAAAATTTTTCGGCGTCTGCAATTTTTAACCGAAAAGTTATTCGGTCATGTGAACGAAGGGACTTGGAATTTGCAATTTAGATTTTCGCGAGACAAGGAAAACCGTCAAACATCAAACTGTCCACACAGCAGTTCGGCAAGTGAGCAACGAGCAGCAGATTCAGTTGTGAGCGCTGAGAAAGCGAGACACGAGTGATGTGAACGCTAGGCTGATCAGCACCGGAAACACGTGGATGTTGGGATCAGGACGACTTGGAGTAACGGACGCACTGCCGCCGGGATGAAGACGGTCGATATAGACCTCAAGTCCAGAGCCTACTGCGAGGTAACGTGTCGTGCGTGGTTCTACTCTGTCGTTGCTTTGTCTTGTACGTAGGTCCCCACATTATGCTTGCAATTTTGCAGTTGTCTCCCGTCTGCCTGGAACCACATCCTGTGAGGCTGAGGGCGTAAAACACGACATCATCGCGTGTGTAACGAGTGGGAAGATCAGGCGTGTCCAACGCGACTTCCTCACCCCTGTCAGTTCTGTCTGCTCAACCGCAGGTTTTCGGGATTCGTGCGCCGCCGTGTGTGCTTGCGTGTCCCACGTGTGGGTTTGATTCTCATGAGCGCAACACCACAAAAGTTGCAGGAAAATAGCCTTTCTTCAACTTTTGATGGTCAAAGATGCAGGGAACTGTCGATGCCAAGTTTTTCACAATTCATGCTCATTGTTGTCAGTGTGGTTAGGTGAGGGGTGAGAGCCGAGGTCAGTCTTGGTTCTTCAGGCAGGCGGGGCTGGTTGCGGGTGAGAACGGCTGAGTCTGAGGTTGATTTGACTTCGGTTTCTGCCTGGCAGTGCTCAGATATGCCGGTCGGTCGGCTTGCGAGAAACGCCCAAGAATTTGCTTTTGAATCGCTAGTTCGGGACACTGGTTGGTTCATGAGCCCTGAAGATTTTGTGCGAGTGTGTGTGCCCGCGTGTTGCCCGTTCATGCGAGTGACAAATAACATGGGTGGAAGAGAAGACTGGGCCCCTCTTCATGACAGGTGTACCGTCTCGCACCTGGGAGTACCGCGGAGTGGAGATCCTCGAAGGCAGATTTATCTGTCGTGGCGATGAAACACAGCTGTCCGATGCTGTTGCACAATGTCCCTCTTTTCACTTGGTTGCAGTTTTGAATTTTATGGGTGCACTGAGCAAAACGCGAAAAATCTGAGGATGATTGCTGCCTCATCGTGATGAATGCAAATCTACGAGGATCTATCATTTAAATTTAAGAATCTTCATGATTGACCTCCCTCGGCATGTTGAAGGCAGTTAACTCATTTTTGCCAATTCTGACTGGTTTGTACATGACCCTTACGCAATCTGCAGACAGTTTAACTTTGTTGACAAACAGAACACTGTGAAAACTTTGCAGGAGACTTTATTCCGGAGGGTTCCTCATCCCCTCAAAATAATTTCCTTTCCAGGCAATGCACTTTTGGCAACGTTTCCTCCACTGATCGAAACAATGTCTCCACATTCTCAAAGGGATGTTTCCAAGCTCACGATCGATTGCCAGAATGAGCAAGTCAACAGAGCCAAACTGCCTCCCTGTCAAGAGTCTCTTCAGGTGTGGAAAAAGAAAAAAATCTGCCAGGGAGAGGTCAGGACTGTATGCAGGGTGCTTCATCTTGGTCCAGTTCATCCGGTGGAGGCCTGCTTTGACGAGATCTGACTGATGGGTAGGAGCATTGTCCATATGTATCTGGTAGTCCAGTGCCTGTCTGTGCAGAAGGACGCGCATTCTTCTGGTCTCCAGGGACTGCCTCACCCTCTGCAGGAGTGCCAGAAACATTTCCTTCTTCACTGTCTCATTTACAAAAAACTCCCAGTGTACTAGACCCCCCCGGTCAAAGAAGGGGATGAGCAACACTTTCTTGGCACCCATGGGCCTCCGGGGAACTTGTTGCCTGTCTTCTCCCTTGCAGAGCCACTGCATGTTCTGAAGTTTAGGCCGCAGATCATAGATATAGAACCACGCCTCATCCGTCGTCATGACATAGTTCAGAGACCTTTGTGAAGGGAAAAAGTCCAGAAATTGAACTGCAAATCACACCCTGTCTCTCTTCTGTGCAGGGGTGAGGACATGTGGCACCAGTTTTGAAGCTCTTTTCTTAAGCAGCAAATCCTTGTGTGGAATCTGGAAATCAGACCCGTATGAGATGCCCAAAGTCTTGGATAATTCGACGATTCCCATGCGGCGATTGCGCCTCACCAGTCTGTCACACAGTTGGATCTTTTCACCAGTCCTTGAAGACAAGGGTTGCCCCTCCCTTGGTTTGTCACCAACCTTCAAATGTCCTTCCCAGTACTCCTTGTGCAGTCTGTACACTGTTGCCTGTGAGTAGCAGCGAGCACAGAAGACTTTCTTCAAGTTTGCATTTGTTTCCTTCACACTGTGTCCCAGCCGCATGCAGAACCAGAGGCAAACCCTTTGTAGAATCCGGCCTGGAATTTCTGTTGACATTGTGGCTTTCTTTCACACCATTTTCAGTCCGGTCACTGTTAACAGAGCTTTCAGGAATGCCAGTGTTGTTGTCTGGCCAAAGGTCAATCGTGTCACCACGCATGACAACTGTAGTCTTCATGTGTCACACTCGACAGCCTTGAGTCAAGTCTTCATGCACATTCAATCATGAAGATTCTTAAATTTAAATGATAGATCCTCGTATAATTCTGCCTCTCAGTGGCCAAAAAGACGGGACCAGCTAAAGTCGACTTGGTTTTGTTACCGTCTCAGTCTGAGACGACACGTTGCGAGTTCGCCCCTAAAAGGTGAGTTTGTGGTGGACGTGGTCCGTTCTACACGTGGCAGCTATTGTCCATCAGGTCCCAAATCCCACGTCCACACAACGTGGATGTCCGTGAACATGGAACTTGAAGCGCAAACGGAAGCTCCCAAATCTTGTGTGCGACCCTTCTCGGCGCAAATCGTGCGATCTTGGTTTGGTGTGGCACCTTCAGATTCAGATTTTGTTCGTGCAAGGAGGTTTGTTTGCCATTTGCTTCTGTGTTTCTTGGTGCAAGGTGTTCGACTTTCTGTCTTGTGTCAATATTCTTGAACATGTAACGGGTTGGAATTGTGTAATGACTGAGAGATGTCATCTCTGTCATCTCCAGTGAGACAGGTGTGGCAGTTGATTCGGAGACTCAAGAGACTACGAAAAATACCCGAGTTGCACTCACCAAATTTCGAAACTGGTTTGACAAGTGAACAACACGTGCGGTTCTTCAGAATCGAGGAGTAAAACTGAAGGGCTTCCCACGCATTTGGGCAAAACTGAGAGCCAAGTGTGTCTGTTGTGATGGGGCGAAAGGATCGGAGCGTCTGGCGCAAGTACAAGGTGTCCACCGGGCTGTACGAGGATCCGGTGTACGTTGTGCCGCCGTGCGTCTTGTGTACGGTCGGGACCTTCAACTGGGTGAGTGAACGTGTGCGCGCGTCACGCGTGTTATCTGACAATTGTGCAGATTCCGGATCGCAGTTCAGGACCTGGATGCCGAAAACGAAAAACATACGGGAGGGCGTTCACACATCATCGTCTGAGACGAACCGGTAGCAGTCAGCGTTGTTTGCGATTCTTGTGGTGTTTTGTGCTCCCAGTGGCAGACGGGGAAAAGGTGGAAGACAAATCGTGCACGATGTCCCCCCGTCGATCCCGCGATTGTACCAAGCGTGTCCATACGTGTGCCTTTTGTGGAGAACGGGTCAACGACTGCTTACGTCACAGAGTGGATCCGCAGGTTTGCAGGATTGACGTCGACTAACCAGTGTTTCACGCTGCAGATTTTCCTGGGTTATTCATCACTCGTTAATTGGGAAGGAATTGATTTTGTGCGAAATGTTTCTTGAACATCAATGTGAATTGATTCATGTGAAACATACTGTGGTCAATGAACGAGGATGAATGTCGCTGTGCACCGGCTGTCTAGATCCAAATGATCGATGGAAATCGGAGATGTCTCCAGCTTGACTTGTGGTTTCGTTCTTCAGGTGGACTGGATTTGGAAAAGCTTGGTATCCACCAAGCTGCTTTGTCCGACTGGAGTGATTCGAACTGTTGCTTACGTGGTCAAGAAGCGTGGGCGACCACGGGTGGGTGGGTACGATGGGACTCGACGCACCGGTGATCAGATCCCTTTGTTGGTTGCACTGAATGCAGACCATTTTTCGTGGTTGATCGTCAAAGGCACCTTGTGGGGCAATTGAAACAAAATTTCACAGAAGCCAATATCACATTGACATTTTACAGTCTCCCGGTCGTCCATTTGGTTCTTTGCTCAGGTCTCGAGCTTGGTTTTATGGGGCGATAATGGCAGCTTTCTGCCTGCTGAATGTTGCAGAACCTTTCGTGGTCGGTTGTTAATTCTGTGTGACACGCACTTGCGCGTCTGGCATGTTAGAACCTGAAATTCTTCCATTCTTATGGTGAAGTTTGTGCGGTGAACCTGCAACACATTGGTGGCAACAACGGGTCTTCGAAAAACTGCAGTGTCTGTCAAAATCGCGTTGTCCAGAAGGTTCTTCTGAAGCCAGTCTGGGTTCTATTTTGCCGGATGGGTCGTTGTGCCTCTGCCGTTTTGTTCTTGGAACAGAAAGGTTAATTTTGGATGTTGTTCTTCGAGTCACTGGAGCAGCTTTGCGCTGGGATCGTTCGCGTTGCCTCTGTGTTGGTGCGAAACCTCCCACGGGCCCGAGAACGAGGCTGGTGTGATCGCTGCATTGTTGAATGTCAATCACGTCTGATCGGTTTACAATATGGCTGAGATGGGGCAGAGGCCTGTCCCTCTCGTCTGTGCTTTTGATGAATCCATTTGGCAAAAGGCAATTTATTTCGGAGATCCTCTGTGTGTGTGTGTGCGTGTGCGTGTGTGTTGGTGGGTAGGTGGGTATCGATTCCAGTTTAATTCAAAAAGTGAAACATTTCTTTTGCGGAGTCGCAGACCATCTTGTTTTGGTGCTTGGAATTATTGCCACCACTGGATCCACCCCACAATATCAGTCAGTCCGGAGGTGAACATCTTCTGCTGTCGGAAACAGCGTGGGCCTCGCAAAATCATTATCGCTCTGGATTGTGGTCCATGTTTCCAGGATGGTGCGAAATGGCAACACGTGATGATGAAGTTCAGAAGATTGACCTGCTGCGAGTCGGTTTCGTTCGGTGCGAGGCGCGAAAGAAACGTGAACCTCCAACATGCCCTGGCCCGGCGCGGTGCTGGGGATGCAGAACGTTTCAGACCAGATGGATGTGAGGGCAGATCCAGGATTGTTGGGTCAAGGGATGGTCACGGAGTATCCGCGCGAAAAAAAATGTGGGCGTTGGGGGTGGGTGCTGTTTGTAGCGGCCGTCACAAGTGTTTGAAGTCTGGAGGCTGAGTGGTTGCTTTCTCACATCACCTCACATCACCTCCTCGACCGTGAAGTTTCCCATTATTTTGCATTTGATCGGCGGAAAGGTCGGTCCGTGAATGTCCCGACATGTTATTCAGAATTTCGAGCTTGGACACACACAGAAAGAAAAAGACCCGTTGACTTTTCGTGTCATTTGCATAAATTCGCTGTTTGCGGCATTGTGCCGTATCGGTTGAATCAGAGAATGCAATGAATCTGTGTGGCGGGGAGGAAGCGCGGATCCGTGCACGGGGACAAAGGTTTGATCGACGTGTTGTGGACTCGTAGATCAAGCGCGATTTGAACGGCTATTGGCAGCTGACAGTGAAATGCAGCTCCTGTCCGCTTGATCCAGATTAAAGAAACAAGATCACATCACGCACATGTGACGGACCGAGGAAAGGGTCCTGCAAAATTTTGGGCTGTTTGCGTCTCTGGCGACTTCAGAAAACGACCGAACGTTGTGAGGGATGAAGTGCTCGCCCTGTTGAACTGAGATCGGATTGAGCAGACTCTTTGTCCATCGTGAAATATTTACGACAGAAAACGCGTAAAACTGTCACAATGTAAGATTTGCAACTTGTTTTATGTTTCACGCTTTCGTTGCTTTTCAATGCGGTGTCTGCAGGGACTGAAAATATCGAAGTTCTCGCAGTTTCGGACAAGAGTGGAAACCTGTGTCGCGCGCTGAAAAATTCGATTCTGCGTCAACTTTGGCAAGTGACGCTGAAGCGGTGTGATAATCTCTGTCACTGCGTCTGCAGTCTGTGTGGATTTACGATTCATGTGGCATCACGCTGGTGGCGCGGCAGTGTGGCGTTCACGGAACCGTGCATGCGGACCGCTTTTCAATTGATTACGATGTGCAGAGTGAAGTGGATTTCGAACTGGAATACTGAGCCAGGTGCAAGTCGCCTTCGCGAGACGCAAACTCGCGTTCATTTCAAGTGGAATAAGCTGGAGAATCCTGCTGCTGCACGATTTGCTGGACTTTCGCATCATCACGCACCTGTTCACATGAAGGCATCACTGGAAATGGCTGTTTGAGGAGAGAAATGACTTTCACGCGAGGCGGTGTTCAGTGTTGACACATGATTGTGTCTGTCTGAATTGAAGCATGCTCGCACTGAGGGAATCGAGAAATGTCGAGAAAGACTTGGTGACAGCGCTCGGATTTGCAGCACCTCAGCAATGGAAAAGCTCGTGGTATTGTCAGACAGACGGATCGATCTGAAATGACGCTGACCAAAGTAGTGGAGATAAGTCACAAGAAACGTGCGTTCTGTGAGGTGAGGGATTTGGTTGAAAGTCCACGTGCAAAGCGCTCGACATCAGACGTGTCTGCGATGTTCAGAGGCAAAACAACTCTGCCTCTGTTGTCAACCATGCCTCTTTTAACTCACGGCTCCGTGTTGTGTGTTGCAGCTCGCGGGGTTGGGGCTGATCATCGCCGGCGCCGTCGTGCAGAGCGAGCTGTCCGCGTACTTCGACTTCTTCGGGGGATCGGTGAGCGCCGCCGCCGTCCTGCTCATCGTCGTCGGAGTCGTCATCTTCATCATCGGCTTCTTCGGCTGCTGCGGCGCCTACAAGGAGAACTACTGCATGGTGATGACGGTGAGTACGCGCACACACACACTAACACGCGCACGCACACACACACACACACACACACACACACACACACACACACACAATGTTGCCCAAACCGACTTGCCCAGTAGCAGTTCACCAAATCGTGACCGTCTTGTCTTTGTTGCAGTTTGCTGTTCTCCTGGGCATCATCTTTATCCTGGAGATATCCGCTGGAATCGCTGCCTACGTCATGAGAGACCAGGTGCGTTTTAACCGGGTGCTCCCCGGGCGAAAATGCGGTTTGACGGCTGCAGCAAATTGCGCGGATGTGGAAACTTGTAGCGCTAAACCCGGCTACTTAAACTTTGGAAAATTTTAGCATTCCAGAGGTAACTTCTCACCAGACAAACAAAGGTTTTCAAGATTATTCTGTTCTTCGTTCCGCTTTGTTGTTTGCGCTCTCTTGCCGAATCGGATCTCGATCAGTCTGAATTCCCTGTCGTGCCACTTAAAATTGGTGGCCACTGTGTGTTGAACACAGTGCGTACTGTGTACAGTGTAAGAAAGGAAGTTGTTCGCGAATTTGGCAGTGGTGTCATCTGCGACCTGCCCGACTGACTCATCGCGGATTTGCAGGTGAAGGATATTGTGTCGGTGAAGATGAGCCACTCGATGAAGAACTACGGCAAAATGGATCACGATGGCGTCACCAGGTCGTGGGACACGGTGCAGGGAGACGTGAGTTTCGCATGAGAACACACGCTGCACGACCATCCACACTCACACAGAGGAGTCGTTTTCATCGTCTTCTGGTGCAACGTGAGAGCTTTTCTGCAGTTCAAGTGTTTTTTGAACACAAATTTATTTGACCACGATCGTTGTTCCAGTTCAAGTGCTGCGGAGTGGATGAGCCCGACAACTGGCGGAAGTACAATCTGAACGGAACCTACCCAGATTCGTGCTGCGCCGAGGGCTATGAGGATTGCGTGAAAGAAACAGGTGACCGAAAGAAGAAAGATCTGTGGAAGGACAAGGACGGAAACCATCCGGTGAGTGCAGCAAGCTGTTTCTCTGTCTGTTGGGGATGGGGAAATTCCTTGGACGCGCGCGCTTGATCTCCCTGAAAGTTCGTACAGGGTTTGCCGTTTTGTCTCTGCGTTTGCTGTACAGCAGGGCTGTGCTTTCATCACTGGGTTCTTTCTTGTGGGTTTGAACACATTTTCTGTGGCTCTTTCAGGGTTGCATCGACGGGTTCGTGGAGTGGGTGAAGAAGAACGTGTACGCCGTGGGCGGAGTGGGAGTCGGCCTCGCCTTCATCCAGGTGCGTAACGATCACGCCGGGGCGCGCTCACAGGGAGAAACACACGAGTCAACTTGTCGAAGGTGTCGAAAGACTTCCCGTTCACGGGGGCAATAGTTTGGAGATTGGCGTCGGTCTGTTGGTTCGTGTAACGTTGCGCGTGTTGGGCGCGTTCGTGTTGCAGATTTTCGGAGTCATCGCAGCGTGTTGCCTCGCGAGGGCGATTCGCAAGGATTATGAGGTCGTCTAGGTGACAAGGTCAGGGTCACGAAATCAACTGAGGGTTTGGTCTGGCAAAGGCTACGTACACGTGACATGCGCAACTGACAAGAGTTGTCTGGCTAGGTCGTGACGAGGCAGTTGTAGCGGTTTAACTTCGGTGAGGGTGAAGGATCAGTCAGGGTCAGGAGACCTGACTTAACCTGGAAGACGGTTGGGAAGAATGCTAACTTGTCGTCTCGTGGCAGTGGCCTTCATGCAGGAGATTGTCATCCAGTGGTCTGCCGGCAGCAAGGGAAGTGTGTGTGTTTGTGTGCGTGCGCGTGCGTGTGCGTGTGCGGCAACATAAAGACTAGTTCTGTTTGTCTGTCTTGGTTGAGTCTGGTTCTCGCGGTACTTTCCTGTGACACTGCCAGAACAAGCACCAGCTTGGGTTTTGCACGCGGTTTCATTTGTTTGGGTTTGGTGTCACAAGAGTAGCGGTGAGCGACATTTGTTCGAGACTGGGCTCAAGTGGTTTGAACAGAGTCAGGCCTGTGCAAGCGTTTTCCTGATTTTCTTGGAGGAAGAACCTTAAAGTATTGCAGACGTGTTGTTCGAGGTTCAGGATGCGGAGACGACAGACACGGTGTTGGAGTGGGAAAATGCCCCTCGATGGAAAGTGCCTCCCCTGCAGTTTGACTCGACGACCGTCGTGGCAAAGTGCCTCCTCCAATGTACCGGATGTACCGCTTCTTTGGAAGCGAAAATGTGCCACTGCACTGCTGTTTGAAGCCGACGGCAGAAGAGAGATCAAGATGTCGTTCGCTGCCTGAAAACTGTTTCCCGGCGGAAGTTGCTCACACGTGACTGACTCGTTTTCAGATCATCGGCATCATTCTGGCGTGCTGCTTGGCCAGAACGATCAAGAAGGAGTACGAGGTCGTTTAGTGCACAGAAGACACAGGGACGCCGCTGCAACGCTGCTCTGGCAACTTGACAACCACAGAGGCCACGCCAACGTAACAGAATCATCGGAACCGCCTTCATGAACCCTTTGTTGTGAGCTTTCGCAGCTTTTAATATTTTGACACGGAGAAAACGAAAACTGTGAAAAGTTGGTGTGGCGTTTTTCCAGCGGAATTTTTTTCGAAGCAGATAACACGTTGGTGGGTTTCCAGGGTTCAGGTGCAGCACGTCCAAAAAACAGGAAAGTCCTGGAAAGTTCATAAGAGGTTTATTTTACCCAAGAGTTTTTGTTTTGTTCGGTGCAATTTCGAAAATGTTCTTTAGTGAAAATGACAAGGATCAAGTGCAAATAACGTTTAAGAATCTTGTGATATTCTTTGACGAAGCGAACAACATCAGAGTGCATTTGTTGCCTTTTTTGAGCAGGGTGTTACAAAGTCGGTTGTTTTGGTGTCACTCCTTCCTGAAGACAGATCAGTTGGGGAGCCTGATTTTTCTGGGAGTCAGCACGTGCCTTGGGCTACAGTAACATTTGTGCGATGGTGTTGGCGAGTGCAGCTGTCACAGTTGACGAAAATTCACAAAGATGCTCAGAAAAATCAAGTTCCATCGACAACCTAGAGATCTGAAACGTCGTAGTATTACACAATGACCAAGAACTTTTATTTTCCTGTGTATGTACCCCAGACGTTCCCTTGCAAGTGTCTTGTTTTAAAATGCGTACCTTTGTGGAGATCAGATCTGACCATCGTTTGTTTTTGTGAAGCAAAGATCTGCAGTGTTTCCCAGTCCTTTTTTCGTGAAGCGTAGATCTGACGATGTTTTACAATTGTGGCAAGCGAACAAACTCGCTTCTTTGCAGGACATGTGTGACCATGTTTCCAAGACAGCATTATTGTGTGAGTACATGTGGAATACTTCAGGCTTATGAGGACATTTTTTTTTTTGATTGAAATCCAAAAGTTTGGGCATTCAGTGCCACTGTGTGTGCTTCATGAATCAGTCATGCTTTCATTCCAATGTGCGTACACGTGTTTACACTTGTAAAAGCTGAATATATTCGAGTGCCACATTGTTGTGTCAAACTCAGTTGTGCTGCACAACACATTGTGATCGCTTTCGAAATTGCAAGACGCGAGTGGGTTTTCGCGCAGAAATCCATCCATGGTGATCGTGTGATCACGTCAAACAGTCACAGGCAACGCACGCTGTGCAGCTGAAACGCATTGGCCACTGTTCGCGAATGAAACGTTTTGGTTTCAAACGTGTGCGTTGTTTGTGGCAGGCCTGTCGAGAAATTGGTTGAGGGAGGGGGAAGCTCCCCAGACTTAGAGGGTTCACGTAGCTTTTGTAAAATCGGTGGTTCACAAGTGTTCTAATGTACAAATGTTCGCATCGTAGCGGTTTGTTTGGTTCGGTCCCAGTTTTCGTAAAATTCAAGAAGGCGATTGACACGTGAATCTGCGCGGCGTATTTTGTTTCTGCTGTGAACTTGAGCAGCTGTTTTCCCATGTCAGAACGGATTTGTTCTCGTGGATACAAGGCAAAGTTCACGTCCGATTCTTTTCAACCGCAAAAGGTCCACCAGGGAAATCGACCGACACCCGGTCGATATCATGACGTCAGCTGATTTTTGAATGTGGGCTGCCGTTTTGCCAGAGTTCAAAATTTGTTGGAAAATTTGCGCTTTATCATTGACAAGATCGTGTTTTGCAGATTTGTTTGTGTGTAGAAAACCACACCGAACTTGTAAAGAGTGATATTTGTAGGTATTTTTGTACGCAGACCACAGACCCTCACTTTTCTCTCATCGACGTTCTGCAGAAACTGATTATATTTCAGAGATATGTCTTTCCCATCGTTCCTTCAGTGCCAGGAACAGGTCGTTGCTTGAAGCATTGACCTGCGTTTTGTTTCCGACGACGATTTCCTCGATAATCAATCACGTATCCGTGTGACACATTGGTTCTCAACGACAATTGTGACTCGGCAATCTTGTTTTCCTCGAAGCAACTACTTTTGGAAGAGCTACTTTTTGAATTGGCTGAACTGTTGTTCGTCACAAGGTTTCGTGGTCTGACGTTGTGAGTTGAACCTTCAGTGACACAATAAAGACATTCTTCAGAGGTACGTTTCTCGCACTTGTTCTGCTTGTCTGTGCGCTGCAACAACGACAGTGACTCGCATTTATAAAACCAAGAGTTCTTTCTGTAAACTTTGTATTGTGTTGCAAAAACTGATGTCGATGCAATAACACGGACGGACAAAAGGAGCAAGTAAAACGACTGGACTAACATCACACACAACTTAGTTGTGCAACAAAATCGCTGCAACAAGAAACCGCGAAAATGACGTTTTTTATCGCTGGGAACGGGAACACTTTCTTCAAACTGCTCAGCACTCCCATCCGAGTGTCAATTGGTGGAAGCTTTTCTCTGTTGGTTCGGGTCCACCAGTTCACTACTTGTTTTGCGCCTTCTCATTGGCCAGAGCGAGTCGCCGGATGTTGGCGATGCAGCCGGCTGCCGCCTCCTGCAGAACCTCGTCTGTTGATCCAACCATCTCAACCAGCGGCTGCAACACAACACACACGTACACAATGTAACCACCATGGGGCACCCCTGGTTGGGCAGCCTTCAGAATGGACGCGTGCAATTTAAATCTCCCTTCATGACTCTACAGCCGCACCACTTGGCTCTGCGGCTCCGGCCACTTGAGCGTGGCAGCGTTACCTTGACGACGCAAGTCTCGTGCATCGTGATGCAGTTGTCTGGATCCTTTGAGAGCTGGTAGAGAGCGCGTGCAGTTGACCGGTGAACAATTGGGTCTTTGGATCTGCAAAGAAAAGGAAACGGTCACACCCTCCTCATTGGAAAGAATACTGATCGCCAAGAAAAGAAAAGAAAATCTAATTCTTGATGTTCGGACACCAATCCACCATTTGTGATGGGATCCCGGTGGCGCTGACTGACCGGAGGTACTTGACGAGCGGCGCGACGGCGTGCTCGCGCCCGAACGTCGTCCGGTTGCGCCCCCAGGAGCAGCAGCGCGCGATCGCCTCGGCGAGGTGGCGCCGCAGCGCGTCGTCTTGCTGCAGAAAGAAACATCAATCTGCTCAACAACTAGGACTTGGTTTTCGACACAAGCGGGTGGGAAACCTGACAGGGCAGGTGAACAGGTGAGTTCGAGGACAGGGCAAGGAGGACCAAAAAGATAGTCACCTTCGCGACCACAGGAAATCAACCATTTTCAGCTCAACGCTGCGAATCGCATCACTACCTCCAGCAGAAGCCGATGGAACACAGATTTCCGTGACTTGAATAAACTTTCACCGCCGTTCATCCAACAAGTCCAGTGACTCCACTTGTCCCGTTCTCACCCCCACCGATCTGCTTGACGGCGCAACTCACCGTGTTGGTGAGCGCGGCGAGCAGCGGCACGACGCCGTGGTCCGTGATGACGGCCAGGTTCTCCTCGTCGCGCGCGATGTTGGCGACGGCGGCGCACACGGCCGCGAGGACGGCGTTGTCTTCGGAGCGCAGCAGCGACACGATCAGCTCGAGGCCGCCGACGAAGCTGCGCACCATCTCCCCCGCGTCCTGCACAAGTCAAGATTCCAGCAAACACCGGCACATGTAGATTGTAGATCCCTCTCGCCTTTCTGTGTCGGTGCCCACGAACAACACAGGTTACAAGGCAAGGGCGACCATCAGCGTCTCGCAACCAATCGGTTGATCAGTCTATAATTTCAACTCAGCGCCTGTTGGGTCGGCGGCGTTACCTTGGCGTTCTCAATGCACGGACAGATGGCCCAGGCGGCGCTTGCCTGAACTTCGGTGCTCGGGTTCTTCAGCAGTGACCACAACAGCCGCACCCCGTCCAATTTATCGATCGCGCTGCAGGAAGACAGAACATCTTGAGTTTGGCTGCTGTCTTCTGTTTGAAAGCCAACGCCAGCAAACTGTTCGAACGTTTTCGGGGTAGGTCTGGCATTTCTTGCTCAAAGCTCATGCAGGCCGGCACACGTGCAGCAGCGCAAAATGTTGTGCGCTTCTTCATTCGTGCGCTCGTGGCCCACCTTCGTCCCCTGTTCCAAGTAAAACTAGGATCAAAGCGGTGCGTGCGACGAGAAAACTCGACTCACGACATGTTCTCCTGCTCCTCGGCGCACATGCCGACGGCCTTGGTGACGTTGACGAGCAGCGCCTGGTTCGTGCCGGTCAAGAGCTGCACGAGCGGCGGGATGCCGCCCGCCTTGCGGATCGTCGTCCGATTCGGCTGGTCCTTGGCCAGTTCCGCTAGACCTCCGACTACGTTCACCAACACCTGAAGGACCGAGAAACCTAGTCATTCTCTGGCGCACTCGAAAGAAACACAACCCATGACGTGTGCAAAGCACAGACAGACAGACAGACAGACAGACAGACAGACAGACAGACAGACAGACAGACAGACAGACAGACAGACAGACAG
>JAAUXT010055721.1_pt1 | contig 16639 bp, 16 predicted proteins | sample 7278171 | NCBI WGS metagenome assembly JAAUXT01 (sample SAMN14350112, study PRJNA611818) | marine sediment metagenome | isolation source: surface marine sediment (1.8m) | place: French Polynesia: Moorea | collected 2018-08 | reverse complement strand
GGGGCACTTGGCCTCTGGACCAATCAGAGGGCTGGATTTTGAATTCTAGACCAATCAGAGGCCTTCCCGCCCTCATTATCTCTGCCCCATAGTGGGGGGCTCTTCTCTCTTCGTGAAGCAGCAAACTTGACAAAAACCAATGCAAAGGACATCTGACGACAGCAACAACAGTTCGCCGTTTTTCTTGCCAAAAATCAGAATACTTGTGTCAAAATCAAAACGTTTGTCCAAAATTAGAACTTGTTGGAGAAATTTTTTTTTTGTTTTGAGCCACAATGAGACACCAAAATTTGAAAGTAGAATTTACCCCAAAAGAATTCCGTCACAAAAAGATGAGTTTTCTAAAACCCAGGAAATACTTACAAGTAGTGCTCAGTTAAAATTGGATACATGTGGTGAAAAAGTAGAGTTTGTTGAAACTCAAATAATACATTCAGAAAACTTTTTGAAAAGTGTTTTCTTCCCTCTGCAAAATGTGTTTTAGCACCAGAACAAGCTTTTTTCTTTGCTAAAAATTGTATTCTTGTTCAGGGTAAATGTTGGTGTGTTTGGCATTTTCTTTGAAAATTGGTGTATGAGCACTGCACGGTTGTGCATCTGTGTGTCAGTGCACAGGGGGGGGGGGGTTCTTATGACAGCATCAGGCCAGGTCACACCTGACGCCTGGCCTGGTGCTTTTGTCTGACCTCCTTCACCGTATATAAGATGACAGCATCAGGCCAGGTCCTACCTGGGACCTGGCCTGATGCTGTCATTTGACCCCCCTTGGTGGGAGGATAGCGTCAAGTCTGGTCCCAACAAGGTCCTGGCCTGACGCTATCATGTGATACCCCCTCCCCACCCTCCAGGTTGAAAAATAGCCATATTAATATTTATATTGATCTAGTGTTGTCATCTGATATCCCCTCCTCGTGATGATAGTCTCACCTGGGGCCTGGCTTGGTGCTGCCAATCCGAGCCCCATCATGACTGTCCTGATGCCAAACAACAGGTATCATCCTGCCTGTGGTCAGATCTCGTGCTGTCAGCAAGTACCAAGACAGCAAGCAACAAGTATCATCCCACCGTGCACTATAAAACCGCGGGCTTTATGAGCTTTGCTTTCATGTTCTGACTTCCCCAGCCAACGAATGGTCGTCCTCAAAGAACTCGTGGGGAATTGATGTTTGTTGAAGTTCAACTTCCGCGAGGAAATGCACTTTTCCTGCGTACACGAGCTTTTGTTATGAAGGTGGAGACAAGCCCGATGCAAACGATATTCGAGGGGAGCATGCAAACATCAAAATATTTAATATCATTTCTCAGCCTTTGCAGAGCTCAATGGCTGTGTTTAAATTAATGTATTTGCCCTCGGTTTAATTGATGCTCAGAAATACGATGAATTTCTTTGGCCTGTGTCGATTCCCGTGTTGTATTTAGGTGAACGTCCTCGAGGCCATTATTCAATTTTTCGAAAGAGCCACAATTAATTGACATTTTTCATGTTTTATAAGCTTCAGGTCAGGTTAATGATTGTAAAATCTGTTCGGGCATGTTCGTTGTCAGACGTATGTGTCACTGGGGAACACCTGGTTCGAGGCAGTGATGAGTGCAGCAAAATGAACTCAACTCTGGTTCTTACCCAAAGCACATTTCATGAAAACACATGTGCGTGATTCTTTGTCGGACAGTGACTCACTTGGCTTCTTGTGGAAAAAATCTTTCAATTGCAACACGACAAAACATGCCCACCAGATCTCACGAATGAAGAAAACCCACGAGAACACAGCCTGGGAAATGCTGACGTGCTGTTCTGATGATCTGACGAGTTAGCTTGAAAGCTCTTGGCGCACAGATGTACTCACCAATACCCGAGGCCCTTTGTAGGAATTAAAATTCACCACCTTGCCCCTTAGCAATGGTTTCGTGACCATGAAAGGACTCGCACCAAGTGACTGCTAGTATTTTCTTTTGATGAGCTCACAAGATGCAACTGGTGACTCCTCATGAAGTTATGTAGTTGGAAAGATTCCACCAAAGATTATCACTTTGCACTTGCAGCGACCAAACCCCACCTCCGAATTGCACTCAAGGACTGAATACTGAATAACAGCGGACTCAACTAATGTGCAATTGTCATCGTGCAGCAGATTTATCTACCCGGTAGTTTCAAGGAGAGGTCAGACAAATATACACAGTTCGTTTTTTCTCGTTGTTCGCCGGGGTCAAACGTCCGATTTGTTGCCGTCACGGTGTTCAGAGCGCACGACCACTCAGAATCATTGATTGATCTGACCTTGTGCTGAACAAACGAACCTCTGTCCGTGGCTCTCGGAGTTCGCGTTGTAAAAGTCAAAGGAGCCGAGAGATTCACTTTGGACGAAGACATTTGGGGAGGAAGATTTTGCGAAACAAGGTTCCAGGTTCTTTTTTCGGTCTTGTCACCCAGGTGCAAGTGGCATGCGCATTGCCCAGATCCGAGCCCGTCAGCGAATACGGCTCAGAATGGCTCACCACCAAAAAAGATTCAAGACAAAGCTTGAAGAAAGCCAAAAGGGTTTCCAAACATGTTGTTGTCAAACGGACATTCACAGTTTTTGTTCGGACAGGTTCTTTTGGAGAAACTTCCGAGTGAACGCCTGTGTCCTACCTGCAGTCCCAAGCGAGGCGTGTCATGTCCACCGTGGAAACGACGATGGTGTCTTGATGTTTCTGTGACGACACCACAGCTTTTTTCGCTTTCCTTCTTTTTGCTGCTTTCAAGGTGGTGTTGGCACTTCATGCCTGTCACGAAAATGCAAGCCAAGATACGTTGGACTCGTTGTTTGTGTCCCACAACAACGGGTGACAGAAGTTGCCATTGCCATGCTTTTTTCAGATCAAAGAAGTCCATGAATAGGACAAAATCGTAGATTTTGTAATTTTAGTGTTGTCCCCTACGACGAAGCGCTGTTGTTGGGACAGCCAAAGAAGCCTGGGAAAGGTTACCTTGTGTCGTTTTGGACTCTGAGCTTGCTTTTGTTGTTGCAGAACTTATCGCTGTGCGTTTGGCAATCTTTCCAGAATTTTCAGAAACCAGATGTTCCAGCACCTAGCTGTTGCACCTAGCTGTTCTTCGGTGCTGTTTTGTTTTGGTGGTGTTTTCTTTGTGGTTTTGGGTGTTGCACAAAGATTCGTGAGCTGCTCGCGGGGCCCGTTTTTGTTGGGGTCACCTGTTGCCCTCATGGGTGTGTCTCACCTGATGCCGAGTTCCACCCATCCCGCGCTGCGCACAACGCCTTCCGCGGAACACTGCGAGGTCCCGGGGCCAACCACCTGAGCGCTGCACCTTCGCCAGGAACCCACGAGCTTCACGAGATACGATTTATCAGCATTGCGGGTTTCAGCGGGAGACTACATTCTTCTCTTGCTCTGGTTTTCTCGCTGAAATGCCAGAAGGCAGGTCAGGCGAATTCAGGAACTTGCTTGTGGCTGAGTTGCGTAGAAGGGAGGCGGGAGAGAAACCGTTGAGGGATACTGCGTGTTGTGCACAAAATGGAACCTGCCCTGCAGACGGTCCAGAATGCAACATCTGTTGACACTGGATCAGCTTTAATTACTCCAAGGAAATTAAAATTCGGTTGACATCGATTTGTTTCTCCGCGCAAAAATAAGATGGTGCGAGCGTTGTTTTGATGCGAGGACGAACTCTCGTTTTGTTGCAGACTCCACTTGCACGCACCAAGTGCCAGTGCACAGACACGAGCTTTCAGAAATACAACATTTCACAAAGTCATCCTGGTTTTCTCTTCTTAATTGGTCGCAAACTCGGAAACAGCAATGCCTGTGTCCCTTCTCAACACTGCTGGCTTCCCCAAAACTCAACCAAAAGAACAGCGTAGTCAGTGAAGAAAGATTGTAGGATTTTTCTTTTCACAGACACTGAAAGTGAGTGGCTCAGAGTTTGCGAACAGTCACTTTGCTGCGACACGAATGTTGAATCGACTTTGGAATGATCGGTGATGATCTTTGGAGACGGTCATTTGATTGATGTCCCACCGCTTGGTTGTCTTGAGAAATCCGTCGATTTGCAGTTTTGTCTGGTCACTTTGCAGAACCTTCATTCTGCCAGGCTTCTATTTTCTTTGCAAACTGAGACAACTCGGAACTGAGTGGTTCTGCGTCAATTTCGCCGTTTTCTCTTGAGGTTTTCCTTGGCACTCACATGTGCTCAGCAACAATGCTGCACTTTCCCTTCCAAATTCTCCTCAGTGCCACTGCAAATTTGGTGATTGATCCAAAAAGATTTTTATTTGACAGTGTCATGAAGACCTCACTTGGTTGCTCAAAGGGACACACATGTACGAATGTTGGTGAGAATCACGCACGACGCTGCAAATTAACCTTGTTGGAGTAAAATGTTCTCGTCTGCACTGGAAAACACAGTTCCACACACAAACCAACAGCTGCGATGCGAAATTCCACGACTGGAACCTGTTGTTTCACCACAAAAGAAAATGGCGAAAAGGTCAGCTTCGTGCAAAGCGCACAAATGGGTTCAACTCTTTTTGATGAAGCAAATGACCTTTTGTGAAAAGTACAGGCACGACCATGGCAGTCATAGTTTGTGAAAGTCATCCACCCAATGTACGACGTGTGGTCAACAAACATTTTTTCGTGTCAGTTTAACTTGATTTATGATCGAAGAGACGGGTCACTGTGAGCTTCAGGGCACAATGCCAGTTTATGAAAAAAGCCAGTCCCAGAAATTTAGGGTAATTGCCTTTCAGCACAAAGGCGGGTGAAGTGCGATGTAATGGGGGTTGCTGATGAGATCTGCAGAAAGAAAGGCCCGACAAAACGAACAAGGTCATAATTCACGGTGAAAGGTGGACAAGGTGATAATGACCAGTTACCTGATGTCTTTGCCCCGAGGTATGAATGTAGGCGCAGTGCCCCGACTTGGCACTGGTGAAAATCGAGAAAGTTTGTCATTTGACCGCTGTGCACGAGGCGTGTTTTTTTCCCCGATCCCCTCAAAATTTTCCCAACACCCTTATTTTTCTTGATGTGTTCTGCATAGAATAACAGAACAGGAGTTCAAAATATGGGGAATGGCTCAATTGAGCTGTCTCGGACATAAACATTTTTGTCTCAGAGAAAAGCTGAACTCATCCCCTGTTATGATTGTTTTTGATGAAAGCTAACCGATAAACTGCAAGGATCTGTCGTCAAAAATGCTGTGAGGTTTGGTTTTGTTTCTGAGGGGAAAAGTAAAGCAACCAATATTGGTTGTCTTATCCCTGGAAACAAAACCAACCATTGGTTTTCTATCTCACTCTGGCAGGCAGGCAACTATGGCCTGTTTGCTGGAACAATGCGTGTTCTGAACACAATGGAAGGAGCCGTGGGCTGGTTGATCTTTGAAGTCTTGTTTCTTTGCAGGTGTGAGTGCGGCGCGCGGGAGCGGTGCGACCTGCCGGCGTGTGGTGCGGGCATGCGTCTGCAGGTTGTGTCGCCTGCCACCGGAGTGCCGGGACACTGCTGCGACCAGGTCCAGTGCATCAATGGTTCGTACCGACATTTCAACTATTTTCTACGCGGTTGACCGTGCGAGCCCTCAACAAATGAGTCACCCTGTGGTTGGTTGAACCTCTCAGTCCGCACCCTCCCCCACCCAAGGTTGGTCAGCGAAAGATCACCTACCACCTGGTTTTCTCCCTGGTTGGTCAAATATCCCTCTTGGTGGCAACTCTCCAACTTTGGTGTCATACTCTCTGGACACCCCTTTTCGGTAACCTCCCACTCTTGTTGGCAAGGTCATGCGCGTTAGCTGCCTTGGTACAATTACTGAGTTTTCTTGCTTTGGTGAAAGTTACATTGCGTTTCTTGATGAGAAACGGCCGTTTAGTTTTGTGCGTTTGTTGTGAAAAGAACCTGGTGACACGAAGCCAGGTTTCTCGACGCAGTGGTTGTATTTGTCACAAGAGCTCGAGCTGGAGGGTCGATTGCACGGTGACGAAACTTGATTGAAAAAATTTTGAGAGCGAACGTCACTTTGGCTCGTGGGCTTCCTTCCTAATTGCTTGGCAGTTATGTAGATGAAAAATACTTCGCCAGCAGGCAGTGTGTTCATTTGTGAGCTATAGTGTTAATATTTGGCAAATGTCCCCCAGAATGTCTGTCCTCTATTGTGCCGAAAAAAAAATGGTTTTGCTGCGTGGCGTGTAACAACAGAAATAATTTAGTTGCTTTTCTCACGAAATCAGAGAGTGTTCCTGAAAACAGATCAAACCCTTTCCTTGCTCAGATTCCATATTTCGTTTGACATGCCTCGTTTCTGTCGCTTGGAAACATCCGGGAAGCTTGATCCAGGCATTGAGCAAATTGGACCTGACTGATACAAGTATTGCGGAGCTGCTGGGATTAAATAAGAGGATGAATGTGTCAAAATAATTGCACTTGTTGTTCAGCCATCTGTGTTTGGTTACTGTGGCCAATGCAGCTGGCAGCTGGAATCGCCACTTTGATCCTGAGCAGACCTCTCTCTTACAACGCGCGCCACGCGCCGAGTCCCGTAGTGTTGTTCTGCACGGACGTTTTGCACAGTCGGCGGTCCGGATTGCGACCCCGTCGTCACCTCGCGATCCGGGCGCCATTCGTCAGCGTCGATCCGCGTGCCACGCGCGCCGCGCGCACGGCCGCGCAGCGGCCTAATTGTCCTCCCAGCGAGATCCCTCACTCTCGTCCGGAGCATCCGCCACTCACAGGCTCCGTCGAAAAGACCTGGAAGTGGTCGAAGTGTGATGAAGTGGGCTACATGAATCAAGTTGTATGAAAAGCACTGTGCACAAGTAGTTTTAGGTGATTTGAACGGGACGCATATATATATTCGGATTACTCATTCAGTAGAGAATGAGCAACCCGAATAAGCCACCCGAAAATCACCTGTTGGCACCGCATTCTAATTTCTGGAGCACACTACAGTGGTCATGCTATTGAACAAAATATGTGGTTTATTGGTCTGTTTGTTTCGTCTGTGGTCTCACATAATAGCTGAGGTCTTGAGAGCACAAGATACAGCATTTTGGAATTTTTGGGGTGAAAAGTTCAAAATGGCAAACTCCAAAGTTTTAGATGGTTTTTTGTTTTATGCTGTTGCTTGGAAGTGAGTAATATTTCATCAAGGGTGTTCTTGATGATTTTTTTCATGCCGAAGAGCCTTTATGAGAGGGTTTCGGGTGGACTCAACAGGTCAAGAGTTTTTGGAAGGTTTCATGGGTGTGCAAAATGAGAGACCCGAATTGTTCAAATCACCGCGAGGCCCACGGGCCTACTGTTGCGGATGTTGCTCTGCACACACCAGCAGCGTATGAACGTTTGAACGTTTGAGTGCTGTTTCTTTCCGCCAGGCTCGACATTTATTGGATTTTTTGTGATCAAATGCAGGCGAAAGTAATTGGGCCGCTACTTGGGTTGTCTTGATGTAATTCATGGGCTGCACAAAAGCGTTGAACAGGTGGAAGATGACTGATCTCGCACCCGTGGTACACAAGAACAAGTGTAGCGGTGAGCGCTGAAATTGTACCGACTCGTACACCGATGAAAGTGGACCTTGCCGAGGAGATAATACGTCTTCACATAAATAACCCGCATGATTTTTTGATAGCCGTGGCTTTCTGTTTGTTGAGCTTGTTGCATCAAAGGTTACATGGCACTCGTAGATCAATCACGTTGACGTTATCATATATCATAGTCCCTTGAACATAAAGGAGGATTTGTTGGACAAAACCTGAGACTAATTCAGTTCCGTTTTTGTCGGGAGTCCTTGGAGGGAGAGATCAGGAGATAGCACGCACTTTAGCTCGTCAGGAATGTCTTCAAGGACCCTGTGGATCCAGGGGCGAAGCTTCAGAAGTCTTGCGTTTGGTCTCCAGTTGTTTTCGTGTGCACAGTTCTTTTGGTATGGCTTGTTCTGAATTTTCTTGAAAGTGGTGAAGCCCCCTCAAAGGCTTGGTCGCTCCGGTGCCGTCGCGAATCCACCGAGGTCGTGTTGACTGCGGGTCAGCAGACCAAGTCAGGTTCGTCGTTGACACTCGGACCCTGGGGTGGAGAGCTCTTCCCAAACTCTGTCGAGACGCCGTCCGAATTCCTGTGCAGTGACGTTTTCACCTTGTTGCAAGATAGCGGACTCACATGTACTTTCCAAAACACGAAATTGAGATTCTCCTGCAAAGACAGGGCTCGATGAGGAACAGACTAGTTTGCCAACGAAACTTTGCTGCGTATTTGAACAGGTCAAAGCGGATGCAAAGCTCAGCGCAACGGACAAGCAAAAGCCTCGCGCCTTTTCATCACGCTCTTCAGGTGTGTTCGCAATGTTAGTGCAGCGTTGAAAAACAGTGCGAATCTGTTTTGGCTCTTGATTCCAAATCTACTTTGTCAGATTCTTTCCTCTCAGTCCTGGAAATGTCAAAGGTGAGGCGAACTCTGATTTAAACTTCTTCAAGCAAGCTTTTGATTTTCTCCGCTGCTTTGCAAAGCGATTACACTCGGTGCAGGTATGATATTCATCGAAGGTATTGGTTGAGTGAGGGGCGCCTTTTTTGAAAGGGACCTTCTGCTGATGGAGTAAGCACTACAACTGCGGTCAACTGCACCACGGATCAGAGAAAAGGGCGAAACCCCCCAAAGAAACGACGTCAGTGAGCACAGTATGGCATATTCACCGGTAACCCCTGCCAGCAGTCCAATTGTCTGAAAAGTGTAACTCTTTCTCGCTGCCTTCACCAAAGCGTGAAAAGCTGCAGACCTCGCCCCAAACATTCTGCGTCTGAACGAATCAGACGCCAGAAGCGAAACAGAAGTTAATATCAATCAGACAAACTGCAAGTAATGAGTACAAATCGTGGGATTTTACGCCTTGTCGATCGGAGCTGCTGCAGCCGTTCTTCACAATGCCCAGAGCTGAGCCGCACCTCTGCGTCACGATCGTCCATCATAGGCGTCCCGCTTCCTTATCATCACGTTCTGATTGGTCCTGACAGAGATTGACGCTTCCAAGGTCTGACAAGAACCTGTGTTTTTTCGTAAGTTTTGTTGAAAAAAAACAAAAAACAAAAGCTCTGGTGTTGTATTCCAAGCAGCACACCAACTCCGCGCCTTCAGTGAACTCTTACCACCCTGAGTGTTTCTGCTCGACGAGCGCCGCTTATGTTGCAAGAAAAGGTCAGTCACTCGTCGAAGTGCTAACTGAGCTGATGATTGGGTTCAGCTTCAGAAGCATCGAAAGCACGGAAGGTGGTTTTGATCAAAGCAGCTTCAGTGAAACTGATCAAAGGTTTTGTGTTGCTGAGGAAACATATATATTTTCCAAAATTTTCATCCGCACCCCCTCCCCTCCCCGCAAGAATCCGTAAATTGCAGTGTTGAAACAGGAAAGATCAGTCAGGTCAGCTGAAGATCTGCATAATGTGCAATCGCGTCCGCAACAGCTGACCGTTACTCACAGACATCTTCTCTTCAGACAGAGATAAAGCTTGTCATAGGCGGGAACGCATATCTCCAACCACTCTGTGAGCAGCCTTTTGATCTCATATCTCGTGTCCAGAGTCTGTACCTGTGAATGATGCATCGCCGAGTTATCTCAATTTTGTGCAAATATCTTACCGAAAGTCGAAAATGGCCTTGAGGCGGATTGGTGGAAAATACGGCAGGAACCTTTCAGCTGAGATTCTGTTTTGATGCCCTGACAATTCTCACCGTTGTGGGGGACTACAGAAAACAACACAAAGTTGGCGAATCAGCTGTTTTTCGGCAATATCCACATCACCTACTGGGAAACAATGTCAGTATTTACTTTCTAAATTCCTCCTGTTTTCTGACTACTTTGCGCCAAAACAATTCGGGGGTACGAATAAAAACATTGTTGTTGGCAAGGAGCTCAGAGAAATGTTAGTTGAATTTGCTCCCACTGTGTTTGCTTGCTGTTGCTCTCTGCTAATGAGGTGAAAACGTCATCTCATTTGCCAACTGTCTTGTTGCAAATGGGGCTCAATTTACGTCCGAGCTAAATTTGGTTAGTGAATTGGCATGCATCAATAGACAATCAGAACTGCTCAGGAATTCAGAAAGTGACGTTTTTTTCTGGCAACTTACAGACAAAAAAAAAAAAATAGTCGTTTCCGCTGCGACTTGTCTGTGTCTGCAGACATGTGGCTCTCTCCAGGTGTGCGACAAAATTCAGATATCGCGCACCAACCGTTTCTTCGGGAACCTGCCTCGTCCCGAACCAAACGCGCGGAGATTTTGCAAGATTGTCCATACCCCTGAGCCAAAACACACTTCGTCAGCACTCGGCCTCAACCAAAGAGGGTCAAACGGATGGCCCACGCTTGCAGCGTGCAACTTTAGCCAGGGGGACCTTTTGGTTATGAATTGCTTGAGTGCTGTTAGTCGCAAAGTAGTCCGACAGCTAACATATAACAAGAAACTAATCGACTGCAAAAATTGTGTGCTCACTTTTTCACTCAGCAAAACACAGATTGTCTGCCAACTGAACAGTTATCAAGTTGCACCGCACTAAGCATGGCAAACAATAGCTTGCACAATATTGACATCTCTTCGTCTTGTTTACGGAGTCAGGCCAGTTTTGGTTGCTGAGGCATCTTACAACCAAATTCCTGTTAATCAGGCGATGTTCTGCCGTAGCAAGTCCCCAAACAGAGAGTTGGTAATAGAGAATCCATTGTTTGCTGACACAATGAGTATTGTGCAGCACATGCATTGTTGTGTGTGTAATTTGGGCTTTCCCTCGACAGAACCCTGGAATTCCATTCTTACTCAACCAGAGGCCAGTAGGGTACCACACAAAAAGTCATGCTCTCACACAGATCCCTGAAGCTGAAGGCTCAAGACATACCTGACATTCTGTGCCGCTTTTGGATGTTTTTCACAACCAAACAAACAAAATATCTTCGTATCAATATTCAACTTCTCTCCGGACGCACGCGTTCCTCTTTCGGCAAACCCTGACCGAATTACGGAGTCAGTGCTTGGAAAAGAACCTCTCTGAACAACTTGAAAGCAGACGCCAAGTTTATGATCTTTGCTTTTTGTGCAGAAGGCGATAAAGGTTCATGTCAAAGTAACCAACACTCTCGCTACTTTGACGACGCCAGGTCTTCGTCGAATCGGGTGAACGCCCCAGACGTTTGCGGGATGTTGGTGTTTAGTCACGAAGTTTGGTCAAAACTGCTGTAACTAATGGTGACACAGCACCCGTGTGTTGGTGTGGCATTGGATAATTCAATCAAACAGTTTCATTGGACCTCAAAACTTAATTCCATATTTGGCATGCATCCAAACATTTGCACAAGAACAACAAAATTCAATGTACACGTCTCTGCATGGAAGTGTACATATCATTCTCACCTCTGGGCAGACTTGACCCTGGGCCATTGCACACAGGAAAAAAAAATTTCTGCAACATACTTGTTACAACTTACTGTATGCAAGTGTGCATCAGCCCCGCCTTCACTGCATGGCCAATTTACCCAGCATTTTGGAAACATCAAAGGACCAGGTGGCATTATCTACCTTTTGATTGGCACTGTTGGTCCTTCAATGAGTGTTGTGCACTGTTATGAAAATATTGAGCAATATTTCAGCCACTCAAGCATGTCCCACTTGCACCCTTACATTCACCTCTGCTGTGCATTTGGAATCAGTAAGAACGATTTGTTCAGATGCAAGTGTAAGTACTGATTGTACTGATTGTCTCACTCTTAGCTCATTCACTTTCCTTCCTCACCCTCCCCCAGAAGAAGAGAGGCCTGTGAGAACTTTTCAATTGCATTCAGTTGTCTTCTCTTTCCTTTCATCTTTGCAACAATTTCTTCATGGAAGAAGTAAACAACATAACACATGCTTACATGTCTGAAGGCATGTGACTCAAGCAGCACAGCTGCACCGAAATAGAGGTGATTCTTTCCAAAGAAGTTGAGGGGGGACTTGGCACCTGTTTTGCATGCTTCCATCCACAGCCGTACAAAATCTGTTTTGCACAAATAAACTTCCTGTTCAGCGCAACAGCATTAAGTTACCAAAAATAAGTCAGTGGGATGTTCATCCAATGCCAGGCTTTTTGTCTGCTGGGTCAACAGAATGTCAATGTCATCTTCAATGAGGCCTTTGCCGACTCTGGCACAAGTGCAACAGCAAAGAACATATATTCCTTGTGATGAAAAGGTAAACTTTGGCCACAATCAGGGTATGCACGGTAAAAAGGTAGAGTTTGGCAAAATTCAGAGAACATGAACACAAATGCTTGCTTTTTATCACCAAAATAGTTTTTCCTTTGTCAAAAACTTTTACCAGATCACCCTGTTCGGAAAACTGGCGTACGAGCACTGATGTTAGCAGTTGTCAATGTTTCAAGATTGGTGTGTGCTTTGTCTGTTTGGAGATCGGATGGGTATCAAGTTTGAAGGGCTGGCGACTTACGAAAGATGTATCCTGATGACGGCGCACATCGCTCACTGGTTCTCCAGCCCCACCTGAAGCAGCCGATCCACTTGTGTGGTCAGAGTTCAATACAAACACTGATTGCTCTGTGTTCCATTTCTGTGGCTGCTGAAGAAGAGGGGATACATTTTCTGTTGGTTGTCTTGACTCCCGTCAATGGAAACCCGTGCACTGTCTGGCGAACTCAGCAACGTCTGAGCTGTTGCGAGCGACTCGGGTGTCTCCACAAGGGCTGTCTGGTCAAAGCAATCTCTCTTACTTTTGTTTCAGGTGATTGGAGGCTTAGATTATCGTTTGGTTCACTGAAAAACAAACCTCGCAAACTCCCAAAATTGGCCGGAGCCTGGTGTCTGTGACGCTGCGTGCGTTGGATTGAGCACTTCCTTGTCTGACCGTGTCTGTGCAAATCCTGAGAGGTGATCATCAGGTCGACATTACTGCTCATTGCTTGTGCCTCGCACAACCATGGCGTGCGCGCCTTGTTCGGATGCTCATCAATTGCTCGCAGGAAAAAACAAATCGCAGCTCATCCGAGAGGGGACGCACAGAAATGCGGTCGCCTCATCAGTTGGCGTCTACCTCTATTCTGTCTATTGACATTGTGTTGTGCACGTTGAAAATGTTGGCTTACAAACAAGACTCGGATTTCCGCCTTATCGTCGAGGAGTTACTGGTTGTAAATAAATTCACGCATTGCTGTAGCTGGCGGCTCAGTACGCGCCCGCACTAATTGGTACTTTGTTGAGATCAAGATAAAATACTGATGAGGCGAGGTGACGAAAGGATGCCAAACCTTCATGCTGATTTCATCCGACGCAGGGCGGGCAGGGCGGGCAGGGCGGGCAGGGCGGGCAGGGCGGGCAGGGCGGGCAGGGCGACCGCCCAAGGAACAGGGGTCCAGGTGTTCATGTTGGAATCAAACGTGGCACTTGGTCTCGGTGAACTGTCGTCGCCAAAACTCAATGTTTCCCCGCCATTTGCAAAGTGCCAAATGGAGAACTGGAATTGCACGGTTAGTAATGCAGGCACTGTTCACAAATCAACAGCTTGTTACCAAAATCCCACTTCGAGCGACGAGCAACTCGTACGAACATCTGGCCAGCATAGAAAGCTCGATCCAGCCGCCAAGTAAATTGTACACGAACACAGAGAAATGATCGGAGGTCGTTCGGAGAAAACTGCTGACATTGGAGGTTATCAATGGCAGCGATGTTATGGTGATTGAATTTCTACGCCACGCGCCTGGACTTATCAAAGAATATCTCGAAATCCAAGCTGACCAACCTCTGGCTTGCACGCACTAGAATTGAGCGGTGGATGTATCAGCCAGTATCTGAGGCATCTTTTCCAAATACAGACACAGTAGGTGCTCACTGAGGGAAACGATCTCTTGAGACGTTGTCTGTTATCTCCCTCTGGACGTGAAGGAGCTTCTAAATCTCTCCTTGCGTCTCGATATCCCTGGGTCTTTCTGACGCATTCTCCTGCATACTGAGTGAGCTCAGCACACATCGTCTGGGCCTTTTGAACCGCAGAAGATGTATTGAAAGACCCGTTTGCTCTCCTGGCGCGGAGTTAAAACTGAAGAAATCTTGGTGTGCTGTTGGCGTGCTGAATTTCATTTCAAGTCATCTTTCGCGTGCAAGCATGTGTACGAGTACGAGTAAGTCCATCGAGGCAACAGGCTTCTCGTTCAAAGAGATCGTGTTCTTTTGAGTGTTTTATTGATTTGTTTTCAATCCATCTGGCATGTTCTTGTGTGCACAAAGGAGACCTGTCACCAGTTTTTCTGTGGCATTTTTGCAAAATGTGTCTTTCTCTCCTGTCAATATTGCTCACGGAGGAAAAGAAAATGACGTCGCTAAACAATACGATAGAATTTAAATACATCAAGATTGCACAAGTTTGTTGAAAAGTATCGCACAAACTGGTGTATTTTGGACGGTAAAAATAGGTAGGATAATTGTTGTTCATCAAGTGCAAATGTCTGGTCGGGATTTGATCTCTTCTTTATGGAGCAGCACGCATTGACAGAAGAAGAATCTGCCCAACTCATCAGCAATTTAGACTGCTTGTGGGTGTCCAGAGATAGTCCGGCTCGGGATTGGAAATAATTGTCGCAATTAACCCATAACAAATCGACACAAACCAAATCGAATTGACTTGCGTGTTTTCGCTTCATGTCTCATCAGATTCGTATTCTGTAAGTTCATATCTGTTTCTCTGTCTCTCTGTCGACCAGACACTGTCAGTACACCCACGACCCACCTGTGAGTGACTGGAAACGCGTTGAAAATATGGAAGCACCCAAAGTCGTGCGTGTGCTCGTAATTCTTCTCACAGGTGGATTGACAGGCAAAACAAAACCAACGAGAGAAGAAACATGAAGTACACACACACACGCACACACACACACACACACACACACACACACACACACACAATGTACAAGAACTTGCTGAACTCTGCAGATGCTGTTTTTTATGCTTCGGCTGTTTCCGTCGTCGTTCACCCAAATTGAGTTTCTACGGACAGATCAACATTGCGAGGAAAACTATTTTCTTTTGAAAGTGGAGGCCTGAAGACGTAATTGAGCTGTGCCTGGTTGGACTTACAAACGCTGCTTGTGAACGACTTGGTTCAACTTCACGACGATTATCTGGCCTTTTCGAATGCAAACCAAACAGAATCTGAAATTTAGATAGCGTCAAATTCTGTTGTTCGTCTTTTTTCGCTTGCAACAAAATTTTATGCTTTCAAATCGGTCAATTTGTGACATCAACCGTCAACATTGATGGGAAGTTCCAATCAGTCGAGATGTCCGATTGTTTCACTTTTCCAACCAAAACTTCCTGTGTGCGTCCCAATTTCCCCCGGTTTTTCTTGGTCATTTTGACACCTTTTGAACAAGAATATAATGTTGCTTCTTTCTCCTGTTGCAAACTAACTTTAGCGCCCTTGTCAAGATGCCAATCAAACGAAGAGCATTGGAATCTTCGTGGAGTTATAAATTCGCTCTCTGAAGTTGTTGGGGATTAAATATCGTCATGTACGTCAAGATTGTTGAAGATTTTGTGGCCTGGGGATAACTTTCTGAGCGTAGATCATGGGAGCACAATGTCCACTGCCTCTAGCTGAGAGACTGCAGTGATCATTTCCCATGGCAGGCGAGCAGACAGACGAATAGACAGGTGCCCCAGGTGCTGAACCTCACCCGTTTAATTAACATATCTGTTTGCGTTTTGCGTTACAACTTAATTCAAAGGCAATTTTGCTTTTGTGAATCCGTCATCAAAAAATGCGGCGATATTGATTACTGTCATGAGTTCAGAAGGCACTTCTGCTGACAATTGAAGGTTCTTTGTCAATTTTTTTTCTTATCTGGAACTGTGCACAAAGTCTTGTCAGGTGCCCTATCAGTAGATCTTGTGAGATTCTCTGACAGAATTTCAGTCAAGGAACAAAGCACTTTCGCCTTTTTTCCTCCAGAGCTTTTGTCACAGCACTTGAAGACAACGTCGCCTCCTAACTTCATTGACTCGTAAACATCACATTATTCTCTGACTGCTTTTGCACCCAGTATCTTTTGCGAATAGCAAACAAGTGTTCACGTTTTGGCCGGCTCCTTTGAACACACAAAATGGATGTTCACACTGGAGCAACCCCTCGCCAGCAAATTGGGATTTCAGCAAGTTCGCCGACTGTTAGATCTCGGCGAAAAAACAAATTCTGGCAATTTTCATCAACAGCTCAGAGGTAAATTTGAGAGGCGTCGTGAAATGCTAACAGTTAGGCATTTATGGCTGCATATCCCACAGAGGACTTGAGATGTCGACTTTTGAGGGGGTGCGATCTCCTCCTCTCACTTTGTCGGTGTTTTGTCGAGTTCAGGTCAGTATGTATGACTCAAATACCTATCAAACTTTGACTACATGCATTGAACAATTCACAAATAGTTCCACAATACTGAACACAACATGTAAAGTGAACAAAAGGCTGACCCACAAAAGTCAACACCTCAAGTCCTCTGTGGGATATGTGGATTAAACCACTTGACCTTGACGATCAGAGGCCTCTCAATTGCTCTCGAATGCTCCGCATCTCGAGCGATTGAGAGGTCCTCCTCTCGTCTCGGTCGGCATGGTTTATTCCTGTC
>JAAUXT010022938.1_pt1 | contig 16639 bp, 13 predicted proteins | sample 7278171 | NCBI WGS metagenome assembly JAAUXT01 (sample SAMN14350112, study PRJNA611818) | marine sediment metagenome | isolation source: surface marine sediment (1.8m) | place: French Polynesia: Moorea | collected 2018-08 | reverse complement strand
TTCTTTTGCCACGAAATGATTTTAATCAAGGAAACAAACATGCCAACCATCAAGTTGGCTGAACAATCGTGAAAGCTACATGACCCACAGACTAATTTGACTCCAAAAAAATGACCCCCGCAAGATCGACATGGAGTCAAAACTTAGGAATACTGCCTCGTATTCACAAGAACAAACAAGGCCAGCTCAGGTCTCATGAAACAACACCAACATTGTGCATGTTTTAAAACCGGGCAAAAAACGAACGAACAGATTTTGTTTCCTTCCCTTTCGACTTTTTTTACTGTCGCATACGGGCACGCCACAAGTGAAAAAAAAACATTGCTCTTGCCTTGCACAGGTCGTCCTTCGGCTTTTGTGCCACTGCGACAAAATGAGGGCAATTTGCAAAATCTCTCTCTTCTCTTCTTGACCAACCGAAATTGAAAACCAAAAATCATGGTCCTGAGCAACACGCTTGCAGGTCAGAAATAAAGTGTTCGCGCATTTGTAGAGTGACCAAGGGTCAGAAGACGAAGTTACGCTTGACCACTGAGGGCATCGGGTCGGGCAGTAAGCTGGGTACGCTCCTCAAGAACAAAATGCCTGCTGAGTTCACGCCTCTCTCCGACATCATCGACATCTTCACGGACAACCGATTCTCCAACATCCTCTGCATCGCAATGAAGTTTCCAGATGGGAACTACGAGATTCAGGCCTACAGGATGTACGACGAGAGAACTGCGAGGTAAAGTTCCACCTGACGCCCGCGTGAAAACGAGCGGTTCTGCGACTGTGGGATCCTTGGTCCCTTTGACACCAGTGTGGCCGAACTCGGGCTGTGGAGACGCGTGTACTTGTGACATGTCAGTTCGAGGCAGGAACTGCTGTATGCCATGGGACAAATGAAAGGTCGGGTTCGTGTTGATCGAAAAAAAAAGACATCGCAACCATGTGCCATGAACACAAATTCAGTATGAAGCCAAACCGCAATGCGACGTGTAGACTCGTCAGCACTTCGATCTCGTATACCAATTGTCAGAACGTTATTTCCACAAGAATGGGGCCACTTTTCGTCTAACATGCCTGACTTCTCCCATAACACGTCTAAAATCAAGTCAGTGCCATCCCCAGGGTCTATGCTGCCCTAAATGGCACATAAAAGAAACAGGAATGTGAAACGATAATTCAGACCCGCCTGTTCCTCGTGATGCGAATCGAGTCGTGTTGTCGGCAAGGTCGTACTAGGAGTGACAAACTGCTCTTCGACACATCCAATCAAATCCCGCAAAAGGCTCAGATTAATTTTTGTTGAGCACTTGTTGCCTGATTTTCAAAGTTGCTTGTGTGTTGTCTTCAGTTTTCATTCCACCGCACAAGGTACAGGGAGAGTCCTGCCCTTGATGTTTACCATTTTTTGCGTCAGTTTTGACGTGCTAAATTCCATGCAAGTTGTGTGGGTCGGGACCTCCCGGTGATGGTCACAAATGCCACGTGCAAGCCAATAAAAAATCGTTGTTCAGCTTTCAGAAATATTTGAAAAAAAAGTTGTCATGCCTTTCACAATCTGTGATCATCTTGATTCAGGAACCACGCTCCGTTTGGGAAGGGGCATCTGTTTTTATGTCAGAATTCATTCCAAGCCCTCAGGCTCCAGCGTCCCTGAAAAGTTACCACAATGTGAACAGCAAATGACTCAAAAATGCTTGGAAACGACGCACGAAACTCTCAGAGGCATCACACGCGCACACACGTGTAGACCGCGCTTTTCTTTTGCGCTGCAGCGTGGTTCGATAAAATGACATCACCTGCAATCAGCTGGCAAAAGTGCACCTCAGGAGCTGCGGAGATCAGCCGTGAAAGCGAAGCACGAGAGCAAATCAATAGTTTCCATCCTCGACACGGCATCACCTTGAGACTCGCAAATCAATCTCTAATGGGCAATGTGCAATGCTTTAAAACTCGCTCTTCTCATTGCTTTTTTCAGGGACTTTCAAATTGCCTACTCCAACGTATCTGACCGACTGCAAGCGGGGTCAAGCAACCATCTCACCTTCGGATATCCCGACCACAACACGAGCGGCCACTGGGCCAGCAACGAGAACTGGATGCTGAAAGGTGAAAGACCAAATACCATGAAAACACCTACTTTTGATCCACGAGTGCGCCCAAATTCCGACAAGATATCTTCGGACCCCCACAAGTCAGTCAATCTGTTGCTCGAACCCCCCGGTTCTTGATGACAATTGTTCCCGCACTTTGCGCAGACGACGCGTACCACGGCGGCGGAGACGCGGCGTCGCGCAGGTCGGGGCTGCGCAAGACGACGAGTCTGTACGACGCGTTCGACGCCGACTCGACGGTGCTGCGCGCGCACAACCGCAGCGTCTCCTCCCCCGACCAGGGCAGCGCTTTCGGCTTCACAAGTGCCAAAGGTTGATATGCACCTGTCATACCTGCGCAAGATTTGTGGTTGTTTGATGTTTTTTTTTCTGGCAGAAATGCAGCAGTGATTCACCACCCAAGCTTTGTGTGTTCTCAATGTGGGTCCAGCTAATGACTGCATGCGTGGTTTCTGTTTTGTCCATCACCAGCAGCGTGCGTTCGTGTCATCACTGAAGTCAACAGTAATTGGAAGATTTAATTTTTGCATGACCAGGAGAAATTATTGAATGTGTGCAATCGGGTCATCTGGGAAAACAACCAATTCAGTTGCACGAGAAATGTTCAGCCTGCATGCGAAAAGGATCAAAAGTCGGGTCTTCCTTGAGACAAATGTGGCCTGCTGCACCTGAGTTTATTTGGACCAAACCGAACATTTTCGGCCAGGCTCACTGATTGACACACTCATCCATCAACCCAGAACCAAAAGGGAACTGTCGTCATCTCAATAGCGTCCTTTGTTTTGGGAACTTCAAAATCAAGAGCACCGTGTGGACTGCACATTTGCCTGCATGGTTTGACAGCGTGCATGCGCCTGCACCCCACTCACTGTCCCGCCTCCACAGGCAACATTGGCAAGAAGCTGGCGGACGTGAGCGCGCGAGACTTCGACCTGCACCCGTACGGGCCGCCGGACGACGACACCCTGTCACGAGGCTCGGGCGACTCGAACGAGGAGCTGCGCTGGCGGCTGCACAACCTGTCCCGCGAAGTCAACCACCTCAAAGCCACCATGGGTAACAGCCTCACCCATTGCAAACCCTGTTTGAACGCCACTTCTGCTGTTTGTTGTTGCGCTTCGTGAATGTTTTCGTTGCTTGTGGAACATCACAATGTGTGTTGTGCTTGGTGTGATACATTCCGTTGTTCGTGACAACTCATCTTTTAACATCGCATTCCATACCACGTTTTACCAATTTGCTTAGTTTGCAAAGAAAACAATATTCGAACATCTTTCCGTGAAAGGAAGAATGTCACAACAGTGAGACCAAAACTGAATACAGTATCTTTTTATCTGGTTGTCGTGGGTGTCACCTTCCACAGTCTCTCTCTCTCTCTCTCTCTCTCTCTCTCTCTCTCTCTCTCAGAAATGCCTTCAACGATTTGACTCTTTCCCCAGATGACAGGCACAGCCTGAGCGGGCGGCGTCACAACACGTCCACGTCGCTGCTCAACGGCTACGCACCGCGCGAACACAGCCGATCCAAACAATACGTCCTCACCCACCACAGGTTCGTCACTCTCACTTGTCGCACAACAGCGCACAAACCACCACTGCTTTCGAGCACCAAATAATGCCCGTTCATGACCTGGAGCAACAAAGACCCAGGTCACTTGCGTCGGTTGAAAGAACTTTGACAACTCTCCAGCTTGTGACAGTTTCAATGAAAGACCACACGAGCAAATGACAAGCGCTTTTGAAAAGTCAATGTCTGCCCCTCCATGTTCAACCATCCATTGATTTGCTGCCACGATACAAACGTGGAACCCGACACATTGAGAGTGCTCTTTCCATTCATGCCCTTCGAACATTTCAGGGATCTGGACGACAAGTGGAGCGACGCCGGGAGCGACGCCAGCTTCACTGATCACGTTGACGGCGACCTCGTCGACTCACAGGCCGGAACGGTCAAGGCGAGCGTCGCCGACTATCGCCCGGGCGGCAACACCAACCAGAGCAACTCGCACGCCTTCGGCTCCGCCAGCACCAAGATTGGTCAGGCGAGGCGCATGATGAACGGGACGATCCCGAAGGCGACGAGCGACGGAGACATCCTGCGCACCACGACCACCACCACGACCAACACGAGCAGCAATCGCGTGCTCATGGTGAACAATGATCCGAACCATTTGGTGTACACGGATGAGGCGAAGGAGGTGAGGCGTATGGTTCCGGCCACAGAGGCGAAAGGCCGCTACAACACCGTCGCCGCCGACCCGAACAGGGCGAGGCTGCACAGCCGCGCGCGCTCCACCGACGCCGTTGTCAAGGCGGGCCGGGGCACCCCGCGCCACCGCTACACCCCGAGCGACGCGTCCTTCCACGGAGGCGGCGGAAGCACCATGGCGTCGGCGCGAGTCTCCAGACCCGTCGACAAGATCTACCTGCCCACCGGCGGCGGCACTGCGGACTACTACGTTATCAACCCCAAAGCGGCGACCGTCGCTCCCGGCAGGCAAAAATACGCCAACAGCGTCGTGGGCGCTCCGAGGTACGACCGGAAAAACAGGCGCAGATAGAGATCAGATCATTTCGGATGCAGTACAACTGCTACTGGCTCTGGTGGAATTAAACTTGCTCAACTGCAAAAAGCCTTGGGATATTTTCGACACGATGCGCTCTGCATTTTTAAGAGTTGAAGTTCTCACAGCGTTCGCGGAGGAACTTACCAACGACTTGCAAAAAAACAGTGCGACAAGCACAATAACGAGCGTCCTCGTGACCAAATCAAAGGTGTAGCTTCACAGGAGCCCGATCAACAAGACAAACACGAAGGCTGGAACTTGTGTCATGAAATCAAACTACCGACATGAACATCAAACTGAACTCAAAGCACAGAAAAGTGCACTCAAAAGTTTACTCATCACCACTGTTTCGTTGAAAGTGGCATTTTGTCTTGCAAAATACGCAAGATGACTGGAAAATACGACCACGAGTAAATTTTTGAAGTGCGAAGGAGTGGGCTGAACGTGCTGAACGTTGGAAGTGATAATACTCAAAAGGTGCTATTGTGATGTGTTTTCTTCAATGTACAGTCTGAACCTTGTATCTGCTATTGTAAATAGGAACGACAGAGAGGCCTGGTGCTCAGTTTTGCAAATGTTCCATTTGCCAAGGAGGCGGTACGAAAACTCTTTTTCTCCATTCACTGCTGCCCGCAAACCAAGGGCGTTTCAAAACCGTACTGCCAAGGCTGATATGCTCCGAAGACAGTCCTTTACCGTGAGGCAGATAAACACTGTAAACATGAGCATCGGTGCAGCACATGGACATAGGCGATGGCACTCGACTGGCAATAAATTTGGAACACTGAAAGCCCAAGTTTTCGACAATACCTGTTGAAACTGACTGCATGTCCCTTCAAGCTGGTAACCTCCACGGCAAGGCGACAAATTTTGTCCACTGGTTGAACACTGAGTTTCTTCAAAATCCCTTTGGCAACTTTCGCACAAATTTTCGCAAACGTGAGATAGTTTGACGCCAAACGTTTCAGCAATCATTCGCCATCCTCCAAAGCGCTGGGACGAATTTCTGAACAAAACAACAGCTGTGTTTTTCACCTCGATCGAAACCAGGGACACTTGTACGCTTGGCATTCGCGTCCAGACGCATGCACGGTGCGTCCAAACTGGAAAATGCTGGAGCCCAGAACGGCTGTGCACAATGGCGACGACGCCAGCAGCAGCGAGGACCAAGTCAAAACGGTCTCTTCAATTCTGGCTTCAGTGGTGGCACTAAGTTCTGATATCGTGCCCAACAAAGACAGAACAAAAGAAGAAACTCAGGGGGAAAACCAGCAAAAAATCCAGTCAACTTGACATTCATTCTTGTGCCTTGTCGAAAACTGTACGAACAATGAACAGAGTGGACTTTCAAAGCCGAATAGCTGCTTCCATCAGGAGTCTTTGTGTCCACTGTGACAAGATCTTTCACACAGTTGATTTGCTGGCTGAAAATGTTTGCCCTGTGTGAAAAAATCAAACCGCTGTTCGATTTTATACTGTTTTAACTTTAGAAACAGTGTTCGTTGAAGGAAAGTCCGGTGAATTCTTGGATCAGGAAACCATCTCGTTTGCGACAGTCATCCACTTTTCACTTGTGAATGCTGTACACTGAATGGAGTTTCTTCTCATCCTGCACAAGTAAGTGCTTCTTGTAATAAAAGTTCAAAAGCAAACTTCTGCTTGTATTTTTCGAGCATTTCAACATTTGTGCAGAGCTGAACATTTAACTCAAACTTGTTTGTTTGTCCTTTTTTTTTCGGAAACTTTGACTTCAGTGCACGGTAACTCATGTTGCACCTGCAATCTGTTCAAGGTTGTCCATAAAAATGTATTGATTGACGACGCAAACCAATAGCTGCGTAGTTGGCGCGAGTTTCTCCCAAACCAATTCTGCGGATTTTCTCACAGTTGTCTCGGACTTCATGAAATCACGTGTTGGTGCCAAGCGCACATTCGCGTACGAACAACAAAAAGGAGATGGTGCAAGTTTTCCGCATGCCTCGGTCGCCACGAAGGAACAGTGGACTGGAGGCCTTATCTCTTCTGAAAGCGAAGAGTCTGCACCTTTTAGAGCCCAGCGGCATGTTCAAGGTGCACAAGACCAAATTTGCACTTGGCTTCAGGGTTTTCTGATTAAAACAGCATCATGAATGCGAGACATGGCCTTTGTACATTCTGCTCTGCCCTTCAGACATGACGGCAGTTCACAATTGCCGTGAATAATTCAATATCTGATTCACAAATAAGGCTCCTAATTTCGAAATAAAAAGCACAATCTTGTTTCCCCCTGCGCATTTGGTCGACGAGACTCAGCTAATTTCATGTCGCACATATGGGAGAGAAATTTCCACAAAAGCACAGGCTCCGCATTCATTCTGTGTCACACACCCCAGAGTTTTTCACACTGGAGCTTTTCAGAAAGCTCACTTTGAGGGTATATAGAAAGCAAAATCATTTCAAATGACAGTGGTGCATAGCGAGCATGGCCCCAGGCGCAAACTTCCGAGAAAAATACCTTCTGGCCAAAAACCATCAATGTCTGCAACGAAAATACATTACTGATTCAAGAAAGTCCAAACAAGGTCACATTCCAGTCAGATGACAAATTCACTTGGTTAGAGCAGACCAACCGAACACGGCTTGGATGCTGGTGTCTTGTTTGTCAGACATATTTGTAATTTTAGTGCTGATCTGTCAGTGTTCGAAGGCGCTTTGTGCGAAACGCGAGCCAAAACGCACTTGCTTCCTGGACACACATTAAGACCATTTCAAGGGCAGCAACTCCCGAGACACTGTTGTGTGTTGAAGCGTTTCTCATAACACACATGTGCTCCCTGCCACGAGACAGGCCGTGGGACCGGTGAACAGGTGACCTGTACCACGATCCAGCCTGCAGGCTCGTGTGCCCTGCTCAGGACAAGTTTAGCTTCGTGAATCAATGCATCAGGGCAAAGATTGAGATGCCTCTCAACGTTTTGGCCGAACAAACATGCCTAATCTGACTGCTGTGAAACACTTTCTCGTGGGTGCCACGGGAAAAAGCAACCAAACAAAAAACACCACACTGATAAAAATTCGCTGCATGTCTGCACCTTGGTAAACTGGTACCCGACCAAGTGTTGTCAAGCCGACTTTTCGTTACTCAGCCGTTTCCTTTTTCATTTGTAACTTCGGCTGGCTCAAAGCCTTGACAAACAATGGAGAGCAAGCACTTTACCGTAGAATTGGTTGTTGCGGAAAACGTTCTCAGAATTGCCAAGCGGGCATCTTCATGGCAGAAAGGACGTGTCTACCCAAGTGAAAGTAACCTTCCATTTAGCACTCTTTCGCACTTGCAAACTCTTCGTTTGCCGAACTGAACAACCACGAGATCAAAGTTCGTACTTGCGCCTTGAACATTGAAAAAATCAGTCACACCCGTGTGCACAACTTATACACACCGATGACGCCAAAGGGTTCTTTCTGCGACAGTCAAGAACCCACGTTTTCAAGGGAGCACCATCTCACGCGGTCTGGACGACCTCAACCTTGCAAAACCGACTCGACAGACCCACAGCCGCAAGTTCAATTTTGTAAGCAAAGCTTTCATCTGAACGAATGTATCTGTGAACCTTTTCTCAACAGGATCTTGTGACTAACGCCGACACAGTATTAGATTCTATGTGCTCAAGCCATATCTGCACCAATGTTGAACATAGCTTCAACCAAAAGGTAAAATGATCCATCTCCCCACATGAAGTACAAACAGTGCAAATACGCACAACTGAGGCGCCTTTTGTTGAACTTTTATCAAACATTCAACAGACCAGCAATTTGAAAACTGGTAAAGGGTCTTGATCCAAAACTTCAACTTCAAACAACGTCATTTTTCGACATTTATTGTCAATACCATGCTGCACAAATGAACATAGAAATACACCTACTTTCGCATGGAATTTTCTTGGTCCAGAACTTCAGGTGGTTACAAAGTTCTGCAGACTGCAGGAAGAAGGCCTTGGTAGACAAAGATCTTCGCTTGGCTGAGCCCGTGCGTCAGTACATTCTTTCCTTCTGCAGTGCGAATCTCTGCTGCCTCCCCCGAGCTGTTGATGGAACAGGAAACAAAAGGTCAGACAACCGCATTTTCGTGGTCAGACCGTGTACCACGCGTGAATGTGGCAGAAAACGACCATTTCGCACACGGAGCATCGACACCAAAGCGTCATTTGTTTGATCGTCTCACGACACAGCCAAACTCTTGGCTTATGAAATTCATCCCAAGATTTTCTCTCACTCTTATCACATCGTCGGTTGAAAGGACTCATTGTCCTAGCGATGGACCACAACGCACGTTACGACCATGCAAAAGTGACAGGTTCAAACAGAACGAAATCGCTGATACATACCAGGATCTAGGACCTGATGGAAGCGTACTTTCTCGGACCCATACCTGAGCACAACAGTAAAACACAACTTCATTACAGCTAAGAGACGACAGCCTAAGTTCATCGCGGTGCTTCTGAACAGACTATGTCAGATGAAAATAGCGAAACGACCAAAACAGCGTCATTGCAACAGTGTAGGAGAGTGACACCAAAACTTTCAAACCAGACCACGAACAATATAAAATTGTTGATTCTCTATTGGGGGAAAAAAAAATCGTTCAAAGGTTGCGCAAAACACAGGTCCACAAGACAAGACGACTGTAAGAACAGCAGCGCGCAGCGAGGACTCACCGCCGAAGTTGTGCCCCTCGTCACGCTGACCGCGACCGCGGAAGTCCGACCCTCCTGAAAAATACTTTATTGTCAGAAAACAAGTTCGATCACAGGCACCATCCCACTCCAGGGCTTTCTGACTTTGAATCAAAAGTTGCAGACCAAAAATTCCGTTACTTGTGCTTTGTGTTGAATTTCTTATCCAAACAGAAGGGTTTGTAGACGGGAAATAACGGCTTGGTCCCCCCCCCCCACCACGCCCCGCAACAAACATCGAGTCACGTCCACATCCCAAACGCCCAAACGCCAGCCCCTCCTCAGAGTATCCACCATGACACCTCGCTCGAAACATTTTGTTGAATGGACACAGACACCGATACCGATTGGAACGAAACACCACTGCCCGCCAAAAAGTGCCGTAACTGCTGAGTGGGTGCTTTTTCATTCAACAAGAACACTTCTCCGTGAAGACAAATCCCTCGGTTTCTTGTGCCCCGGCGCCTGAACACAATTATTGTCTTGACAACTGTCACTTGAACTTTACCATCAAGTCACCAGCACGATTCACGTCGAAAAAGGGGGAAGGCCACCGGGCTGATATTTTGGTCATTTTCAGGCCTCGGAGCGGCAAACGTGTTTGTGAATGGAAGGGTGTTTCCAGGACAGCAAGAGAGTACCGTAGAATCCTGCGTATAAGACCCCTTCACATATAAGACCACCCCCCTTTTTCAGCCACAAAATCAGTTCAAAGCCATTTTTTTACATTTTCAAGAAAATAATTCACATTTGCAAATTTGATATTTTTCTAAATCAAAACCTAGGAAATTATTCTTAAAATTACTTTCTCCAAATATTTTGCTCAAAATAATAGCAAGAATTCTTATTCCAAAAGCTATAAATACTACCTTTTGGGTAATTTTTTGATAAATTTCCTATTTTTTTCACTCAACTTTAATGCTTCCTTGACTCATCCCACTCTTTTTTAACACTTTGAAAAACTTGCTTATTTCTACTCTTCACTTTGATCCAAATGTCAAATCCTCATGTATAAGACCACCCCCTATTTTTGGCATCAATTTTTGAGCATCAAAAGGGGGTCTTATACGTGGGATTTTACGGTAAGTTTAGAATGCGACTTTTTCTGTCGTGTGCTGGCCCGGCAACACATTTTTGGAACGAGGTGGGGACCGTGGATCTGGTTGCGTGTCCCTGGACGTGAGCCAAAACCTACTTCCAGGGAGCTGCAGTGTGGACAGGTGTACGCATCTGCACCTTGATGGGCGGACACACTTCACCGCGTGCGAAAAGCTAACTACAGACCACACGTCGTCTCTGTTGGGAGCGCAACACATTCCGCCGTTCAAGTAGAGTCAATTTCAAGTTCAGGACAACCCGTGTGACTGCGCGGACTATTCGAACTCCAGCACATTGAAGACCACGCATGCAAATCCCAACTGAAAGACCAGGCTGACAGAAGACATCCGGTCTGGTGCGATTTGAAGGAACAATTGTTTTTGCGTGTTCCGCAGAAGAAGAGAGATTTCAATCGAACCCGAAACTAACGTACCATATTTGCGTCTTGCAAGACCACCATCTGAATCACAAAATACGAGTTGTAACACAACAAACTACGCGATCACAAAAAACACAGCTGTTCTTGACAAGAACAACGAACAAATTTTACTGATACCGTTGACTGGCACCAACACGCAGCCAAACCAACGACAAACAATGAATACATTAAGATGTACGATTCTTCAAACGTAAACAACCCAAAATTTGAAAGACATGAGAACCACTCCCGCTCTGACACTTTTTTGCCAAGGCAAAAAGCACCACACCGACCCAGCTCTGACACCTCTTTGCCAAGGCAAAAGCCACACACCGACTATCAGGCTTGTTTTGACCAACTCCAGCGAGCTTCAAGTGAACGCCTAAGTTCCCTGGCTAAGTTAGTTTCAGGTCAAATTCACCCGGATCTAAACAGAAATCTCGGAGTACATGCAGTTGAACACAAAACATGCATCAAACAAAAACAAAGTTGCGATCCAAGAGTGCCCCAACAGCAGGTCACCTCAAACCGAACAGAACCTATTCATACAAACGAAATGAAGATCGTTTCTTACCGAAGCCTTTGTTTTCCCTCTTTTGATATCCTTCCCTTTTCTGAAATCCTTCCCTTTTCTGAAATCCACCATCTGAATACAAAATAAAACGAGTTGTAACAAGGCCAAATGTTGTAACGAACAAAACAAAATCATGCTTCGTGGGAAAACTACCCTTCGCTTGCGAAACAATAACATTTTCAGACGGACCTTGCTTTTGGAAGGAGAAGTAGTTTCCAGACTTCATCTCCATGATCCTCTCGTTGTTTTCGACGAGCGAAGCGACCTTCTCCGACAGCTGCAGCGCGAGCGCCTGCAGACGCGTCGGCTCCGTTCTGTGCATCATCACCGTCTGTGTCGGCTCGTCCAGTGACGCCTGCAGTGCCAGAGATCAAAACAGCGTCACACAGGATGCCATGCGCCACGAGATGTCAATTCGCAGGATTCGAATCAATGAAACTGTTGTTACCATCAGCTCCTCGTTGATGATCATCTTGCTGATGATCGAGTGCACCATTTCCACCTTCAACTCGAACATTTCCGCCAACGTCACCAAGCTCAACGAGTCATACACAGAACTGCAAGAGAATGGTGACGTGCTGAAGACTGACCTCCTTACAAACGTTCGTCGGCAAGAGTGCAATAGACAAAGGCTGACCGCCCCAGAACCCAGCAGCACACAAGTGTGTGTCTGACACATCCAACAAGTACGTATCATTCAGATAGCAGTGGCCATCACCACAGAGGTCCAGTCTAAGTACCATGACCCAGGGGTTCCATGACAAAGGATTTCTTGGCAACGGTCCCCCTGATGACCATGAGATACCATTCGCAGGGATGGGGTGTCACAAGAGGTGACAGGTTCACTTGGCAACCACAACTGCTCCTCCGCCAGTGGCACTCAGGGCTGATTTACCACTGCCGAAGCTATTGCCAATGCGGACGTCATGCATGTTCGCTCACGCCTGTGCACAGAGCTCCCCCCAACATAAACAGGAATCTGCCCACACTTTATGCCCACGGACATCCCCTCTCCCTTCACTCCCACTCCACGGGGCCCAGGCAGTGCTGTTGATCGGACCGCCTTCAGTCTTGACAAGTGTCAAACCCAGTACTTGGCGAAATACGTCATTTGTTGAACTTGAGGGTGAATATTACGAACTCGTGAGGCCCGACTGCACACACCTGTACGTGAATAAATAGGTCCTGAGCGACTCTTCTTGAATTTTCTCCACAATCATGTCCCGCACGGTGTCCGGCTGATGGAACAACTCCCACACTTTGGCATTCATCTTCTCGTTGATGATGAAGTTCTTGCACGCTTTCCAGTCCCCGTTCTTCATCGCCTTGGACGCCGCCACCACGTGTTCGCGCATGCTCTCCGGCGGCCCGACGAGCGGCTGCCGGTCGCTCACCTTCATCACGTGGTGGAAATTTTTGCTGATCATGCGGCGCCGTGCGTCGAACTCGTGACCTGCAAGAACAACGGCCATGATGACTTGCATGTCGGCAGTTGTCAATGCCACGGACTGCGCACGGTTGTCCTGCACAGCTGAGTGGAAGATGATTTGGAGGCACTCACCCGCCATGTAGGGAATTTCTATGAGCATGGCCGACACGAGGTACACACACTCGAGCAGCTCGAGGTTGATGTGCATGTGATACGGCATCTGACGGCGCTTCTCAATCTTCTCCTGTTCCGGAGTTCGCTCGTGTTGTCTTTGCAACAACAAACCCTGCGCACGAAAAGAACAGCAAATTTTGAATGTGTCCGTTCAAAACTGGTGAACACCGCGCAGCTGAGTGAAACACGACACGGACAACTGGCCCACCTGAGCAAGCAGTTCTTTGGCGCGACCTCCCGACTGGATGTCCACGAGACAGTTGTGCGCGTCTTTGATGATGCCTTGTCTGAAGGCGCACAGTCCCAGCTGCACCATCGAACGGTTGTACATGATCTGCAAGAGAGAACAACTGCCGAAATCCAGGAGACAGTATTTTGCAATCTTCACTTATGTGTGAACAAGAGTTCCTGTTAGACGCAGCGCGAACAGCGAGCTGACCTGGGTGGAGATATCGGAGTGTTGTATCGTGTCCTGAAGGTGCGACATGAGCATCAAGTCTCTCGCCTCGAACCACCGATCGTGCAACGCGTTGTGGTAGATCTGACACAGAATCGCTCTCGTTCTGAAAAAGAGTCACAATCCACAGGACATTAACTGACAGCAGGTGTGTTTCAAGGCGAATCGAGCCAGGCCTTACAAACCATTCACGTACCGAATTCTGTCCGTGCAGTCCTTGGCATAGATGTAGGTTGTCAGCTTGTCCATCACCGCCTTGCTGTCTTCTTCTTGTTCTCCTTCAGCCTTCGGTTCTCTTGACTTGTAGTCAAACTGCCGAGACAGAAACCGTTCTGATTCGTGTCCAACACAATGTTTGCAAGACTGTTTGAAGACTGATTCTTCCTCGCACTTTCCTCACCTTGTAGTACAGGTGAAGGATCTTTCGAAGGTAAACTCGGCAAGTTTCCTCTGTAGTTGCACGTCCTTCCATGTACTTGTGCAGATCGTCTATGAAACCCACCAATTGCCTCTCGTCTTTCAACCTTCACAGCAAGAAGAGACACGTCAAGAGACAGAACACTGAGCTTCACGAGCAAATGCAATTGGTCTTCATTTCGAAACAAAAGCAATGCGCGTTGCAGGACTGCGCTGCGGTCACAATTTCAAAAGTACTGCCACTGCACCCTGTCGCATGCAACGTCGTCTCAAAGGAAATTCCGGTTTCCTGTTTGCACGGGGGGTGTAAAGATAACAACGACACAAACTCTCAGAAGTGTTTGGTCAGTTGCCCAAGTGAAAACAAGAACCTTTACCTGTCCACATATTCTGTGCTGTGAGCATCACAATTCTGCAGCATTTTAGTGAACTCTTCATCCAGACGTTCAATGACGGTCAACATACAACCTCGAACTTTGTACGGCGGATCCTACAAAACGGGGACGTGTTGCAGAAAGCTTCTTCACCCAAGAAACAGTTTTTTGTCCAATTTCAGAACAAAAACTTCAGCTCCAGTCTCACCCCTGAAAAGGACTCGGCATCGTCGGAGATGTGCTCGCTCACGTGGATGTCGGCATTTCCCATCAGAATGTCCAGCAGTTCTCTGATCACACCAACGCACCTGCAAAACGACTCGTATCAACTGTAGTGTTCACCCATTGGAATGACAGGTGCCTCCCGCATGTGGGTATGTTTTGTGTGGCTGTCAATGACCGTGGTATGTTGACTTCCATCAAATGTTGAGATGCTTCTTGCACTTCGGTGAACACAGTTGGTGTTGCACAGAACTCGGGAAAAGGGAACAGGAGTGTCCCAGAACACGTTCAACAAGTCACACGCCACCAGAGCGCGAAACAAAAACTTGTCTCCCCAAAACAAAACCACTGCGATGCCATCGTTGAAAAAGAAATACAAAGCCATCTGCCCTGGCAGTTGGGTGCTTACTTTTCCCACATGTCAGGCTTCATGCTGGTCGCTATGTTCGGGTTGTAGTCGAAGACACTGGAGCAGATGTTGAACATCAGCTTCACGTCAATGGCAGGGCCCAGCTCCTTCTCTTGCGCAATACTCCTCAATTCTGCAACAACGAACAAGCTGACGCCGTGCTAATCATGTCAAAGACAATTGCCACTGCTAAAATTTCAAGGTAAACAAATTTTGGCGAACCCGTGAGCAGCTCGATCTGCGTGTTTCTGTCTGTTCCCTTCTTCCCTCGAGCAGATATGATTTCCGCCAACTTCTTGTTCACCGCTTCATGAGTGATGTCCTGGTCTTTGCTGAACATTTTCGGCTTTTCCTGGGTGTTGAAAGACCACAGCAAATCAACACATTGACATTTTGTTGTACCTCACTCGAAACAGTCATTTCCACAAAAATTAGTTTCCTGTTCAAGTAGATCTATCAACACAAGATCAAGCGCACAACAAAGGTGAACTGGAACAAACCCAACTTACGTGTGCTTTCCCAAAAACCAATGGCCGCTGAAGTCACACGCACGGTGAACAATTACGGTACTGACAAAACCAGTGGAAATTGGGAAGGTGCCAAGCGGCGTGGAGTTTTCTGCGAAGCTCACAAAAATTGAAAGGCGGTCTCACCACGGCAACAGCGGCGCCCTTCTTGGCGGGTTTCCACTCGCCGCCCTCCTCGTCCTCCGCCATCTCCTCCTCCTCCTCGCGCTGCTTGCGTTCCTTCTTTTCGCGTTCTTTCCGCTGCTTCTCCTTCTCCTTGCGCTCTTTCTTCTCGTCCTTTTCTGCCGTTGTTCTGCAAGAAGTGAGCATTAAAGTGTTACAGAGTGAACAGAAAACCCAAAACATCAAAGGGCAAGCGAAACTTCACAAATTCTTTTGTCATCTGCATTGTACACCAAAATGAGTTGCATAACAAGATCGGAAATCAGGCAGCGAGCGATCAGAGCAACAGATGGCAAGAGTACACTTTGGGTGAGGGTATGAAGTGATGAAATGTCGACATGTGACACCATCCACGCACTTTTTCAAGAATTTCAAGGCGATGTTGTCCCCTTCGTAGTCTTCGTCAGAACTGGATGAATCGCTGTCGCTGCTGTTGCCCCAGAAGTCGCTGTCGCTGTCTTCTCCATCGTCTCCGGCCGCCGGCTGCAATAATCCACGGGTCAACTTCACAACTTGCCCTGACCAATGCTCATCGAGGCAAACATCCGAGGCTGGAAGTACACACCTTTTTCGCTTTTGAGGGTCCCGACTTGAGGAAAGCCGATGATTTATCATCACCTTCTCCTTCGGACTCTTCGTCTGAGCTCCTTGCCTCGTCTGCAAAGAAGAAAACCCTTGTGCTGAAGAAGTGCGATTTCCAAGAACAGCCTCGTGAACGCAACGGACGACGTCATCGTGCAACGACAGGTGAACAGTTCAAAAGACATGAACTGCATCCTCCTGGGTTCCCTGAAACAAGACCGCGCGTCTTCTAAAAACAAGAACCACCACCAAGAGAAAATGGAAACAAAAAGAAGGCTGGGTCAAGAAAGCGCGCGGCAAAGAAAACCAACAAAGATGAAAAACTAGTCTTGCAAGTCGACACTCAGCCGCGGGCAGCGTACAATGGCAGGACAGCACTGGTCCCACTCCCCCAATGCCCCAGGCAGGAATGTGTC
>JAAUXT010024577.1_pt1 | contig 16643 bp, 19 predicted proteins | sample 7278171 | NCBI WGS metagenome assembly JAAUXT01 (sample SAMN14350112, study PRJNA611818) | marine sediment metagenome | isolation source: surface marine sediment (1.8m) | place: French Polynesia: Moorea | collected 2018-08 | reverse complement strand
GCGACTCATCAAATTGCCGACACACTTGCTCAGGACATTTATGCCGACAGGCTTGTCCATGTACCAACATTGAGGTGTTCTTTTTGAAGTTGTTGCAGAATACTTGTACAATGCGTCACACTTCCCTTCTTTGGGTAAGAGGCCGACATACTTTTGGTACAAGTGCACAATGTTGCGGTCTTGATTTGAATGACCATATGCTCGGACGATCTTTGGCTGGTGTTTTCTGTCTCCAATACCACCCTGGTTGGTTTTTGAGTGAAAATCTTCTCTGTATTCCAAGTACCTGACCCCTTTCTCATTTTTCTTCATGACAATTTGCGGTTCAAAACCAGGGGCACACAACGCTCGGTGCTCTTTGCCTCCTCTGAGTGCAAATGTGAGACCAACAAGAAAAAGAACTGTATCACGCAGTTGATCTGGTGACTCCTCTCCCAACACATGCATCCCCCACAATGTTTCTTCGTCTTCAAGAGTGATTGGCTCCGCAGCCTTCACGGGTTTCATGACACGTTCAAGAGACCTCTTCTTCATGAGATTGTCAAGCATGTTTCAAATGCAGCGAAATTTTGGGTCATCTAAGAGCTTCCAAGTTTTGCCCTGATGTTCAAAGTGCAATTGGAGCATAACTACAATGTTATACAAGGAGGGGCCAGGGTACTCGCCACCGTCGACACGTCGAATTTTGCTCAGAAAGAGACAAATTGAATTCTTCAAGTGATCAACATCTACCACGGGATCAAGAATGTCACTCTTCTCAATCTGTTCACCACCAAGACCTCTCTGAATTCTACCAGAACGCCATTCACAATACATTTTGACTGCCCAACCGATTTTTTTTGTTGGTTGCGGGAGCGAACGTTTTACCTTGCATGTTGCGAAATTCTGACTCACTAACTGGATCCTTGTGGCGAGACACTTCTTCAGGTTGCAGAGATGAGTTTGTCGAGGCGGAAAGGTTGCTTTCGTTGTTGGAATCCACGTACGACACAAGTCCTTGGGTGTCGTCATCGTTGTCGGAGGAATCTGGGGCGCCCGGAATGTACTCCTTGAACTCACAGGAAAAGTCACCAGGGTCCTTCACAACACCATTGTCATCCTGACCACAGTCCTGGGAGTCTTCCGAGTTATCATCAATGAGAAAGGTTGAGTTGGAGAGCTTGAAATTCGAAGTCGTCATTTGTGTGTCGACCAGCATCTGCGTCGATGTTGAAGCCCCACTAGAAATTGCAGTAGAAACAATTTTAAGTGACCGATTTCTTTAAAATAAACCAGCAGAAAGTTGCACCAAAACAAATTGAACATTACCCAAACAAAATTAACTTCGGATGTACATGTAAAGAATGGATTCTTACTCAGTTTCTGGATCGAATATAATTTCCCGCAAAGTGGAGTCATGGCTGACACCAGTGATGTCAACTTGTTCATCGTCCGAAGAATCGATTTGGAGCACAAAACCACCTCCCGCACGTGAAGACATACTTGTATTAGTTGCAACAAAATTAATTCAGAACAGAAGAATGAAAAATTTGGAAGAAAACCGATTTCAAACACATGTTACTGCAACAAACACCAGAGCCGAAATGCACCAGTCGTCACACACCGCCGCACACGAGACCGTGTCTGACCTACATCCACACTGATTCCAAGAAAAGAGTAATGCCTCACGACATGCAGACGACATGAAAACACTGAAAGGTAACATTCAATGCATGTTGAACCTGTTACGCACATGAACAAAACTCAAACCAGTTGGGTAGACGTGACTTCATCGATGTGCGCAGTGCGTCGACGTGATCGTCCGGACCACTCCGTGGTCAACTTGTCATCTGCGCATTAAAAAACCTTGATTTGTACAAAATTGCTCGTTCACGCTCTCGAGCTAAAGCTCTCGAGCACAAACTCGCTATTTTGTACTCATCAAGGCCTTAAAACATGCGCAGATGACTCGTCGACCACGGCGTGGACCGAACTCACGGTTGCCCCACTGCCCGCGGCGGTGAACCCTAACAGAATTAGCACCTCACACCACAAGACTGGAGGACCCTGCAACTCAGCTCATCGTTTTCTGAGACGGATGAAGACTACCTGATTGGCAGATCTTGCATTCTGGAGCTGCCAAAAATCCCAGAAAAGATTGAAGGTCACACCTTGTGCATAAGAAGTGAATTTGCGCCCAACGTTTCGGTCAGCGGTGGGGCGTTGACAAGGCAAATGACAAGACACAATCAACTGCACTCTGGGAGGATCATGCCAATACAACAACTTGCATGTGCTTTAAACTTGGCGCATTGTGGAGTTGTTGATGAGGCTGTTCTTGTGGCTGAAATCACTGGTTCCGGCAACTCATTTGGTCCTTTTGAGACGAAGACTCCTCTCGATGCAACAGAAGCACTCTCCAGCAGGCAATTGATTCAGGAAAAAGTGTGAACAAGCTTGTGTTTAGTTTATCTCGCAGACTTATCAAATTCAGATTAAAGTTTTCATTAATCAAACAATAAGTGATACTTTTCGTGCGCCACTTGTACAATCCCATGCTGGTTATCGCCGCCTTATTTATGGCTTCAAACAATGGTCTGTTTGCTTTGAATTGAAAAAGTATCTTGGAAACGTGGCTTCACTCGTTGTTCTTTATCTCAAACGTTGCTGGATTCCACTTCACATTTCTAGGACCAGACCTTTTTGTCAGTTTACTACTTGCACGCACATTAAATGTCACTTTTACCTCATTCTCGTGTCAGTGCTAATCGCTTGATACGCACACATCTCCAGAGCCCTGCTGTGCGGTGATAAGTGCTTGCATACTGCGGTTGCGCGCGGCTCGTGCTTCGTGTCGCGTGGTAAACAGCCGTATTTGGTGTGACGCGTGAGTACGTTTCTTCAGGTCGCTGATAACTGCACTCGGCCACACGCCCAGCAAAAAGTATCAACTCAAGCTGTGTTTGATGTGTGCATCACATCAAATCAGAGGCCAAAAAGACCAATCTGGTGCTTTTGTTGACAAACGGATGTTTCCTTGCAAACTTGGTCTGGTCACCAGTCCCGGTGTCTGCGTACTTTCATTCTGCTCCGCACGTGCCGTGCAGCAGTTTCCTTCAAATTGGTATACAGGGTAAATTGAAGAATAACCTTGCGCAGAGAAGGTCAGTATTTGCTGCCAATTAGGATGTTCTCGCATCCTATAAGATCCAATTAAGCTTTCCGTCTTTTCCTTGCAGTGTCAATGCCAGATAAATACTTGCAAAAACACACTTCCCGAAGTCTGCTTTTCTTCCAGACAAAATATTTGCGGACAGTCCTTAATGAGGCGGAAACTTTTCTACCTGTCTTGGCTAATTTTCGACGGTAATACAGTTATTTCTCCCAAATCCTCTTACCAACTCAATGCCGCTTTCGAGTGATGGAACTTGTGCGTCGCTCTGGCTCGTGCGGAGAGAAAGTGACACGTTTCATTTTGTTTCCAACTCAACCTTCGAATTTGGAAGGTCGACATTTTTGTCTGAATTGAAATGAAAGTTTCCTGTATTAATTTTAATTTCTTTGTGAAACGAGGTTGAAAGGAAGTTCTGAGTGTGTTCACACCAAAGTTGGTGTGTCGTGAACATTGGAAACGAAAGAATAGAATAGAAAGAGGAAAATTCATTTTCTGACAACGGTTTCGTCACTGAGTTCATTCTTGAAGTTCGTGGCGCCTTTGTCTTCATACGTCACCAGATTTTAAAGTCACTTTGAAGGCCAAGCATCTCTTTGAGCTTCCTTGCAGCAACGTTGGGGTTTATCCTCCGCAGTGAACCCAATAGCTTCAAGACAAAGTGAGGAGAGATATTGTGTTATTTGGGATGTCCTCAGGAAAGTGATAGATTTGCTCTTCAAATCGTTTGATCTGTTCTGATGTGCCTGGGACACAAAAAGGAATCTTTCAGCTGAGAAGATTGGATGGCCATTTTGGTGGATAAGTAGGATATAAGTTGTGCATTTGCTTTGGGACGACGCACGTGCAGATGGTTCAAATCCACGAAACAATAAAACAACGTGGAGTTGAGTGGGCACTGGGTAAAACATGTAATAGGCACTTGAAGGCGGAAAGAGACAAGTGGAAATTTACCCCCGTCCCTATCTGTTTTGTTGATTTACAGATAAATGGCTGGGTTTGTAACATAACATCAAAAAAACTAAGATGATCATTTAAATGTTCCGAGATAATTGAAATATTTGCACTGGAGCTATTTTTGTGTACATTTGAGTTTTGTGGGCCTTTGTGGAGATTATTCAAACCACATTCAGTCCCATCTGGTGCATTTTTATTTGAAATGAAGACGCGCTTTGGATTTTGTTTCAGAATGACAAAAACTTCTTTTTAGAATTTTAAAGCACTTGTTCAAACTGTTTTCACAGGGGCTGAAACTGGAAAACATTCTGCATATGTTGCTTTGGGTAAAACACATTGACTGAGAAAAGAAAACGAATTGTTGTTCGAGCAAATGTTACATCAATTTTCAAGCACTTAAATATGAAGAAGGAATCACAATGCAGGCAAGATGTTTCATTGAGGTAACTGAAGTGGGATGTTCACTGCCTGCAGTTCTGCAAAGCGGTAAACACACAAAGGACGCAAGTGAAGCGAAAACGTTTAATGACATTATTACAGCCTTACCTGGAGGTAAGCCAAATAGCCCACAGTGATGTGTGTTTTATAAAAGATTCACATATAATTACTTTTCTGTTGCAGTTTTAAGCACCGGGACTTAGATTGGTACTCAAAAGAAGATGTGGACAATTATCAAATTGAGTTTGCTGCAGCAGCAGCACCGGAGTTCGTGACTTGGCGATGTGAAAGGGAAGTGACACGGAAGATGCACGCCACAAGGTTACGGGTTCAGTTTCACAGTCTTTCATCGCGAGCATCGCGGAGATAATCTGCGTGATTATCGAGAATTTGCAGTTTCAGATAGGACGCATTGTGAAACAAACAGGACCTTGAAAGTGTAGCAGGTTAAACGCATTGACCTGTTCGCACATTTGCCTGAGTCTGAGGTCTTGATTATTTCGTCTCACTCGCACGAGAAGAGTACTCGTACTGGCAGCTTTGTGACGTCCCTTTTTGGACGGTACGAGATTTGAACTGAACGAAGAAATGGGAAACCAAATTTCTGCAGTGGGTGGGTGACTAAACTTCATTCTTGAAACAAAGAAGAAGTCTGACAGATTTTTCTCCGCAAGAGCTGCAATTGTACTTTTTCTTCTCTTTTTTGTGATCAGAGATGTCCTGTTTCATAAACTTTCGAGAAGATTGCCAGCGTTTGTTGTCCACGGGGATACATCACTGTCTCGAGATGCACACGCTGCCTTTGTTTTAAAGACGCGAAGAGCTTTGATCTGAAGTTTGTGAAGAGTAGAAGTGGATTAAATATTTAAGCAAACACGGTATGTATTTGCCGTGCTCTTCAGATTGATGTCGCTCATCGTGCAGCGCGACGCGTGGCGGCTCTCTCTCTCTCTCTCTCTCTCTCTCTCTCTCTCTCTCTCTCTCTCTCTCTCTAAAGACCTGGAACTGTTCCGACAGACACCGCCTTTGCCAGTCTGTCCTTTTGTCGTAGTTAAGCTGCATATCATTGTCCTTCCTCTGTACTCCGAAGGAAGAGACCCGGCCCCGACACCGTGAAGGCGAAGCCTGCCAACACGCAAAGAAAACGGCGAGAAAGTTGGTGCGAGTCTTTTGTCATCAGTTTTCTGTTTCGTGCATGTTTCGTCCCTGTGAAACCAGAGAGTTGGAAAGCGCAGAGAAGTTTTAATTGCACGAGCACTTAAATCACTGTTGGAACTGTCAGCAGACAAAGACCACATCGGCAATGTAAATAACAACAAGAGAAAATGTGCCATTTAACTTATGTGCGCCCGTGCCAGCAACAATTAGTGATGATGGAAAGATAAACGTTGCGCTCTTTTGAAGTGTTACCTCCTGGAAAGACCATGAAGGCATCACCTGTCCTCCCTGCACACCCTCCAGGAACTCCTGCATTGATCCGTCGTCAAATCAAAGGGAAAAAATGAAAGAGTTTGAACTAAAAAATCTGATTTAAACACAGAGATTCAATAAAGTGGTCACGAACCTGAGAAGAGGACGTGGCTTTGTGCGCGCCAACATTCAGTGGGTTGACCCATTTAACGAAGGGCCCTGCACCCTTCCTGCAGGACTGTCGCTTTCCATTATGAGCACGGGGCAAAACAACTTGTTGAGAGAATGAGCTTGTCACTGTACGACAAACCAAGCCCCTGCTTTCGTCTTTGGAATTGGCTTTTCTCTTCCACGGAATCAAAGCCAGTTGCAGAATCTGCGGAAATGTGCACTTTGATTCTTCTCTTGTCTTTCCCTTGGTCGGCTGAAGAAAGTTTGGAAATGACACGCATAATACATAAAGATTAGCCAGCTGATCAATTGGTCTATCCAAATGTAAATTGATGACATCTCCCCCATCAAACTGAAGACACACTTCTGATGTCACAGGTCAGCTATCAGGTATCAAGCCTTATTCCGCCGCAAACACGGACCGTCTCGAATCCGTCACCTGATATGGACCTGAACAACACTTTCGTTTCTCAACTTTTCAAGTTCGGAACTTTATGCTTGTGAAGACCAACAGACCAAAACAGAGCAGTGCGCAACGAGGGACTAAGAAGACTCACATCGGCCGTGCACTTTTGAGACAAATGCGATGAGAAGTTCAGCTGACTTCACAGAGAGGTCAAAGGAGGGAAACAAGCTCATCTACCTTTTCATCCACCTCTGGTTGATCCTCCCTGTTGAGAACTTTGGTCCGTGCAGCTAACAAGAAAATGTGCTCGGTTGAGTTTTTGACAAGTCAGATTTTGTGTGGTAAAGTTGACAAAAATGTCAGCTTGCAAAAATGATCAGAACAAAAGTTGTCGGCTGTGCGGCAAAAAGTAGCACGGTTCTGCAGAAGGGAAGACATTGTTGACAGGGTCTGTGTACCGACAATCGGGGCACGTGTCACACACTTTGTTCAGCAGTTGCCCTGAGGATGGAACTGGAAATTTATCAATCTCCCCTGATGTGCTGCAAATAGGCCTTTGATGAGCACACATCCTCTGACTTTTGACTGTCTTTGCCAAAGACGATGGTATTTGGTTTCCTTTCAGTTTGTACAGCTCAAAGAGTCGAACGTGAAGACGAACGTAAGCCTCTGGTCTTTGATACCACATCAACTCAAACCGCCTCGAAACTCGTGATGAAACGGATTCGTGGCCATCGTACCTCTTTTCTTGCTCAGTGATATTGGCAGAAAATCCACAACAATCGTGTCGGTTCCAATTTGCAAAGAAGGTCAAATTTTCGCAGTCGGTTTTGTGTCCCAAGTGAAGTTTTTCCTCCAATGGAGTGCTTTCCAAACAACACGCGCTTGAAAAACAAAGTTGACCCTTTCTTGTGTGCAGGGCAAAGGTGCAGGGATCGCCGACAGACTGACACGCGCCCAGGGGCTCACGTCAAGTGTAGAGAACATGTTAGCACATTTGGTGGAGATTAAATCACACATGGACACAGTGTCACGCACATCTGAACCAACAAAACCTTCTTGACCTTCGGGAATGTGTGCAGAGTCTTAATGTTGAACCGAGAAAAAGCAAGCTGCAGTCAAATTTTTGTTGCTGCGGAGTCTCAAGCTGACATCAGCAAAGCACTGTGTAAGTGCTGAAAACGGCTACAATTCAGTTCCACCTCGACTCAGAGAGCAAAGGAACAGGCATTGACGTGCGGTCTCGGTTCGAAGACGCAGTCAAAGGTTCAGTGGGAAAATGGCATCCCCAGAGCGTTAAATGACGCCAACAGCTCAAACCTGCACCAAATGCTTTGTGTAAGTGAACATGTGTCAAACGAGCAGTCCAATTCAATGCCAGATTCTCCAACACAACAAAATAGCAATAAAAATAGGGATCTTGCGCATTCATTGGTGTTTGTCTTCTCAGCATAATTTGGCACTGCAACCACTTGTTAGTGAATGAAATTGTTAAAGAAGCACAGTGCAGCGAAATTATGCCAATACCAACAAGCTTTAATGGCAAGCTTGTTCGTGGCTTGTGTTTCGCGATGAAAAGAGTTGCCAAACCCAGAGTCACGCTTGAGAAATGCGTTAATTGCGGCTCTGCTCAATCGGTGGGTGGATCGCTGGAAAAAGAACCTCTGTTCACGGGTGTAGCAGGATGAGGTGCACCTGCGAAATGTTTTGAGTGTCACCCTCTTCTCTCATCAAGAAGGAAGCTTCAGTGGTTCGTCTGCAGCCGCATCCCAGTTCTGCACCTGCGGGCGACGGCTTGGTTAAAAAGTCAGTCAGATGTGAAATGCTGACCAACGTCACCGCGCTGCAGAGCGTAAAGCCTCCAGTGGAAGTGGATTTCACTCATCACATCCTTCACTCAATAAATGACGTTAATTACGATTAAAGGTTAGCCAAGCATACCAGAACATGTCTCCATCGCCAGATTAGCGAACGCCTGCACGAAGCCAAACGTGAATTGGCTCCCGGTGCTGCGGCAACGCGCACATTGTCGCGAAGTGTTTAATCCCCCGTCCCCGGGGGAGGCCAGTCAATCTCAAGTGGATACTAGTTGCCTGACGTGCTGGGACTCGAGCCAGGTCGATGGAGTGCGATTAGCGTCAGGCTGCTCCGAGTCCAATTTGGGAAGCTCGTTTAAGACAATGCCAGGTCAGACTCCTGCGCTGATGACAAAGCATTGGCCGGACCCTTTGTGACCCACAGGTGTAACTTCTGCTCTCTGTAACCCTTTGGGGTGTCATTCTCGACGACTGCACAACACAAGAACCTCCACTCCATATGGGGTAAATTGGCTTCTTGAGTTCCCCACTTCCAAGTCTATCATTAGTCTTTGAAGCCTCAGAATAAGTTTTGTGTTGAGCACTCTTCAGGGTGGATAAAACGCATTGTTTGGTAGAATATCTCATTTCACCTGCTACAAAAGGATACAAAGAGAGAAAGAAGAAAACATAAACTGTGCCCCTTTCATGTCCCGATGTTCATCAGGATTTTGCTTTGATTTCAAGTCCATAAAATTGCTGCAAACAAACCACGGCTCTTCGCAACAGACAACAGCTTCTTTTTGTATTTTCTTCTTGTCACGCTTGTGACGCTTTGTTGATGGCAAATTGAATTGTGGAATCTCACAGCTGCACAGGGTGGGAAAGACTCGTGACTTTGGCGAAGTTTCGTGTCCTTCGTTGCACGGACATAACACGACTCAAATCTGCCTGAGAAGGTTGCCTCTGCAGAGGTGAAGACAATTGCAAAAGCAGAGCTCTGTCAGCGGGTTTGTGCGCTTTTGTGACAGGGCCCAAAAATGCGAGCGCTTGTTCTGTCACCGATACATTTGGTGTGTGCCCAAAACACATATTTGGTTTCCATTCTTCTTGCATCTTGACACCCATTGCCATGCCCTGAGCCAGGACAGAATCAACAGCATATTGGAAGATGATTCTGTCTGACAAACACTGTGCGTGGCGCTCAATATGTTGTACAACAATGCAAACAACGGTGGACATTGGTCACGTGAGGTGATTAGATCGTGTCAAGACAGAAGAGAACCCTTCCAAACAGAGGCACGTGGATTATGTAGTACATGTCCAAATACTCAAGTCCCCAAATTGGTTTGTCATCGAGTATCATACTTCAGTTGTCTGCTTTGGTAGCTCTCCAATGTTTGACGATCATGTGAGGAAGAATATTCGAATGTGTTTGCAACAAAATTCGGCTCTGCTCTCCTGCTTTCCACCAAATGATGTGCGAGCAGCAACCAGATGAAACTCAAAATGAAAAGAACCAAGGTTTTGCTCTCGTCTGCTTCCGTATTTCATTTGCTGTTGCACCGACGATGTCGGAGTCTTTTTTCACGGTTGCATGATACGATGATGTGAGACGCACACCGCTCAGTTTCCCTAATTGACCTTGTTGAATAATTATGCAATAATTGAGGTTGATGTGCATGTGCTTTAGCAACCGATTAAAATGGCACGGCAGATTTTCCGGTGATATGCATCTCCTTTATCGTGTCACCCGGCTTAATCAGGAGTAAAATCTGAGGCTCAAAACTTCCTCATCTTCCGGATTTCAATTGATCCTTGGCCCCTCTAAGAACAGCGCTGCTGCACCTTGAGATGCGCAAGACTGCTGCAATTTGCGCAAGAGCCTGAAGGGAAGGTTTTGTTTCCTTGTTCCCTCAAGAAAACCTGCTCGGGTTGCCATTCAAAGGAAGGTTTCAAGTTGAGTGTTTTGCTAAGACGGTGCACAGTTTAGACGATCATTAACCCAGATGAAGTGAAAGGAGAACTCCTCTGAAACAAAAGAGTCTCAATTGAACTGTCAACGCTACAGAATCTCTTGTCTGGTGTCGTAAACTTCTTTTTCTAACTGTACGTGCGTGCTAAAGTTTTTGTTTGCTTCACAAGACTCAAGTGCGAAGCAAAACAGGTTGCAGTTGATTCGTGTTCGAATGTGCCAAAATTCGAGGACTGTGCGTGTTGCTGTGAGGGGCATTTAATTTCCCGTGAACCTTGCCAAGAAAATCGCACATAATGAATTGATTCCTCTGCTGGGTGAGCAAGATTTGTGAACAATTTGACAAACATTCATGACGACACCAACAAGGCAGATTGTTGTGCGATTGTTGTGTGATGACAATGCACCACGCAAAGTGCTGATAACGGGGCGCAAATTGACGTGATGGGTCTTGTTCTCCGATGGAGACGGGTGGTACTCTCGTCCTGGACTCGTGCGGCTGGCTGGCTCACCGCTGCTCGACTCGCGTGTCGCACCCACCCCGTCATGCAACAACAATTGTGGCAATTCTACTCGGAGCCTGCATTGGGCGATGAGCATTACGTGTCCTGTCATCAGAAATCCATTCTCAATGACCTGCCAAACACAAGGACACGTAAACAGACCGCAATGACACGCCCCACGAAAACAATCAACTCGCTTTACGGCGCTGCTCCTTTTACCTGCAGCCGCACAATGGGTTGGTTGTCCTGACACGATCTCAGCGCATCATTTCAGCCGATTATGGGGAATCATAAAGACAACATAATCACCGACAACAATTAAGTGGAGCACACGGACCAAGCACAATGGAAAAGAGTTTGTTGCAAGTCTCAACTCACTGCATCTCTTGATTCCACTTGGCGATGTTACAATCAGTGATTTTGACCAAAGTATTCAAAGGGGAAGCTGCATGCAACAGTGATCTACGAAGCAGTGACGTTCTTTTGTCCTCGGTTACGTCCGTGCAGCAAGTCGCAAACGTTTTGCTGCAGAAACACGTTGTTCTACCGTGTGCGCAGTTTGCTCGTATGAGTGCACGTCACATTGTACGATCAGGACAGAAAAAACACAAATCAACATGACTTCAAAACGAAGCAGGAAAAGTTGAAAAAGTATCGTCTGTCGAGCCTGTCTGTCGGTCCCTTTCATTTTTTCCGTCATCTCTCAAAGAATCAGCTTCATGCTTCAACCTCGTGTTTGGACTATTTGCAAGAATCATTATCATTATGGATGAGATTGTTCCGGCACGTTCTCCGCCCTTTTTGATGTTTTGAGTGCGTCGCGTGGCAAATCTGTGTGTTATTATTCAGTAATGATCAAGCTATTTGCAAATATTTGCCCCAAATACAAACAGGTGAGGAGCCGAGTATTGTCGTCATGTCCTAATCGGTCTCTGCGCCTCGTACTTCAAAAAGACTTTTCGTTTTTCTCATGTTTTACTCACACAAAACATATTGATTCATTTTGTCAAAATGAGCAACAGACAAAACCTTCATATTTGTTTATTTTCCAAATCAATGGGCCAACAGATGTTGAAAAAGGTTCGTTGGATGTACGAGTTGATTTTTCTCATTGAGTGTGAACAAGGGCAGAATGGAAGAGTTGAGTCTTCATTCTCTTCAGTCTCACTCGAAAACTTTGAACTTTAGCTGACAAAAACTCAAAGTGTTCTTTCCAGAGGCGGTTCACATTTCAAACATTACTTTGAGTCAACTAGTTTTTAGGTGAAAATGTTGACAGTGAACATTTACGTGATCGTTTCCCTCAGTCCAAACTGTGCCTTTTTCGTGGGATTGAGCACCGTCGATGGACGGGAAATTGTTCTTTTTCTGGGGGAACTTGTGTCGTGAAACAGAGGTGCAACTTCTTGCCATCAGAGGAGAGCAGTGCGTATTTTTGCAACAGAAGGAGAACGTTCAACAAGATGTTTTGCAGGAGTTGCGGAACGAGTCTGACAAGTTTCGACAACACTGTAAAACACCAGGAAAGTTCAAAAACTGACATCAACCACCACATCATGCAGTTTCTTGAACATCTTTCCTGAAACAGGACTATGTTTAACTGTTGCATGAGCAGTTTTTTCTTTTTTTGTGAAACAATGTGTTGTTCAGAGTTGAATGCTCAAGAAAACTTTGGAACTGTTGGAGTTCAATAACTGAGAGAGTTTATTCCTGGAACAACTTAAACAGTAGAATATTCTTGTTCATGAGGCTCAAAGTGAGATTTTCTTGTGTGCTCACGGTTATTTTTCACATCAGAACAACAACCACGCAAAGATACGACAAGCAGGCACTGTCGCTCAAAACCATACGGCACTGAAAATGAAAACACCTGGCCAACACCCCATTTCCATGCACGACAGTGGCACTCGAAGAATAGTTTCAAGAGCCTTCCACTATTCTGTCTTCAATTTCATCTTTACCTCCTTCATAATACCTCTTAACGGGAAAAGACTTGGTTGACCAAACACTGACAGAAAACGAGGTTAAGTCTGTGTGTATTTTACTAATTGGTCTTGTCAAAGTGGGGTGGTAACAAAGCGCAAAATCCATTGAGTTCTCAAATTGAGCTGAGAATTCTTGGCAGTTGACTTGCACACACTTTTTGAAAACAAACCCAAGCACAGACAGATTTGACAACCTTGTCAGGCAATTGTGAGCATGAGGGTGAAAGCTTATCAGTTCCAAAACTGTTAACGTTCAGAATGTTTCCAAAAGTACAAAGAGTGACCAGATGCACTGGTTGAAAGGGCATAGTGTTTCAAAGGTTGTGTTCTGCAGTTGCACGTTATCCGCGCATCAGGGGTTAAAATTACAAAGATTTCCGGCGGACTAATGGCGGGTTCCTCTTGGGTTGTCCTCAAAGGTTCCGTCCTCTTCACCCCCGACAATATTGGAACCGGCACTTTAATAACAGATTCCTGAAACGAGTCCTGATTGTCATCGACAAATGACAAATATTTGGAAGTTGTTTCCTCATGGCGTGGAACTGACTGAGTGGAGTCGCTCCCACTAAGTTCAGAAGCTGTGCGGCAGATGTCGGTGCAGTGCGGACAACGTTCCTGTGGAACCATTCTCGACTGAAGCTCACACTGTAGAAGGGGCAAGTCGTGACGCAAACGATACCTGTTTTCGAAGTACATAATCTGAAAGAAAGCACGAGACACACGCACGAGGCACACGACTCCAGCTGAACGAGACCCTCATTGTTCTGAAGCGACCGTTTTGCTGACAGAAGCGTAAGAAAGCCATCACAACCACAACACTGAGTACTTTTCGGGCTTTGCGCTGTCATAACGCCAAGGTAATCCTGTTAAAGTGTTCGGGACTCACGAGGCTCGCAGAACAATCGGGAGCACGCGGATTACGAGTGTTTACGAGCACTTGACGGCGAGTACTCGCTTGGCCCTTCTTTCATCCATTCAACTCAGTTGCCGCACAACACAATATTATTCATAACTGAGGAATCAATAAACGGGAGAATTAAAGGTAAAAATTAGTTGGATTGGGTATCGTATTGGACATAAGTAAAGGTTTAGAGGCCTTTGAACTGCTGGTGAAGGGTTTGAGAGAGGCTACTTGGGGGTTATTGCATTACGGCACCGCATTGTGCAGGACCCACGCGCCGGTGCAACCCTCGAGGACTCGCTGTGTCATAAAATGGCGTGAAGGGTCCTCGTGGACCTTTGAACACCCAGAGACAGTTCCCCAAAGGGCCGTATTAAATTCTTGAGTTAATCTTCTGAGATTTATTGCCGAACGCTGAAGTCTGACCACAATTCTGACGATGGGTGATCTTGCCCAAATCTTTGCCAAGCTCCGTGGTTCAGTGCTTGGCTCGAAGATCACAGTCTGGAGACGCCCCAGTCCGAAGTAGAAGCAAACTGTGTTGTGTTTTTACAACCACCGCGAAATTTTTTGCTCAAACTATTGCAAACGAGACGTAGTGAGAATCGTTCAATGTGAAGATCTGTCCCGTTTTACTGATGAAAGACTGCACGCACGTCATGCAAAAGTTTCCAAAATGCAACCCTCACCAATAAATGTTTGTTTGTGAGGAAGCCGGAGACATTTTTGTTGGGAAAAACCAAAACGTCATCTGCACCAAGACTCTCACCGCTCCTCGTCGGGGGGACTCCCTGAGTGGAGCGGCGGCGCGGGCCCTGGGAGCCGGCCTCGCTGGGCCGGCGTGCTCACAGGTGGGAGAAGCCGTCCCGAGGGACGCGCCGCGTCTCCCCGCGGGCTGCGCGACCTGCCCCACAGGTGCCGAGCAGCGGCGCAGTCAAGCACCGCCGGGGCACTTTTGTTCGTCGTGAGAACGACCAGTTGAGTTCATTTTGGCCAAGATTTGTACATCTGTAAAGCTGAACTTGAAGGGTTGCCGAGAGGACTTTGTGATTTTGGCAAAGATTTGTACATCTGTGATCGCTTTGTACGAGCAGGGGTCGTCCAACTCAAGTGAAACGCAACGAGACACCAGGGTCGTTGCGCTGATCGTTGATGATTCGGTTTCGTGCATGTACCGGTACATTTGTTTTTATGCCAGAACACCAGTCGCCTCAAATTTTTCACTTTTGTGGTCATTGTCAAATTGCAATATCACAAGCACAACTGACACGTTGTTTGGACATCCTCTTCTTTTGACGACTGCAACTCAAGTCCGAAAAAAATCAAGTCGCAAAAAGAAGAAAACAAACACAGCGCACATGCACAAGATGTGAGCATGATACAAGATGCAGATCAACATGAGCAAAAGGATCTACAAAACAGCCTTCTCCTCTCAGTCGCCAGTTGTTCAAGAGCGAAACTTTCCCAGCCCATATCGACCGACAGCGTATTTCAATTTGGTTTAGGCTCTCAGAAACACACGCTAAACCTTAGGAAGCAAATGTAGAAAGCGATTGATTTGTCTCCGTGTGTGCGGCACATGTGTCGTTTGAGGCCTAGATTCACAGGCCATAGTATTCAAGGTTTTTTCTTCTTTTCTTATCTTTCGTTTTTCCACTCAAGTTTTCTTGTCAGGGAAAAGAAACGGCGTCTTCTCTTGCGCAGAGGACGCGGACTGAATTTGTGAGTCCTTGACAAGTTCTGTCGTGCAGACCCACAGTTTAGTTGAAGCTAGTTTGCAGCTGTTGAGTGAAACCATGATACGTTGATATTTTATAGTAACAGCGAGACATATGTCGACCTGACAGTTGAAAGATCATCCACTGACAAACAGCGTGCTCTTGAACACCAACATGACGTTCCCGGGCTCCACTGCCTATTTTAGAATCGTCAGGTCTTGTCCATACTTGGTGGTGCACAAATACAGCTTCTCACAGTTGACCTGAAAGTTTGTCAGATGATAAAATTTATATCCTTGTTGTCTTCAGAATTTGTGCCTGGCGTGTGGACTTTCAGATCTCCATCAAATTTGTGACACGAAAACCTTGAATCACAAGGTATTGCCCAAAATGTCACTTCAGTCGAGTCGCACCTTTCGTTGTCTGGCAATGGTGACGCGTTTAAGAAATGACAAATCATTTTTCTTATGATTCATAAGCATGGCCAATTTCTCGCATGAATACAGAGGGCGGCGGCAGTTGATTGCCTCTGATACCCCCAACCACGCGAACCTTTCACACGTTCACGTACCCCGCTCTGCGCTACCACCAGTTGCGCCTTGGAGTGACACCGTCGCTGACAACCATCCGCGGCATTCATCACATCCAGCACACCCAGCCCATCTTCGCCTTTAGTGGTGTGGGCCACCCCGCTGACCCGCAGTATGGTCCAACTCACCCCGATGGAAGCAAGTGTGGCCTTAGGGTCAAATTGGGCAATTTATTTTACCTAAAAACAAATTTACAAAGTGGTCCCCAAAGAGGTTAGTCGGGCAGAATGAGAAATAGCGAGGGATGTACTGCGGCGCTTTGGGAACGCAAAACCGCCGAAGACTCTTAATCGCACATCAGGCGTCACCACTTGAAGGCTCTTCGGTTACTGGCTTCCCAGGTTCGCCTAATTAAAACGGTATCGAGGGTCGAAGCGTTTCAAACTTTTGCAAAACCAATCAGAAGTGTCCTGCGCCCCAATGATGGGTTGATGATCCTGGAAGAACAAACATCAAACCACACAGCTTCCAGCGGCCACACCACGCGATCAAGCTGCAGCGCTAATTTCGCCAGAACCTCAGGTATCCAACTTACGAGGATCGTCTCAAAATAGACCGATCAGAGGACCGTAAAGTATTCTCACAAGTACAATTGTTTGTGTACAAACAAGAATATCACAAGTACATCTTGCCCTGCCTGGT
>JAAUXT010059526.1_pt1 | contig 16644 bp, 16 predicted proteins | sample 7278171 | NCBI WGS metagenome assembly JAAUXT01 (sample SAMN14350112, study PRJNA611818) | marine sediment metagenome | isolation source: surface marine sediment (1.8m) | place: French Polynesia: Moorea | collected 2018-08 | reverse complement strand
GCAAATTTGAGAAAAAGTTGCAGGGACTAATTTGGTAGTTGCAGCACCTGGTGTTGACAACAAGCCACAACCAACTAACCAACGTCACTCTATTATCGCTCACCGCATTCGAAGTTTGAATCACTGCGAGATCTCTAGATCTATTTTTTTCCTGACCCAGGGAGGGAGTGGCTTGCTATCCAGGTGACCCAGCATCGGTGTGAGAGGCAATAGATCTATTTTGGCCCTCTGGATCCGCTAGAAATTGCTGTTTGTTCTTGGTTTCAAACTTTTGATGCTTGCCACTCCATGTTGTACCTTTGATTGGTGTTTTGTATCAATTTGGGCTGGCAATGCTTCACCGGGCGTATTCAACACGTTGTGCGCTGGTTCTCCATCATTTTCTTTTTCAACCCTGGTGAACAATTAGTGCGAGACTCGACTGAATTTTAATCTGTGCAGAGTGGGCTCCAAGCAGCCCGACCTGGCTGACGAGATCTTGTCTCCTTTTATTAGCCATAGAGCCGGCGTCTACACGACTCATGTTCCCCCGGAGGCAAATGACGCGGATAGAGAACTGGCCCGAGTCGCTGCCGCTGACGCTGTCCTGCATCACAGAGAGCCCGCGCCACCTCACCATCGCCTGGTTCAAAGATGATCGCCCGGTCAATTCCAACAACCAGTTCAGGTTGGTCTTCACTCGTCATTGTCTGGCAGTTTCTCTTAATTTTGACAAGGGAGCACGGATTTGTTGTGTGCGCCGATATTTCAGGCTGAAATTTTTGTACTTTTGACACGAACGAAGAACTTCGGGAAAGTCATTATGTTTGATTTTTGGACCAGTAAGTGCTCTGTCGTTACTGTCATCGATCTGTGCGGAGATTCAACGTTGTTCAGGTCTGATCCAACATCAGAGACAGGTTTCAGTGCCGACTGCGTGTCTGGCACAACGCTTCAATTCGCATGTACGAGAACAAGTTTGTTGGGACCTTTGTCTGGCGCCAGCAGTTGCTTTGTTCGCAATCCTGCGTCTGCCCCGGGTGTTGGTCACTTCCGTTGTGACGAACTAATTGCAAGACGTTTGATCCTCCATCGATGAGATGACTCTACATCAGCCGCCTCACCCCATTGCACAATGATCAGGAAAATTTTCCTGCAGCTGAGTCGATGTGGAGTTGACTTTCGTGATTTGGTGCATTTGAGTTCTGAATCATGTGGAACATTTCAAGGATGCAGGTTTCCTTATGAGGCAGGGAAAACCCAAGGTTGTGAGAAAAATGAGTTGTGTTTCATTGAATTGCGAATGACGGGAAACAATAACGATTCGTTGACTGACAGATGTCTTTGGTGCAGGAGAATTGACTTGGATTGATAACCCTGGCGGATTTGGGTTTCACTGTTCCAATTCCAATTTCCGATTTTACATTGGTCGGTGTGTACGGAGGCAGTTCGTGTCAACATACGCGTGTCAGAGGAACTCTCCCTGAATTGGCCGACACCATGTACACGTCATTTTATGAATGTCCTGTGCGGACGAAGCTCCAATATATCAGACGCTGGTTCCTTTTCACATTCTGCCGAGGAAGCGCGGAGCTCCTGTGGTCAATGGCGTGTTGGCAACTGTAAGCATGAGATATTGGGGCGGGGAAATTAACGTACACAAACCCCAGCCAATCAACACCCATTTAGACTGGGAGGTTTCTGTCCGCGCGGCCGCCGCAGTCCCAAATTGACCGTAAGCCTGTGTAAGAAAATTTACACGGATTTATTCACTGCCCTATTCACGCAACATTACTTGCAAGCAAGTAAATTAATGAAAAGTTACTTTGCACCTGTGAGGTGGGCTTATTGATTCACCAAATAACAAATGATTTTCTCGAAAAACAAATCAGTGCTTGCGTATTCAAGACATGTGGGACTACCCGAGCATGCGACGGCCATCAATTTGAGCTGCAATTTTCTGTCATCTCTTGATGAATTTATTGCGCTTTCACTGATGCCTTGAATACGGGTCTGCTAATTGTACTCAAAAGCAGCTGAACATACATCAGGAAACCTTTCCATCGAGGAAATCTCTGGAGCAAACTGAACATTGCACTGAACATGTTTTTGAGACCGGCGCAGGTTCAGTCTGCCCCGCTCCCTGCAGCAAAGACCCTTCTCACTCAGGCTTCCGACCTTCGTGTTGAATCATGTTCGAGAACTTCACCAGAACCCTGTTCAGGACCTCAGCCAGAACCCTGTTCAGGACCTCAGCCAGAACCCTGTTCAGGAACTTAACCAGAACCCTGTTTTGGACCTCAGCCAGAACCCTGTTCAGGACCTCAACCAGAATTGTGTGCAGGAACTCAACCAGAACCCTGTTTGGGTACTCAGACAGAACTCTGTTCAGGACCTCAGACAGAACCCTGTTCAGGAACTCAGACAGAACCCTGTTCAGGAACTCAGAACCCTGTTCAGGACCTCAACCAGAATCATGTGCAGGACCTCAGTGAGAACCCTGTCAGGACTTCAGACAGAACCCTGTTCAGGAACTCAGAACCCTGTTCAGGACCTCAACCAGAATCATGTGCAGGACCTCAGCCAGAACCCTGTTCAGGACCTCAGCCAGAACCCTGTTCAGGACCTCAGCCAGAACCCTGTTCAGGACCTCAGCCAGAACCCTGTTTGGGAACTCAGCCAGAACCCTGTTCAGGACCTCAGCCAGAACCCTGTTCAGGACCTCAACCAGAATCATGTGCAGGACCTCAGCCAGAACCCTGTTTGGGAACTCAGCCGGTCTGAGGTGGAGGTCGTTGCAGTTGCGACAGATTTCTCGTTGTTCTGGTGACTGCTTCGGATGTGAAGTTGGCACAGCAATGATGGACGGGAAGAGGGGCCCAACAAATCCCAGGTTTGAAAGACTTCGTACGGCGTTCTTCCCTGTCGGACTTTGGGATTCTCCATGTTTTTCGCTGTTCAACATGCGAATTTTATCATGAAGAGAACTGTGTTTGCAGGGTTTCTGGAGAAATTCTTGAGGTTTTCCAGCCGTCGGGGAGAGGAGAGTCAGGAAACTACACGTGTCTTGTGAGCAACGGCGAAACGAACCAAACAGCCTCCTTCCTGGTGTCTGTACAAGGTAATGAACTGGGTCCCACTGGGGTGCTGGGTGGAAGGGAAAGGGAAAGAAAGCAAGGCGCTACTGCTGTTCTTGTCACTTTGCTTTTGTGCACAGAGGTTTCCAAATGGAAGTGTACAAGGTGGCGGTTCCTTTTTTTTTGTGCGTGAACCAACTTGGTGGTTTGTTGCATTCCGGTTTCAGCTCCATTCATGCTGCATACATGGTGTAGCATTTCTGCGCACGGATGAATGGGTTTTTAATTCATGTTTTGTGTTCACACGCAAACAAGCATTTTGTCAAGCAATAAGTTGGTTTTGTGTTGCAGGTTTCATGTGGTTGAAGCCATTATTCGTGCGTGTTCGCATTCCAAAATTGGCGCAATTTTTTCTTGCGTTCAGGTGCATTTTGTCCTTCAGTGCGGACGTTTAATTGCTTCCAAGAAGCTGGAGCTGTCAAAGTCTTGGATCCATCAGCTGAACCGTGGTTTCATTGATTTGAAATCTTCTCAGCTGTAGTTTCCTGATTTCCCACCAAAGTTTTTTTTTGGCGCTCGTTTGCCGATTGTCTGCAGTTTCTGATCAATGTTGTTGGTTGCAGAGCGTGTGCGAATCACTGCAGCGCCGCAAGTGAAGTTTCTGCCCGGGGAGCAGGTCGAGCTGACGTGTCGTCATGCAGGTTTTCCCGCTCCCACCGTTCAGTGGTTCAAAACGTCCGTCAGGATCTACCCAGACGACAGTAAGCATTTTTGTGCCTGAGCATTTGGTATGAATTCATATCTCATTTGCAAGTCCGTTTGTAAAGCAACGCAAAAGTGGTGTGGAGATGACCCTGAGAAAAGCACACCGGAAAATTACAACAAGGTCTCACAGTGCGCCTTCACCGTGACACAGACTTCCTGTGTCCACAGCGTTTGTTCCGAGCTGGTGTTTGTCTGTGCAGACGTGGAGATCTGGAGGAACGGGTCTCTGGTGATCCGCGGCGCGACGAGCGACGACTCGGGGCACTACACATGCCGCGTGCTCAACGTCTTCACGAGCGCGACGGCCGAGCTCAACCTGACCGTCTCCGGTGCGTCTCCGCACCACGAGAGCTGCACGCACACAGTTGATAAATAGTTCAAAGTCTTCGGACAATGTATCAAAGGCTATTTTGGGGCAAAATTGCATCTAGAATTTACCTGATTGTTTCATCCATGGGTCTTCTTTCTCGTAGCTCCGCCTGTGATCCTGTACCAGTCGCAGAGTCTGTTTGCGATTCTCGGGGAGCCGTTCAGTTGGCGGTGTGTGGCGTCCGGAGGACCCAAACCCAAAGTTTACTGGAAACATCTGGACGATGACATCACCCCCACCACTCATCTCTGGGTCAGGTTCTTCCTCACTTGAAATGTTCGTTCTCTTGAAAAGTTCTGTGTGGTACTCAGTGATGTGGCGTGCGCCAATCGCACACTCAGCTTCCTGAACAGCTTTGCTATTTGCACACAAGAGAGGGAAGGTTCGCTGGAATATTTGAAATGTACAACTATACGACTGCCTTGAATATCAAGACTTATCTATGCCCTTGAACAAAAAAAAACAACAAAAACCCTTTTGTGTATGACGTGCCGGCGAGACCCAACGAGTTGTGAATCCGCTGGCGTTGACTTGGGGCTGTTTACAATTGACCCACAACGCAGCCGTCGGCTCTGAGAGATGTGTTCACTCTTGGGATGTGACTGGGTTTCAGACGGAGGGTGACGACATCCTGCACATCGACGAGGTGGTGTGGCAGGACACGGCGCGCTTCAAGTGCATCGCGGTCAACGTGCTCGGACAGACGGACGTTTGGGTGACTAACGTCACAGTCATGGGTGAGTTGTGTGCATCAAGCTTTTAACTCCTTTACGCAGGCATTTGAACGTTGGTGCGCGAAGTTTAGGCAAGCATCTGAAGGCAGAAGAAGGTTGGTTGAGCCGTCTGATCTCTGGCTGGTGTCTGCAGAGCGGCCTCGGGTGACGCTGGACCCTGTGATGGACGAAAAGCCGCGGCGTCGCGACACGACCTTCTTGTGCCGCGTCGCGGGCGTCCCGACGCCAACCATCACCTGGAGACTCCCCGACAGAGGCGTCTTCACCGAAACCAATGTCTCCGCCAAGGTCTGGGTGAGTTCGTGGATGTGGTCTGTCCGCTGAAGTGGATGTCTTCCTCGGAATTCATGTTGAACGTCTGTTTTTGCCGAAACTGCATTGACGAAATGGTTCCCTTTTCACCGGCGATGCCTTTTTCAGCAATCACAGGTTCGGTACGTTTGTGTTGTTGTTCTGGGTGAGAGTGTTTTTTGGCCATCCCAGTCCTGCTGAACCTTGTGGCACCTGTCCACACGCGAGTGCCTGTGTCGCTTCCAGGTGACCGGGGCTCGTGGGGCTCGGATCTTGGTGCGGGAACTGACGGCGCGTGACCACGGCATCATCGAGTGTATCGGCAGCAACCCGGCCGCCAACACCACAGCCGTCGGTCGAATCAACGTCAGAGGCAAGAATCTGAAGACCATTCTCAAATTGCCACCAAATTTTGTTTTGCTTGACAGGTTTTTCTCTGCCTCGTGTGGTCTTTGTCCCGCACAGCAACCAGTTTTAGCTTGCGCGTCGCTTGTTTGGTTGTCAGCTCATGACTCTGTCTGCCCTTGCAGTTCCTCCTGTGATCCTGGTGGACCCGAACACGACATTTGTGATCGAGGGACTCGAGGTGGAGCTCAGCTGGCCCGTCACCGGGTACCCGAGTCCCAGCATCACGTGGTTCAAGGACAACCGCCCGCTGAACCCGAACCACGTCCGCAGCCCCGGATACGGTGATTCTCTGCGACCATCTCGCTTTTGTCAGTCACAAGACACCAGATGTCATCCCTGCGTGCTGATGTCAAATTTGTCCAGATTATTCGTTTGCTTCCATGGTGTTCCCGTTTGTCGTTGTATTTCCGACGTCAAACGTTGCGTGCTGCGATGTGATTGCAGATTTTCGACCGAAAGGCTCGACGCTGAAATTCGTGGCGAGCAGGCAGGAGACGCACGGAATCTTCAAGATGCAGGCGAGCAACTCGGAGGGAACCGTCGTGCAGCACGGCTGGGTCAGGGTTGTGCGTGAGTACAAGCTGCTTGCTGAACACATCCAGTTGATTGCATGAAACGAAACTTCGCTGGACATGCACACATGGGCCGGCTTCAGGAAGAATTCGATTCTTCAGGAAATCTGTGGCCTGGGTGGGTGCGCGGTGTCAGCGCTCAATGAACGTTCTTGCCCCTTGTGTGTTCGACCTGCAGGTCAGTTCCCCGCGCCTCAAACCACTGGGATCAACAACGGGACGGTGCGGCTGAAGCTGCCGGGCGTTCCCTCGGTGTGGCAGGAGCCGTTCCTCGTGCACGAGCTGTGGGTCGTGCGCAACAGAGACATCAACAGCTCCGAGTTCCAGCTGCCGTCCACGCAGCTCGAGACGGTCAACGTCGGCTACGAGGACACCATGAAGTACGTGTGTGTGTGTGTGTGCGTGTGTGTGCGTGTGTGTGCGTGTGTGGTGTGTAGGTGTGTGTGGTGTGTGCGCGAGTGCAACCACAGCCTCCCGCAAACACTGATTGAAAACATTTGCTAAGAATCGTGCAAGTGTGACGGTGCATTCTTGTTTGAATCGTTGGTAATTTCATCCATGGACATTTGTTGACAAGCGGCAGTTTCTTTCGTTTGCGCGAGGAGGCCCAATTCAAAGGTGGTGTGTTCTCACTTTGCAGCACGTCTTTAGAATTCAACGAGACTTCAGGGTACATCGCAGTTCTCTTCGACGAGACGCTGCCGGGGGAGATCGTACTGGGAGACGGGAAGTCCTACTGGAGCCGGTTCAAGCGGGTGCGTATTCTGTGTTGCTCGCGCTGCAACTGAAGGAGAGCACGTCCACACAGGACTGTGTTGCAAATCGGACATGTGTGGATTGCACTTGGCCAAGAGACTTTTGTCAATTTTTTTTTGTGTGAGGGAATAGATTTTCAACTTGGTGCGTCATTGATGGGAGTGGTGAAAAAAATTCAGTTGGTGGTGATGCCTCGCAGATCTACGTGTACACGACCGAAAAAACTTCTGAGGTCATGCGAAAGAAAGTAATCTCTGTCGTACACGGAAATGAATCTGAACACGAGATGCTGAATACCAAGGGGATCATTGACAAAGCGCAGAGCCCTGACGCTGGTGGAGTCAGTTGGCTCAGACGAAACCAACAGAACTTTGCTATTTTTTGCAGGAGACGGTTGTGAATGAGCCGCTCGCGTTCCCTGAGTGGTTCGCTATTTACCTGAAGATGTCGACGTACGTGCGCAACCCGCAGCTGCAGATCACCGTCATCGGCGTCACTGAGTTCCAGGTCATCTACACCGAGAACTACGAAGGTGAGCGAGCCGACACTGCGTGCGTGTGCGTCAGAAATAACTTCGGAGCTGATACAAATTTGACTGAGGATCTTAGACGGAGAGAACAGGATGAAAGTGAAACTTGTGCTCTGTTGCGAATAACGGGACAACACTCTTGAATTTAACTTGACAGCAAGTGGAGTGAATTTATCAGAGAGTCGAGCTGAGTTTATTGTTGGTGAGTTGATAGGTGCAAACTCTGGCGGTTCCAGCTGGGGTGGGTCCGGGTTCCAGTGACCTCGCCGTGCACGAAATTCGTGCGCCCCATTGTTTTGTCGCAATAAACAAGTTGGTTTTGCTTTTGAATGTCAACTTTGTCGACGTTGAGGTTGGCGCAACTGTAGTCGGAACCCGGTTTGGCCCGTCCATGTCCATCCTGGATCTGCCAGAGGCTTGTGCTTTTTCGAATATTCCGCACATTCTGTCACTCCAAGAATCAATCGCACATGACTCTTGATGAAACGTGTGGTGTTTCAGGTATTTGCTCTTCGCGCACTGTTTTTCAATACTGTTTCTGTTGGCAAACTTTTCAAATTTTCTTGTTGGAATTTTGGTCTCACTCGCCTGTTTGGTGTTGCACAGTGTCTGTGCACGTTCACGAGGACACACTTGTGTGTGTTGGTGTGTTTGTGGTGTCAACACTTGACGAAAATATGATCTTGAAACACCTTTCTGTTGATTGTGTTCGTCTTGCAAAATGAAGCTGTGAGTATGTGCATCATCCATTCGTCTTCTACACACCGAACTCAAGATGACAAATTTGTCTTCAATTCAAACTGAAGCTGGAACTATGTGCACGAAGTGGGTTTATCAAGCATTTTGGATCAGTTCCAAATGCGCAAGCGCACAGAAGGGGTGGTGGTTTCTCACACTGTTCGATGTGGGCATGCGCACAGAAGGGGAACTGATCCTGGCGCGGTGATTGGTCCTGCAGAGCCGGCGGAGGAGAGCGGTATGAGTTCGGCGGCGATGGCGCGCGTCGCGCTGCTCGTCATCTTCGTGCTACTCGTCGCGGGGCTGCTGCTCTTCTGTCTCTGGCACCGCTGGCGCAAGCGACGCTTCCCGATCGGACCCTGTAGAAAACTCAAGCGCAACCTGCCAAACTGGAGGGATCTTCCCGTGTGGATCTGCAGCAAGGGAGACGTCGAGGGGTGAGCTTTCGCATTTGGTGCAAAATCAGGTCTGAGGGAGTGTTCATTGCCTTGATGCGGTGATAAATGCTGGGACTTTTCCAGGCCTATTGACGTGCGCGCGGTGCTGCCCCAGTTCAGCCCGTCCCGGTCTCCGTCTCATGTCCACGTGCACGGAGCGGCCGTGGGCCTCGGCGGCGTCGACAACCCGGCTGCGTCAGACTCCGACATCTACATTCCGACCGAAGACGAGATTGAGCACATGGAGAGCATTGGTGAGACGGGAAGTCGCCGCACGTGCCGTCCGGAGTGTGGACGGGACTTCTGAGGGAAAGGACAAGGCGGTGTTGTGTGCACGTCTTCGTGACCGTGGCCATGACTCTGCTGAGCGTTGCTTTTTGAATGTGCATCAAGATTGACTTTTTGGAAAGTTTATGGGTTCAGATTCTGTGAAGTCTCTTGGAGATAACTTGAATGAGAAATTTGTCAGATGAAATCTTCTTCCTTGTTCTTTGTTTTGTGTGCCGTGCTTTGCTTTGTGCGTATGTGCACTGACAAGTGTTCTTGGTTTGTTCCTCAGGGATCCACTATTACCACGACGCGAATTGGATCGCGAAGGTGCCGAAGGGCGTGCTAGACGTGCGTAACGACGAGGTGCAGGCGGTGCTGCGGCGCGGGCCCCGCCGCTCCTCGCTCAGCGAACACCTCTCCATCGAGCGCTCCTCCTCCGAACCCTCCTCCTCCTCCAGCAAGAAGTCCGTCACCGAGAACCTCAAGACGTTCGAGAGAACCTCCTCGGACCCCATGGTGACTGCAGATTTTCTGGAAAACAAATTGCTGGGTCAGTGCCACGTGGAAAAAGGGTATCAAACGACAACGGAGAACTTTACGTTCACCGATGAAGATGATGAAAAGAAGCCGTCCAAGAAAGGAAGTCCTGTGAAGAAATCCAAGAAAAACAAATACGTCATCGGGGATCATTCGTCCTTTGAGAAATCAGGATCTTCAAATTCGAGAACCGATTCTGGATTTGAGAGTGAGCAGTGGGCCAAGAAAAAGGGACTGACGCCGAATTCTGGGACATGGACCTCAAAGCCCAAGGACATCGCCGGGTTGATGCAGCCTGAAGACACGCTCGCAACAAAGACGGACTCGAGTGTGAAGTCGACTCCAGTGACCCCAACAAAAAGCCGACGCAGAGATAGAAAACGGAGGGAACGAAAGAAACGAGAAGCGAAGTCCAAATCTGGGATCTGGTCGAGAGGAAAACAATGGGCTCGCAGGTATGTGCTGGACAAACACATTGACGATGACACCATTTCAAGTGCAGGCGCTGGCAGCGAATCTGAATTTGAATCGTCGAGCAACTCCAGGTACCAACCGCTGCCTGAATACTCCAGCAAACGACAGGAACAGAGTGCAGATAAACCAATTGGAGGTGAACCCAAAACGTGGGAGGATATTGATCTTGAGACTCCGTACATCGACCCGAGGACCATCGTGAGTGTTCCGGAGATGACTCCCAGGCTTCAACACCTGCAGGAACACAAGAATGACGGCCTGGAGACCGAGTACGCGAAGGTTCCAGCCTCCAACGTCGAAACAACTGCGTTTGTGCACAAAAACGACGCAGTTTCTGAAGAAAAGAAGATGGAAACTCCAGCAACTCCTGCTGCAAAATCGCCAAAACTAGCCAGAGGACAAGCGATTCGAAGAACCGTGGACTCGGATCAGCAGGAAACCAAGTTCAACCACAGCAACAATGACGAAGAAAAGATTTCGAACCTCGAGACGGAAAACGCGGCCTCAGCTGACGACAACGAAGTTTACGAGGACGTCAGCACACAGATGCAGGCGGACGATGAAGCCGACAACGACGACAATGACTGTGACTTGGACGAAGACGTGCCGAACAAACCCGCTTCGACTCCAAGTCCTAAACCTGAGCCCAAAGTTATTCCGATTGCGAAAGTTGAGCCCAAAGTTGTTCCTGCAACGAAACCAGAATCCAGAGTGATTCCCATGACAAAATCGGAATCGAGAGTCATCCCCTTGACAAAATCAGAGCCTAGAGTCATTCCTGTGACAAAACCCGAACCCAAGTCTCCAGTGGTGAAGCCTGAACCAAGGATTGTACCGTACGTGAAGCCTGAGCCCAAAGCGGAGGATACCAAGGACCACGCAGTGAAGAAACACACATTGGCAGGCAACGTGATCGGCCTTGACAGTAGTCCCAGGAAAAACTTCAGTTCCTACAGGAAAGCGTATCTGGACAGGGTTGGTGCCCCACCGAGCCTTGCTCTCTCTCCGACCACAACCCCAGGAGTTCAATCTCTACCGTATGATGTGCTCAGCGAAATGTACCTGAACGAAGAAATCGCAGCGGAAAAAGCTGCCGAAGAGGAAAAGAGAAGGCTGAGAGCCCAGGCGTTGGAAGAAGAGGAGGAGAAAAGAAGACTTGCACTGGAGAGACAAGAGAAAGCGCAGAGGGGGGAAGACGACAGTGAAGAAGATTTGGGAGAGGAGGTTCAGAGGGAAGATGAAGAAAATGCGAAGGTCTCGTCCCTTCCCAACACAGGCAGTTTGACTCCGAACGACGACACTTACGTTTCGCTGTTGAATTACGCTGCAGAAGAAGAAACTCGGTGCAAGGTTTGTCGAAAAGTTCATCATCCTCACTGTGGTGACGATCCAAACGCCCCACGGCCTCCGCCCAGACCCGATTTGAATGAACCAGACAACGAACTGCTGAAGGGACGAAATAAAGGAGAGTCCGCGAGATCCCAGCAGAACGTCGATGCTTCTGCTTTGAGGTCAGCCAAAGCTGGACTGCGCAGCACCACACCCAACACCTCTGCAGAGGTGTATGCACCCTCTAGTGACGTGTACAATGACGTCGACTCGCAGCCTTTGTACATGAACCTGGACGACGTGGTACCTGCGACCAGGTCTTCGCCTGTGTTCAACCCTCCCCCGCTGCCGCCGAGACAACCGAGCCTCAAGAGGCCAGACAGAAATGGGGAAGCGAAGGTCAAAGGTAGTCCGCTGAAAGGTAGCAAGAAGTTTCACGATTTAGACAGTGACGCATCGTTGCAGGAATCCAAACAGAGAGTGAAGAGTGTCAGTCCAATGATGCAACGGAAGATTCAACAGTTCAATGACAAAAAAGAAAAATCTGCATTGCAAGGGACGATAGAACAGTTCGACAAAGAAAGCAAGGACAAACCATTGAACAGATCAGGTGTCATTCAAGGGAAGATCGAACAGTTCGGTCAAGCCAGAAACAGTCGATTTTCCGATTCAAGGAAGCCTCCTTCATCCCAAGAATCCAGGAAACCCGAAAGCTCGAAGCCTGCGAAACAAACGGTAGACATCACAATACAGCCAGCCACTCCAGTGCACAAACCCAGCAAACTTCAGACCAGTGACAACAACGGGGAAGACGTCGTTGGAGATCTTCCGAACGGCACGGTGGATGGATTGGAAGAAGCGGACGACGGTGGCAGCCTGCAACGTGTCGGGTCGGTGGCGGACCGCAGAAAGCTGTTTGAGCGACCTCTTGTCCGCGGGTATCAACGAGCGTCCCACCGCGAGTACACCCCCCAGCCCCAGATCAACAAGGGCCCAGAAAGGGCCTCCATGAGATCTGTGGACTTCCCAACAAACAAGAAACAGCCAGGCCCGGAACTGTCTGTGTTCACTCCCGTTGAAAACTCAGGTGGGGAAGAAGAATTTCTCACAAAACCAGAAGGAAAGCAAAAGGAAGACAATACATCGGACGGCATTGTGTTGGATGTCCGACAGTTAGAGAAGCCCAGCAGTGTCATCCAGGACAGTATCCCCGTCTCTAAACGCCTTGTAGCTTTCGAAAAGCCATCTGAAAATGAAGAACCCAAAAGGAGAAATGGTGAGGTTGTTTCGAAGTCCGTCATTCCTGCCAGTTCTGTGAAACAAGTTCCAAATTTCACAAAGCCGAATCCGTCCGAATCCGTCTCTGAAAGCAAAACAGTGCTGGAAACTCGCGCAGCGCCAACCAAACCTGGGGAAGTGCCAACTCAGAACACCAGCTCACCAACTCCAGACAACAAGGGAAGAAAGACCGAAGTGGCCAAGGAGAACAAATACGAAGCTGGATGGAAACTTCACCCTGACAAGCTGAAAATTCCTGACGTATTCAAGTGACTCGAAAAAAGCTGTGGTCTAACACGAAGAGGCAAACAAAAAGGCGTCGGTTTCGTTTCGTTGAACACTTCATTCATTTCGCTTTGAACACCACATCTTTAGAAGGGGAACACAATTCACAGAACTGAATTTGAGATCTTGAGTCTTGACGGCGTACGGGGCGAATTGTTACGCGGTAATTTCAGGATATGGCGGAGAAGATGTGACTTTTTCCAGCCACTGACTCAGACCTGGAAACTTGTTTCCGTTTGATGAAGCACATACCAGTAACGTGTGTTTGTGTGTTCCTTTCTACAGAGGTACTTGCTGTGTGCGCCTGCCTCTTTTCAACGTATGACCAGTGACACAAATGCTGAACCACCCAAGGAGTATAAAGAGCGTTACCATTCTTACATCAAAGTCGCAAGTGACAACAGCTGTTTGGGGAGGAGGTGTTCCTGCAACCTACATCTATGCACATTTTCTGATCAGCTTTTGAAAAGTTCCTTGTGTCATGGGAGGGCATTTGATCCACACTGCGAATTCTGATGCATTTTTTTTTCACACGCCAGTTTTGTGGGGGGGGGGGGGTTCAAACCAAATTTTGAAAATATTCATTCCGAGGGCGCCGTGCTCGTGTTTTGTAGATCTACCCACGGTGGGCAAGGCCCTCCATGAGACAATCTTCAAACACCTGCTTGGGGTGATGGCCACTTTTGCGATGATCGGTACGTCGACGCGACAAGAAGAAAACAGACAAGTTTGATGTATTTATCACTGTATTTGACCCACAGCACATTGATGACTGAACAATGTAGATTCGCGGTCTGTGGCGTTCGGCAACAGCTGAATTCTGCCGGCGGCTGTGTAAATCAATTGTTCTGTTCCATATGGACAGATCCCGGCTCCAATGTGTGTTTCCGTGGTACACCCCAAACCACTCCGTTTGCAAAGGCGGATGTCGATCGTATTTAGAAGGTCCTTACACAAACAATAAAATAGCGGTGGGACAAGAATTCTGACTCGTTCCCTGTTGGTCTGCGTATCAAGCAACCGAGCTGATGTTCCTTCCAGTTTTCATCATCACATTGCAGAGCACAAAAACAGTGGACGCCGCCAGGGCGATAGGCTTGTGAGCTTTGCAGCGCTATTCATGCAGCAAATATAGTAGTCAGAAGCATGTTCACTGTCATATTGGCATTCAAAAGCTTCAGCACTTGCGATTACGTCAAGTTTTTCCAAACTTTCATTCCATTTTGCTGCAACAGTTCCTTGGAATAGTACTCATTGTAATCGTACTCGCGGTGCGGAAGAGGCATTTCGATCAGACCTGCAAGCAAAAAGAGCTTGGTTGTATTCACCTGAGACCACGCAAGCACACTCCGTTTTGGCCCCGGTGAGGACAGCACAAGAAAAAATGGGTTGGTGTCAAATTGAGACAACGGCCGTCGGATATATCTTGTGCACAACGATCTCAAATTGAACACTTTTGGGCCACAAAGCAGACTTTTAGGTGGGCGCGAACACTGTGATCGCTACAGTCGGTCCCAAAGGCGTGGCCAGATGGGGGTGGATTGGATTCAGCGGGGTTTTTGAGTGACGTTTGTTTTTTTCATCTGCCGTGTTTGGCATCAAAAGTGGTGCAGCGTTTTGACGCTCATACAAAAATATTGATTTCGAGGGGGGGGGGGGCTGTCCTTGTGTTTTGTACCGGCGGCGGGCAAGGCCCTCCCCGAGACAATGTTCAAACACCTCTCAAACACAGAGGTGGTACTGACCAGCATCCCAGGCTTTCAGAAGCTCAACCTGCAGATTCTTGAATTGGCGTTGGCAAACACCTGAATGAGAAACGAAATATTTGAGACACACCATTCACACTGAAATGTCAGAAATGAAACCACTGGCAAACAAACAGGTGCAAACGAACCTGTGTGCTTGTAGGAGCGGAGGAGACCAGTTAATGGGTCGACAAACTGTTGTAGCAATTCCAAGTTCTGAAAAGACAATTCCAAGGTGAACGAAGGAAACGAATCTGAAAACTGCCGTCTGATTCACAAGAAATTATTCTGTGTGTGTGTGTATATATATATATATATGTGTGTGTGTGTTGCAATCACGCTTCGGAAGAAAACAGACACCACCTCTCTCCGGCGAAGTGAAGCTTTGGCAGAATCTTGCAATTTTCTCTCAGGCCGACTGTCACACGATTTGGCCTGATAGGAAACCTGCAGCTGTGCAGATTCTGTCCGGATTGGTATTCTGGGAGGTGGTGGTGGTGCGGGGAGGGGGTTGGCTTCAGCAGAATGTGTTCACACCACAAGAAGGGTTACAGGTGGAGTATGTTCCGCATTTTGGCGGGAAACTGGTCATCGACTTGGCGTGTGTCTGCACTGCCAAGAGTTCTTGTTTCATCAGGACTGCCTATGAGAAACAAAATGCCAGTTTCTTTCACCGAAGCGTCATTTTGACCAAAGGGACGAATGGGCTCATCCAGAAAGAAAGAATGGTGCTTGAAAACCTGGTGGTGCACGACGAGGTACTTGTCTCTGCAAATTGGACACGGGTTGTTTGTCGCCAGGTATCCAGATCTCTGAAACAGTCAAAAGAAAAGTCGCGCGACAGCGTGGATGGCTTGCCGACAGCAGAAACTCTTCGAGTCCACCGAAAAAATCTTACCACACAGTTTAACCTGGTTTTCTCGGGCGGACGCTGGCCTTTGAAGTTTCGCCGGTAAGGCTGCCACACGTAAGCATCACCGTACGTGTATTTGTACGCTGCAACGGAGAGAGAACAACATGACGGTTCCGCCGTTGTGGTTTCGATCTTGGCCTTCTCGGAAACTGGGTTTCGCAGGGCGAATCTCGGAACCACAATCGAATTTCTCAGCCCGGCCCTCACCTTTGCTTTTCAAATATTTCATGCTTGTTTCCACGTCACATTTTTCGAATTTCATCGCGGCCTTTTTGGCGGCTTTCACGGCTGCTGCTGCGTCCAGCTCCCCTTGTTGTTCGGCTTCAGAGCCTTCCTCTTCATTTTGGCAACACCGTGAGGATGTGTGGAAATTCTGAACACCGTCTCTGGATGTGAGTGCACGAATGACACTGGTTCCGCTACAGGATTTCTGAAATGTGAAGAATGTTTGGATATTGTGTTAGTTTCTACAAACTTTTGGTTGTCCAAATCAAACGAAACTTTTGGACTTTGTAAGTTTACAAATGTGGACCTTGTAACTTTCCGGGTTGCCCCCCCTCCTCCTCCGTGACCAGCACCCAAAACTCAACAAGTCGTTCCGATCAATTTTGGACACGTCGCTTGGATTTGTCGCCACCCCACCCCCTGTCTGACCACTCTGTGCCCCCTCGCCAACAAAGCATGAAAGGAAGCAAAAAATATTTTGCAGTATTTCACTTTGACTTCAAAGTGACAGGTTCTGTTCCCACTCTTATCCCACGTTCCCGTGTCCCCCAGCCCTGTCCACGACCCCTTGTCCCCCACGTTTTTGTCCCCAACCCCATTTTGTGAGGTCAGATTCTGCCAAATGTGGAGTGACTTACCTAATGATGGCCGGCCAGGTGAATAGACAGTGCGAGGCGGATGATCAAAATCCTGAGATTCGCATTCCAAACTGGTGCCCCAACGCTCAGATACTGAATAACCCCATCAATAACAGGCCTACTGAGGGGTTGAAGTTGCAATTGATGGGAGAAACGGTAAATTAGACGCACAATTTGTTGTTTGAGGAAGCACCAAGCTTCGTGTTCAACCAGATCCCTGGTGAAAAGGGTGCCCAGAACCACCAGGGGTCACGTGATCAGCCCCGGGGGGGAGGGATGCTGGGTAATAACCAG
>JAAUXT010000415.1_pt1 | contig 16649 bp, 14 predicted proteins | sample 7278171 | NCBI WGS metagenome assembly JAAUXT01 (sample SAMN14350112, study PRJNA611818) | marine sediment metagenome | isolation source: surface marine sediment (1.8m) | place: French Polynesia: Moorea | collected 2018-08 | reverse complement strand
TGGGTTTCTAATTTACCCGGTTTTTCCTGCCCCCCCCCCCCCCCCCCCAAAGGACGCACATTGGTGTTTGCGCTCCTGACACCTCCATCCCTGGATCCACTGCATGGAGGCGCAACAGATCACCTCAGTCACCAACTGCGTTTACAGAGACTCATCATGACGGGATGGGACTGAACCTGAGGGCTCCTCCCTGCACCTCCCACTGGGAGTGTGGGCGAGTGTTCACGGGCACGGTGAGTGGATCCAGGGGTCCCGGGGTCCAGAGCCCCTGACCACGGACAATGGCAGAAACATTCTGTTCCCCATACCCAGGGCACCCCAGATGGGTAAGTGTGGGGCTCCTTGTGGCTGAGCCGTCTAACACTGCAAAATTGCCATTTCTGGCCCTGAAACACCATCAAATTTCAACATTTTCTTTCCACACAATTTTGTTGTTTTTTTTGGAATTGAGAGCGCCCACCCCGGGAGGGGGTTGGAGGCCCCCATGAGTGACTGAATCCTGGTTCCGCCCCAGTGAATGTGTCAGGACCCATCAGTTGATGAGGTGGGGAGGGGGGTCTCCTCAAGCGCCGATTCCGTCGCCTTTGATTCGAACTCATGACACGGAAGTTCGGTGCAAATTGCACACAGAACAGAATTATGTGGGGCAATGATCATTCGCTTGGTTTCTGCGAAACCACATCGTCTGCAGGCGAGATGCGCGCGTGTGGACAACTGTGTCCCGTGTGGGAAGCGTTCTGCATTGTGTCCCTGTTTTTCTGGGTTCTGTCTATGCCCATCTGCAGGAGTTTGGGGGCAACACAACGCCTCGTTGCACTTTCACCCATCGCCGCTTGAATGCAATGCAAAAACCATTGGATGGTGGCGTTTGGACTATGAGGGGGGGGGTTTGCTAAACCTCCCTGTTACACGCTGCATCGAGAGGTGGACACCGCTCTCATTGGCGAAAGACACAACGTCCGACGCAAAGGGACAAACGGCTCAAACGGGCCGTACAAAATGCAAGACTTTTGAGGTGGACTCTGATGTTTTCTATTTGTATTGTCTCTTTGTTCTGATTGCAAATTGGTCTATTTTCCGTGCAAGCAAGGACGAATTACTCGTGTGCTGGCAGTACGCCATGTTTTCTTGATGGTGCGGTGCAATAATTCGTGGGCATCCTTCACCTGCGGTCCCCTGTCTCCTTCCTTCCCCCCTGGGTCCAGCCCCCGAGTTCACCCTTGGTCCACCCCTGTTTCATCCTTGGGTCCACCCTGCCTTCAACCTCTGAGTCCATCCCTGGGTCCTCCCCTGGTTCTCCACCAAAAACGATCTCGATTAGCTGCTCGTGCAGGTTGATTGTTCACTTGTTCAAAAATGAGGGACCTGTAATGCCAATCTGCCAATTTGGGGCGCTTTGGCGACACCGGGTCGGACCTGCCAAAACTCCCCGTCTGCATGGATCTACCCTGGAGTGAGGCAAACACCTTGCTGCGGATGCACAGGCACACGCGCATTAATAAATGATCATCATTCTACTTGAGCCGCATTGTGCACATAACAGGCCTGCACACGCACCCGTCACTCTGCACACAATCCCCCGATGCCCAGTGACACAACACAGACGCGACAGGCCCTGCGACGGGACAATCTATCGTGATCCACGATTGTCTGTTTCTCTTTCCCCTCAGGGAGAGGGACTGGGAGGTGGAAGCGAGGGAGGGGAATAGGCGCCTGGTTCACACGAGCTGCGTTTCATGGAGCCGAAATGACGCACGCGTCACGCATTGCGCCTGTTCAAATTACGTCAACACGTCAGTGGACGCTGCGTCGTTGCTCTCACCGGACGCGTAACGCGTTGCGTCCCTGCCAGTTTGACACTCAGTATATCAGGCGAAACGAAAGTCACTCCACAAGACAATGCGCGTTGAATTGCTGGCGTTCACGCTGTTGACAAAAACAAGAACGCTACGCGCGATTGAGGTATCCAGCGCCTGACGCCGCGTCCATCCTCTTCTGAAGGGCACGCGTCCAGTGTGAACGAGGCCTGCAGCACGCGGCGTGCAGCGGACCCCGCGGGTAAGGGATGAATCACCGCGTCATCAGCGGCGGGTGCGGCGGCGGCGCCGTGTCTATTGACCTGCAGCTGCGTGTGCGACGACGCAGCGTCGTCTCTCGCTGACGCTGCCGCAGTGGCGCCGTCCTCGCAGCGAGGCTACTGATTGTGCGAAGTCCCTTTTGGGCAAGCACCATGTGGTAGTGCAGTATATGGCAAGGTGGATGAAATGTCCCCTGCCCCCTCCCCTCCCCCAACCCCCCTCCCCCCACCTGAACCCCCCAAGGCCAGACCCCCCCAAGGCCAGACCCCCCCTCCATGGATAGCATGGCTGGTGGAAGACAAGGAGGACAAGGAAGAATTGATGAACAAAGAAGAATTGACAACATTACCAACGCTGCAAGGGACTTCGCACTGCAGTTGCCTTGAGCACTGCTTCTTATTCTCTTGAGTGAACAGGGTGACTCCGGGTTCAGCCCATTGAAGTAACGCGAGAAAGAGACAGGTCAGACCCAGCCACTCCAAGACAGGGGTGCGAAAACACACGAATGTAACATGAAAATTTCAATCTATTTTTGAGTGACCCTCTGGAAGCCCCGAACCTGAACTGAACAGGAATTTTTACTTCCTTTGTCACCAACACAATTGGAATTGAACAGAACGAGCTCATTGAAAAGGTTCAGTCCGCTGAGACCTTCTTGAGGAATGAGTTTTTGCCCACGCTCTCAGATTGTTGTTCATCCAGTAAAGCAAATGCTTTCCCGGGAGACTTGACTCTAGGAATTGGAGCTGAGGAAAAACATCCATTCAAAAGAAGAATACCAGCACAATGATGAGAAATTTACGCTGGAGAGGTTCTCACAATGAAGCACAAAATTTGTCTTCACAATTTGTTTGGAGGGAATACACTTTTTGCATAACCATGAAACATGGGCATGGGAAAAAAAAAGAAACAGAAAAGGCACAAAAGCACCATCGTAGTTTCAGTCATGAAATTGTACAAATGTTGAGATGGCATTCTGAGAAATTCAGAGCGTGAAATTAAATTTTGAAAAATCTGGTGTGAAAAAGCTGCAGAATACAAGTTTTCTTGAAACAAAGTGTGAGAATTTTTCTCTGTTTTCTGAAAATATCAAGTGATGTTCAAGACATTATTATCCGTGCCATGTACACAATGAGTAAAGTTCTGTCAACTTTGACAATGTTTGGTTGTTTTCAAATTGCCAATACAGAAGACAACTTATTTCCAAGGCAGATGTTGGAGAAGGAAGTTCTCAAGGAGCAACATAAAAGTTGGATTCAATACATAAAAAAACATAAAAGCAACATTGTCCAATCAATATTTTCTCACAAATGGAGCAAAGTAAAACAGTTTGTTGATGTGGTGAAAACAATGCAGATCAAATCTTTCATTTATAAAATGTCTGCAAGAAAAAGCTGGGCATTCAAAATCACAAAAACAGGAAATTCAACCAGAGAAATCTTTTCTGTTGAAGGTCAGACATACCTTCAGATAATTTATGCCAAATTTGGCAAATCATGGCATTATTTGAACAAATCAGTGGACAGTTTTGACACAAAAATAGATCTGAATAATTTGGAATCAATATCAACACAAAACAGCTTGGAGTCCCCTGTTGGTGAAATAAGTTTCTCCGGTTATGTGCGAGGAAGGGCGTACAACCAGGACCTTTTTTGGAAACTAGATGCTTTTTTAAGCTTGAATATTTCTTTTTCCAAAATACATTTTTCCTCATACATGTTGAAAAATTGCTTTGTGGACCGATTGTGGCTAAAAAGTGATGCAAACAACCTGACCTTGTGTGGAACTCATTCTGCTGTCATTCTATACTTGAGACAGAATGTCCAGTTTGATATTTGGGCTCGTCTGGAGACTTCTTATGAAATTGACATGTATTTCTCAGTGGTTGACAAAGGCTACATAGAAACCCTGCGTTACCACGCTACTCCGATGCTTGGAGACGGAGAGCACAGTATAGAGAGCAAGACTTGGACCACAAGTTTCCCTTGGAAAAAGAAGTTTGTCTCCAACTATCGCATTGAAGTCCAGCCATTTGAAAAAATTACATTTGTAATTTCACATTATTTTTACAAACACTCGCTGTTTGATGGTCCAGGCTCCCTCTCACCAGAAATTGTGAATCCAGACAAAAGAACTGACAGTTGGACTTCCTACAATACAACAGGGTTCCTGGGAACCATTTTGATTGAGCACACGTTTTTTGAGGACCAGTTCAAACAGACCAATATGTCATATTTTGCTTCCGCTCGTGAGTTTTACACCTGGCAGCTTCCAAGCGTTGGCCTTCACCACAACAAAAACAACCATAAGTGCTTGAACAAGAGCGCTTGTGTCCTGTTGTATAGTCACTTGAGGCAAACAAGTTGGGACATGTTAAAAGTGACAACAGTCAAATTGAAGTCTCAAGTTTTCAACAGAATTCCATCCTTTTCATGCCTTTATTCAGGGTTGCTCTACATTGGGCTGGATTTTGAAAAGGGACAATATTGTGAAAGTTTTGAAGGAAAACACATGTTCAGACCCTTTTACACTTCCCAACATGTTGTGTACATTATAATTTATTTCTATTCTCCCTATGCAACTTTGGATGACATGATATTTGAAATTTCAGTAGACAATTGCAAATACATGAAGATGAAAATTTGTTTGCAAACAATTGAATTGAAGATGACATTACAATATCGTTGTCTGATTGTGCAACTGTTTCACTTTGGAAAAAGACAGCATGATGAAGCCCCGGAGACGTCACTTTTGGAAAATTATCATTTTGAGGCGTGCGTGTTTGCCCTTCTTGCACGGACCATGGAAGGGAGAATGATGCATTGGAACATCACAGGATTTCTGAGAGCTTACACTAACAACCTGTTTTCAGCTGGTCAGTTTTCAGTAGCACGCCAAAGAAAAAACAACAACAACAACAACAACAACAACAACAATGAATTTTGAGAAATGGGCAAAATAATTATACTTTTTAGGTGATTTGAGGTGGGTTGCACGATTTGGGCTCAAGTAAGCCAAATCAGTGCAAGCCATTTCAAAGCACCTGTGGGCAGCATCTTCCAAAAGTATGTGTACAGTAGTTTGATGGTCAAGATGAGGATTAATTTGGGATATTCTGGACTTTTCTGGTTCATTTTGGGTTTGGGATAATGCACAAGGAAGGAATTTGTCAAATTTGAATTTTTTGGTTCCTGAGGTAAAAAAGGTCAAATTTGGAAGTGCAGAAAAAATAAAATAGTGTGTGGGTGTGGAAATGTCCCTGTATCTCAGAAGGTACCTTTTTTGGTGAAAGAAGTATATTGATGAAATGTAGTATATTGGATGGGGGTTTGAGAGGTAGCATTGAATTTTTGATTTTTGAAAATGTTTGCATGGTTTTTAGATGGGGCTAAACTTAGGGTTGAAAAGTCATTTTTCTCAGAAAATTTAAAAATAGATATTGGGCAATTCTTTCAGTTAATATACAGATATTGTTGTGAAACAATGTATAAAAGTTCTATTTAGTCAAAATTGTTCTATTTGGGTGTGTGCTAACTGAGTTCCCATGTTGTAATAAATGTTGAGTGAAAAAATTGAGAATTTTGACAAAAAAGTTACCCAAATCAGAGCAAGCCAAATCAGAGTGAGCCAAATCAGAGCAAGCCAAATCAGAGCAAGCCAAATCAGAGCAAGCCAAATTAGATCAACAGAAATTTCCTCAAATCACCATGAGCTCCATGGAGCTATTTTTTGTGAATGAGGAGAAGAAGAAATTGTATGAGATGTCGGTTTGACAGCAGCAAATGCATCTTCACTTGGTAATCTTCATTTGGTTGTGGCCAGAGAGTTCCAGGACACATGGAAACCACAGTCCTGATACACATGTTGAAAGAAGCGAACACTCCACTTCTTTCAGGACACTTAGCCTTTGTCACAACAATATGCATTCCACTTCACTGCCTCACATGCCAATGCACTCGAGAACGACTGAAACCAGGGAAGCTCAGGGCACCTGTGATGTTGAGGGCAGGGATGTGAGTACTTACTCTTTGAAGGGCAACAGTGGCACAGCAGGAAGTATCTGTCCATTGTTTTGCCACAACAACTTGTGGAATTCAATCTCAAAAACACCTTGGTGAATATTTACTGTTGTGAGCATTTCCGAGGGAAGGTTGTGCCAGCAGGCCAGACCAAGAGCACTCATTTGTCTTCTTCTGCAAACTTCTCTGGGTGTGGCTTTTCACACTTGTAATTTGATTGATACTCAAGTTCCCATGCCAAGCAACCTCAACCCTCTCACCAATTCTGTCCACAAACTCATTGGAACTGCCTCTTAAAAACTGTCAAGCCCTCAACAAAAATGGGAACAGAATCTCCAATGTTCCTCCCTGAAGGGCAAATTCGACGCAGCAATTTACATAGTTCGCAAAAGCCCTGTCTCACATTGGAAGATGTATTTTTGTGCATATTTTGCACAAGCCCAGTGTCACATCACAAGGATTTCCAGGGCCATCCCATGGTGGTGGTAAAATCAGAATGTTCACAGGGTTCCTGTGAATTGACAACCTCTGACTGTTGTGTTTGCTTGGACAAAGAGAATTTGCCAAAAGGGTGTGTTTGCTTTGCCACTCTTCCAACGATGTCGCATTGTCTCTGCATTTACCTCATTGGCAGCTTTCTGCGTGGCAGCACACCGGCAAGGGTAGGGGACAGCCTGAAACCTCCTCCAACCCTGCTCTCATTTTCCTGTTTTTCTCCCCTTGCACCGCGGGGTGCAAAATTAGAACACTTTGCACGTCAAATTTGTCGCTCCCTTGGGGTCGGGCACCCTGACTAAATCTTGGATCAGCCCCTGAGCGTTTCAAATTGTCCTCAAATGAAGTTCCTACGGGACATCATCGTTGTTGCTTCTGTGGCTGTCGCAGCAGACATGCAGGGATGTCAGCAAGGTGAGTGAGTGGTATCGCTGGACAGTGCTGGCTTGGTACTGACAAATAGCGTGCGGTGTGTAAGGCTAAGCATCGACCATCAATCTAGATCATATGAGAAAGTCTCCAGACATCCAACACTGGCTTTGCCCATTGCACAGAATCATAGAGAACCTGCTGTTGAACAATTTGGTTTCCGGGCTTGTCAGTTGGTTTTCTTGACCTCTCTGTGCGTCCACCTTCAACATGTCTTGCCAATTAGATTTGAGTGGAGCAGAACGTGTGACTCGAGAACAGACCAGCACCAGCTTCTGCTCCTGAATCCCACGGCGAGCTGTCGACCCTGGACAACATTTAATTTCATTCGAATCTTCATCAGAACCTCAGACTCTTGCAGTGGACGACCCGCGCAACGATGTGGAATCTGCGAGTCCAAAGCATCTCAATACATCTGTCCCTTCAGAGCCCGACTACATTACTGGCCCTGTGGAAACCAGCTGAAAGCGTCCGTTTGGAACAGCAACTACTTCCTCACACACATGAAATCTCGAAGGATTTAACCTCAATGCATACATGTTTACTCTTGCATGAGTGAAAACGTTGCAGGGAAGCAATCGCGCAAGCCTTCCTGGTGAGCGAGGGGACACAAAATATGGGCCTTTTCCTGTCTGTGGAAAGAAGTAAACCAATTGTGCACCTAGCATTTCCATTGTAGCCATAGCAGCCGCTTCGTTTGGAAATCCTCCCACTCCTCTGCCAGAACAGAATGATCGATCCCTGCACACAATGAAGATATACGCACACGCGTAATCCGTTTGAAATGATCTGCTGCATTACAGACTAATTCTATTTGAATTGGTTGCTGTGTTATCACACAATCTTGAGGAATCCCAAATTCATTGCGGTGTTCAATTGGAAAACAAAGAATGGAACCTTTCTTCCCCAGCAGAGGGTGTGGTTTCCTTGGCTGATGATGTTAAAATATTAAATGGTCTAGAAACCAACACACAACACAGCACTGGTCCTGAACATGAACCTCGCACGCAGCTTTGCTTTTCCTGAAAGCTTGTTGACCGAACTGAATGAACGCAGTGCATTTAGTGGAAGGCTTATTGACCAAACTGAAAGCACATGAGTGCGCTCGAAAGAAATGAACCTAATTAGGTCTTGGAGGGAGAGCGAAAGCGCCTTGGTCAAACAAAGTGCATCAGGGGATTTGCGGGAGTGAGCAGATCCTTCTGCGAATGCCGCACGGGAAGGTAATGTGGATGTACGACATTCATCAAAGCACGATTCTCAGCCTTCACTGTGGCATGTGGTCCGGATGATTAGACTAAGCAGCCATAGTAATTGCACTATCACACTTGGCCCGTAGGAAGATGGACACAGATGTTTGTTGACCGACGTGAGGATTCATTAAACACAGCAAAGTGGATGTTGATTGCTGAGTGACATTCTCGCAGATGTTGAATTGACCCGTTTGGGGGGAGAATGACTTCGGAACCTTCGGGTCTGAGCGTAATTGAATATTTGAAATTCAGATCAAATTTGCTTGGCTTCTTTCCAAACATGAGGCTCAACCGTCACTCGCGTGCTTTAACAAGGAAGAAGAGCTTTGAACACAGCCGCGCATTGAATGGCACAGGGTCGGTCATCCTGATCGCTGCTGCGAAACGGCCGTCGTGATCATGGGGCGATCGTTCCCAAACAATGGGGCAGGGGCAGAACAGAAAATTTCCAGCCGTGATCACGACTTGGCAGTGAGGTCAGTTGGTGCTTGCCCCCTGATTATGACTCCGAGTTTCTTGCCCCGGCCCCGCCCCAATTTTGGCGCTGATCAATCCTAAACTCACAACAGACAATTGCACGGCACTGCACGATCCTGCAGGGACTATCACGACTGTTCCAACATGTTGTCAGTGCACATTGCAGCACAGGCTCGCTCGAGCGTGCTCGAGCGCCCCTATGTAAAACACAGAAACAAGCAAAGGTTCTACATCTGAAATCTTCTTGTCATCCAGACCACGCGTGCATATCAGGAGACAACATCTTCAACCAACCCCTACATTTTCAGACGACCTGGGGGCCACAGTTTCGTGCATGCGACGTCCCAATTTGCTCTGCAACCAGCGCAAGGCGCAGCCAGTTCGAGCCCCGAAACTCCAACCACCGGCAGGTCTTCTGTATTTGATTGGCTTTGTTATTCTGTATCTCTTAGTTCATGTCATTGTGAACTCAAGACTTCGGCAAAGATGTGCGTGCATTTCCGAGAGAATGTTTTCTCTTCCGTTTTGCTGTGACGCATCAAAACACAGTGACGAGTGGGTTTCATTCCACCAAAAATGGTCGTGACGACTCGTGCCAAACTCCTGTCAGAAATTCTTTGGTCATTCTAAGCAGAGAACGCTTGTTTCAGTTTGGTGACCCCATATGGGCACCTAGGATGAAGTCCAAAAGAAGCAACGATGTTTCGTGCAGACAAAGCGTCAGCAGAATCTGCCGGAATGGCACTTGCCGGTTTCTTTTCTCCACGGTTTCTGCGTGCACCTGAAGCAACGACGCTGACTTGAGATGCTCTCTCAAGGAGTCTTGTGACATCATTCTTCGTTTGTGAACCAATATTGAAATGCAATCCCATTTTGCGCGAGGTTTTGATCATGTTTGCCTTGTGGAATGTAAAGAAAATGCAATTTGCCAAGCTAGATATGTTGTCCCACTTTATTTTTTATTCAAACGCCAGAGCTGGGACCTTGGAGAATCAGGTTGTTGGAATGAATAACTAAGTAAGACAGATGAGAGTGAGGTGCAAGGCTTAAAACTCGCGCGAATCTATTCCTGAAACACCGTACAATGAGTCTCATCAGCCATTTAGAAATAGTGCTGGATTTGACCTGAAGACGAGCAGCCAGGCTTTGTGTTTTATGGAGACCGTCCTGCATCAATCATGACGTGTTACATGTGCAATTTCAATTCCTCTTGCGTGCACGCAATTTTTAAGGCATTTGTAAACTGTGCACCTCTCCTTTGCTCCTGTGGAACTCAAATGTCCCAACGTCGTCAAGACTACTTTTTCTTCAGCAACAGAAAGCGACTACAGGTTGATGACTGTATTCTTTTTCAGTTGGAGTTTTTTCTGTTGTTCTACAACAGCTGGCGGGAGAAGCCGATGGCGACCATGCATGCATGCACATGCAGTGGTACTGAAGGAAGATCCACACGCGCAGGCCACATGGACCCTGTGTTGTTTCACCGGAATATTCACCATGACACGTGGCCTTCTTTCGACACATCTTCTGTCTTCACTCTGGTCGAAGTGCTTCACAGGAAGAGGAAATCCGTTCATGAGACTTGGGGTTCTCGCATGAGCTGCGAGAAATTGCAGACTGCGTGAAAGCGACTCCTTTGCAATCACAGATAAACAGCAGTTCGGGAACACACATTTTCAACATCTGGGCTTTTTGATGGGATGAAACTGAGGCGGAAAATGTGCCGTCCTATCAAAGCAGTTTCATGATTTATAAGCATCATTTGAATAAAAGTGGGAAACAGCTTTCCATGGGTAATGGATCTGACTAGTAATTTCCACTATATATTCAAAGATCAAGCCGGTATTTGGGGCCTTATACTATTAGCTCAGATGAGATGGAAAAACACAAATATACCGCTTTCTCATTTATCAGTTGGGACGGAAATATTTCATGTGAGAAATGATTTGCTGCACTCAAAGTACATGTTCACCAATGCTCTCGGCAAGGAAAGTCTACCCAAAGGAAAAGTGTTCTTGCATTGTGTAGACGAACAAATAATATGCACCGAATCTGCTCCAATCTAGCCGGTACACAAACGGTTCTTTTTTATTTTGAGTCACACATTTGCAGTCCGAAGGATTGGTGCCGTGAACAATTCTGTGTGGCACAGCCATTTGATCACCTGAAATTATTGCAGGTGCAGAGCAGGTGAAAAGTCGGAATGCCACGGGACAGTGATGAGGTTTAGCACGCCCCAATTGCCAGATCGGTGACACAAATACCAAACAAGGTTTCCAAATCTGCCGACAAGAGACCGTACGGTAGCGGATGCAGAGCACGTGGGCAGGTGCGCTGTGTCACCGCTCTGGCAATTGGGGCAAGTCGGAAATGGACCGGACGCAGTGCCTCAGTTCAAATGAGATGGCGTGCGCTCTGGTTGGGTGCGACACAGATCATGCCAGTTTGTCTGCAGTTTCCTGTCTCACTGACGCGGGTTCACAGACTGATCGTGCACAACTCCGTAACTGAAACCACAAATTACGCTCGTACCTGACAAAGGCATGCGCCACCACCATTTAGAACTGTTGATTGTTTCTCTCTGCATATTGTCTGGAGGGGATCGGCACGTGTTTTTTTCGTGCAGGTGATGCAAAGTTTTCAATTTAAACCGCTCTCCCTCAGCGGCTGTCGTACAACGGTTTACATGTCTTTTAAAATGCCAGGCAAGATGTTGCTGTGTCAATCAATATGTAGCTAGCAGCTGGTATGACATGTATTTGATATCAGTCCCGTCCCAGGAGACAAATCTCAGATTACAAGCTTCACTGCACAAAATAAGGAACAGGCGGTGTGGCAGGTTTTATCAGTACATAATCTGAATTATTTTGATGTCAAGATTGTCGATGATGAAAGCCGGCCTGGGCGTGGAACCAGATGATAAGGTGAATGTTGTAATTACTTCGCGTTTCCGATTGTGTGGGATTTCTGCCAAGGTGAAATTTATTGTCTTGTGCAGATTACAAGGCTCAGACTCTGCAGTCTGTTCAGGGTTTGACAAGTGAGTGACTCACGGAATTGCAAGATTATTTCCTGAGCAGAACGGCAGTGTGTGACAACTGGTTGAGCATCCAATCTTGATTGTTGCACATGCATGCAGAAGCCACAATCTGACATGAACGATGGGAACACACGGACCCTCAAGCAGCATGCTGCAGACAACAGTTCAAACCAGTCAAGGGTTTTTGGTGTTCCCGGACGAAAGCGATACCAGTGCCAGATAATTTTGTGTGCATCTTTACTTGAACAAAACACCTTTCTGGTCTTGGCCTCCAGTTTGCTCGCTTGTTGCAATTGAGCAACTGGACAGAAAAGATTGTGAGGTGGTGCATGGGGCCCACAAGCTCAGCAGCCTGCAAAAGACGAGGTGCTCTCACAGTTTGGTTGCTGCTTTTGGCATTTCCTTTCTGCAAAAACGCGACCACTATTGTGTCACATTACGCCTCAGTTAATTCAAATCGATTGCCTCGTACGGTTCTCCCCTTTGCGAACACAATCTCTGCTGGTCCTCCATCGGGTACTTGAGGTTCTTGTCCCTCCTGAGTGAGGGTTTAACGCTTCTTGAAAATCGAACATAAGAGTGCACAATCATTCTGTAATCCTCCTTCACTTCCCCAATCAACGAAAGAAGATCATGGGAATAAACAGCCTGGAGTGAGCAATTTGCAATTGAGATATTGGTGTCAACACAGCCGGTTTCATCGGTGAGCACAAATTTTGCAACCGAAGGACTGGAAGGTTTTTTTTCTTCCATTTGAGGTTCACATGCGTCTGAATTTATTTTCTGTTTCATATTTCAATTGAAACTTCAGTCAAGCAATGTCGCTTTTATTCAAGGCATTCTTTTGCCAAAGGACAGCTTCACCCTTGGAAACATCAAAACGTAGCGGACTGACATCTGTTTGTTTTGAAATTTCCAATTTTTGAATCTCGAGATGAACCAGATAATTTTGGTTCAAGCCACTGTATCTGCAATTGTGCTGGACTCACTCGAGAGTTTCCGGGGCCGGACGGAGGCTGAAGAACACGGGCGCAGCGCGATTTCCTATTTATGAAGCAGTGACATTTACGACGCCAGCTTTCACTGCATCTTCCTTCTTGAGAGGGTCGTGTGGGATGATAAGATAATACCTTTTATGCTTCTCAATAGAGCATGTTAGCTCTCGAATGAATATTATATTGCCATAACAAGGCAGCGATGAAGCAGCATCAGATTATTTATTGTCTTCCCGGAACCTTGTGGGCCGAAATGAGCATGCAGAAAGCAGAGCGTGTCAAGCAGTATGACACACACACTGCGCTGGCTGTTGACAACCTGCTGTTCGACCAGTACGAGTTCTGCTGGAGCACAGACTTCAAGCAAGATAAAGTCTTGTTTCGGCACGTCCAGGATATTTGTCTTCGGGTTTGTATAGCAGGAAAATCCTTTTTTCGACATCTTTTTCCTCGTCCAATGAAGCAAAGGCCAGAATTTAATCACGTTTCGCTCAAACAAGTTTCCAGCAGTAATGGATACTGCTCCAGGGAGGTGTGTAGCTTACGTTGAATGTGTACTTCAACAAGACAGATGGGACTTTCGTGGCAACCCTGAAAGCTCAACATTGCATGGCTTCAAACGCGCGATGCAGGTACTTTCATCTTCGCTCTTTCTCTACAATGTCTACATTTGCTCCCCTCAACAGTCACTTGTTTGAAGACAGAAAACATGTGCACACCGCAGATAAATGTGCCAAAATTCTCATGTGTTCTGTTTGTGAGAGAATTTTCACCAGCTGCGGTCCTCGCTTCACAGTCTCGCGACGAGACTGTGATGAATCCCAAATCGGTATCCATTCCTTACAAGTTGCGCTGCAACCGACTTCAGTTGCTCTTGGTCCTCACGTGACCCAACTTCCTCTTTAAGAGGGACATAAGAGCCCGTCCCATGTTTTCATTACTGGATGGAGGCTCTTTCCAAGTCTCAACAATCCCTGAAGCCTTTAGTCTTTGCAATTCAAGACAAAGTCATGAAACCAAACCTCTGACCTCTTTGCTGCTGCTCAATTGCAAGGTCGACGTGAGGAAGCTACGATCAGAGTGTGCTCTTCCACACATTTATGGACGAGCACAGTGACTTTGTGCCTCGAAGTCTGGAAACGAGTCCAGAAGAAGTGTAATGCTGAAGATAGGAATCATTACAAGACGGATGAGCCCAAAGTGCAAAGTTTCTCGACTGAAATTCAAGTGTAATCTCTTTTCCCATGACGTCCGTTCTGATTTCGATGGGAATATGGTGAGAGATAGGGGACATCCATTGCTCACCGCTTGTGCATGTCCGCCTCGGTTCTCCAGAGTCTGCAGCTGTCTCATCTCTGCTCGGCAGCCAGAGCACTTCAGTTGGCTGACATGGGAATGCGCCTGTTTGAAATGCTCCACTCCCGTCTTCCCTCAAGCTTCTTGAGTTTAAACGACACCGAAACGTTTGAATTGAGTCCTTTGTAATGGGATTTCGTGAAACAAAGAGACACCACCCTTGGCGCACGGTGTCTGTTCCACAACACTTCGGGAGTTCACAGGGCGGCGCGATGACACCTATTGCAATCCTCTGACTTCATTCTAACGCAGGAAGAAACCAAATTGAATTTGTTCCGCCTTTCCGGGGTTCGAAGACCAGGAGAACATGCAGGCAGTAAATTTCACTGAGATACACACAAAGTGGCAAGCTTTGCACCCAGGCGCATTGCAACCGAGAAAGGAGTTTCCACTGCCAGGTTGTTCCCCGCGATCACGTCTGAGAAGGTGGTCACCCTCCTGCAGACACTTGGCAGGTCAGAGGACAACCAGTGGGGGTTATCCCGCTGGACTAGTGACCACAGGTGATCGCACAACACAGGCTCGCTCCGAAGTACAGGACGCACGTGTGTTTCTGTAATTCTGTCACACTCGCAAAGAACTGAGTCTCAAGTGATTCACTCTCACATGCAACTTGTGCCAACACCCTTTTTTCCAACATACATAGCACCTTGTCATTTCCATGTTCTCAGTGTTCCTCAGCAAGAAGTCAATCTAAGTTAATGGCTTGAATTACTCTTCTTAATTTTTATTCCAATGCCAGGGGAGGGCCCTGGGGGAGGCGTGCTGAATACTGCAACAAGACGGATGGGACCGAGGTGGCAAGACTTTAAAGCCCTCTGCGAGGCAGCTTTCAGCATTTACCGAATAAAATGCAGGTGCAATGCCAATTTGTAAGCCTCATCTCCTTCCTCTTTAATAGAAAATCAGGGCGACTCCCCAGGAATTTAGCAGGAAGGGAGTGGTGCCGCGTAAACATATCAATTTTCACCTCAACGTTTTTTTTCATTGAAGGCAAATTTGATTTGCTTGAAATTGTGAAATGGTTCAACTGTTCTGGATTCTTATTGCCCCTTGCAAGGGCAGGGCCCTAACAAGAAACAATATCGCTGGTAAAACACCAGGCTTTTGTTGAGCCAGTGCGTGCACTTTGAACACGTGTTGTGCGCAGGATATCTGTGGGAAGTGGACAGATGCTTCTCCCTGCAGCACGTCGCGTGTGTCGCTGAGGATCAAGATGCACGAAAACCTTTTCTTTTGCGTCAAATCCAACTTTGCGTCAACGGACTGAGGCTGCAAACTAAGTTTGTTCGTGTCAGAACTGATAGTCTGAGCTCAGTCAAGCCGGCTCAGCAGATGTCCAGCTTTTTTACAGCAAAATGTGAAGTGAACAGAAAACAAAATTGAGGTTCCTCGACGTGTCTTCGTGACTCAAAATCGAGAACATTGTAATTGAACTTTGAAAGCCCGAATACCCATCTCGATGGTGGTCGTACACGGGTGTGGGATCTTGACATCTCTTCTTGTTGGGATACGTGTTGCGCCAATTTGAGTCACATACCCATGAGAGTCAGACATCCGTATCGAGATCAGCCACTCATATCATGTGTGTCCAGACGTGCACGCAGAACTTCAAAGATTCAGAAAAATCTCCCAAATTCAATAATGGAATCCTCTGATCTGTCGCCGACACATTTTCCAGCAGCAAATCTGCGTAATGAACAGAAGAACCAAGAAGAACGCAAATTTGCTCTCAAGTCCTTTGCCAAGAAAAAGAACAACAGAACGTACGTACTGACTGCAGGACGGGCAGTGACTCTGATCCTTTGTTGGTTTTTGACTTACCTGGAAAGAGAAAAGCAAAACATGATTATTGCCCATGGGGATTGGTCGTACGTTGCGATTTGAAAAGCCGGAGCATTCCTGCACGGCACGAATGCCAGACTGAGCGACGATTGAACGACGTTGTGTTCGGTTTGAAGCAGTGTGTGTCCAGAATGACCAAAACAAAAGAATAAGAAAATATGTATAGGTCGCGCACGATGTCACGAATCGATGAATTTTGGTGTTTTCTCTGCCAAAATCACACCAGATCCTCACAATTTTTTCACACAACCAAGAGGGAGTGACTACCTATCTGATTTGATAATAACCTCTGACAAAGAAGATAGAATATTTCTTCAGGAAAGTAAATTAAAATGTAAGTAGAAGATTTTCATGCTGTTTTGGCAGCCATGATAGTTTTTACGGGCTTCTGAGCATGCTCAGTAGGTCAATTGTATCACTGAGCATGCTCACTGGGTCAGTTGCTATAGAGATGCCTGTATGATGTCATAATTTCCAGACAAATTTGCTTGTCTTTTCTCACTTCAAATTTATTTTGGTTTAGAACAAGAAAACAGCTTATTGTTTTCTTGTGTGAAATGAATTGTAGATAGGTAGTCACTCCCTCTTGGTTGTGTGAAAAAATGGTAAAGATTGAGTGTGATTTGGTGGAGAAAACGCCAAAATTCATCGATTTGTGACAC
>JAAUXT010149634.1_pt1 | contig 16651 bp, 22 predicted proteins | sample 7278171 | NCBI WGS metagenome assembly JAAUXT01 (sample SAMN14350112, study PRJNA611818) | marine sediment metagenome | isolation source: surface marine sediment (1.8m) | place: French Polynesia: Moorea | collected 2018-08 | reverse complement strand
GTGGGCGAGGTCCCGTGTCGCCCAGACGGGGTCCCGTGTCGCTCAGACAGGGTCCCGTGGGCGAGGTCCCGTGTCGCCCAGACGGGGTCCTGTGTCGCCCAGACGGGGTCCCGCGCCGCCCACAACTCACGCTCCGGTTGTAACTGCGCAACGCTCTCAGAACAGACGCTGGTGTCGTTGTGGAGGTCACAAATATTGCACGAATCAGCGTTCAATGTGTGTTCAGAACGAACGAGGGCGCAGCATGAGTTCTTTCTTCACATATTGAACACTGATGAGTGAAATAGTTGACTTTTCACTTGCAAATGTCTGCAAACAAGAGAATGAATGGTTGTGCTCTTAGATTTCATGTTTGAAGATATCGCACTGGTTGTTTAACTTCAGCAAATGCGTCAGGGATCTGGACAGGTCAATTTGCCCATGAACGCCACTGCTCAGGCTGGACATGCCATGCGCTGTACCAGTGTCCTGCAGCGCAGTGTCCATTGAAACACACAAAAAGGGAGTAAAATGGCACATCGAGCAGAGTTTGATGCCCTGCAGGATGGGCCTGACACTCCAGCTCAGTTCATTTTGTGTGAGAATTGAGTTCAGTGTCGTGTAGCGAGGAGCAGGTCGATGGTCTCATTCTCCGCTGACGAATGAGCGTTTTGTGGTCAAACAGACGCAGGTCTCGTATCAAACAGAACAGCAACGCAAGTCGCGTCTCGCACGGTGCAAAACGGTCTCACGTCTGCATGTGTTCGTGGTGCAGCCGGTGAGATTCGCTGAGCCGAGGGGGCGTTGGTATAAATTTCTTCTGGGGTTCAATGCGGCGAGGAAGAACACGACGCAAAGTGAGAATTGTGCGACTTGCATTCAAGCCAAAGTTCTCAGCTGCTGGTACGACCACGTCCTGACGTGGTGCAAAGGGCCATTGTGATTGGTTCTTGTTGGAGAGAACCTGGTCAACATGTGACGGAATTGATAGAGTGTCTCCCCGTTTCGCAAATTGCAACACAGCGCCAAGGAACTTGTGCAGGGACGCATTCAGTGTGACATTTGTTGGGGACAACGCAGTCCAGACAGAGACACAACACACGTGGTACGTTCATTCCTATGTTCTTTCATGGGCACAGACAGAGAAGTCTGCAGTAATGCGAGGACCACTGCCTGCGATGCGTAGTTTCCCACGGCTGCGCCGCACTGTCAGTTTTATGGCGGTGGAGATGATGAGCGGATCTATGTCGGGACGTGTCTGGGACTGAGACTCCCGGATCTCCCGTCTCTGAGCCGTGTTCAGTTCCAGGGAGGCGCTGAGGAAGGATCCACGACGGGCGCGTGCGTGGTTTGTCCACGAATTTCCCGTTTTCGCACAACTGGTGAGGCCAGATTCACCACACCAACTGGTGGGGCCAGATTCACCACACCAACTGGTGAAGCCACATTCACCACACCAACTGGTGAGGCCAGATTCACCACACAGTCAAGTTTCGAACACTGAGAAACGAAAATTCGTGGACAAACCGCATACATCCCGTGGTGCGTCTCTCCACACGAGGCTGGTGCCTGGAAAAGGTGTTGTGGCACCCATCGGCCAATGCAGGAAGGTGAGATGTGTGGGGTGTTCAGCGTGAGCCCAACCTGGCGGGACCGCAGTTCTGTTCTTTTGATTTGGCAACGGTGCGAACAGAAACCTCACAGCACTGTTGCAAATCTGTTGAGGAGGAGACGAGTCTGTTTATTCTGCCTTGTGTCTGGGGCGTTCGTTGTTTCTGACCCCATCTTCTGTCATCATCATTCACGTGTTGATGCGAATCGAGTGTGAAGCAAATTTCCGTCTGCAGCGCCGATGCAATTAGCGGCTGATTTCCACCGAGGCCTGTGGAGCTGTTGAGGTTGAGGCTGTTTCACGCAGAGCGTTGTGCGCTTCGTTCGCCCCGGGGACGCAACGGAGGACGCGCCCAGTGTGGAGCGAGTCTTACCCCACAGCGCCTGCCTAACCCCTCAGCTACACCGCATGCACCAGCGCATCACGCACCATGCGCCAGCGCACATTTGGGGTTGGAACCCATCTGTGAACATGGTGGTGCACACAGGAACTTCAGTGTGAACACAACCATAGACACACGTGAGACCCATTTTGGTGCGCTGTAACCTTGGCGTGCGTGATGCGCTGGCGCACGTGGTGTGGCCGAGGGGTCAGCCTCCCATTTTCACACCGGATGCGTTCAGGGTGAGACGACCACTCAATGACGCAGCGGGTGAGACGCAAGACGCCATCGACGTGACGTCTGACGCGTCCCGTGTGAAGCAGGCCGAGCGCTTCCTCATCCCCGGCGGACGTCGCGCGCCACGCACGGCAAACAGACGCGATGGAACCGCAAACAGCGCCGCGCGTCTCCGGGTTGCCACGCGACGCGTTGTCGTGGAGACGAGGCGCGCGCGACGGTGGTGATGGCGGCGCCTGTTTCACACTGGACGCGTCCAAGCACGGCGTCCCGCCCCTACACAAGTTGAGGGACGCTGCGTCGACGTGACGTGACGTGACGTGACGTCGCCGTGTTTGTTCACAGGAATGCAGCGTGCTGGGCGTTTTGGCGCAAAATTGGCCCTGGTTCACACTGGATGCGTCAAACGTTGCACGTTGGCGTGGGCAAATTCAAATGCTGATCTGAGATCCGCGTTGTGTCGTGTGAACGCTTGAGCGACTCTTAGAATTGCTGAAACTCGCAAATCTTGTGCAAAACTTCGTGTGGTTTCAAGATCAGCAATGACCTTCCAATTCGATGGGGGAACCAGGTATCAATTCAGACCTTGAAGAACTTGCAAGTAGAGCTTTTTGGTCAGAGAGCATCTTTGGATCCTGAGCTGACTGACGTTGGGAGCAGTGAGGAAAATGCTCAGTCCTCGTTCGCAAAGGACGTCGCTCCTGAGGACGAACATAGGACTCGGGACAAACAACCGTCCAGTTACAGAAATCTGATCTGTGTGTGTGTGTGTGTGGGGGGGGGGGGGGTTCACAGATGTCTGCGCCAAACAGCTGGAAATCCAAGACGCTCGTCAGTCATACAGTCGGTCCGGACCCAAGTTTTACACAGAAAGTGAAATTTAAGTATGAAGCGTTGTCTCCGGTTGCTGTTCAGGTGTTTGCTCACATTTCAGCGAAATTATGCAAAGCACCGTGTCCACCTGAGATGAGTAGTGCGCAAAGAACACGAGCACCGTGTTTTCATTCTCCAACAACCAGGCTGCTGCTTCCGGCTTATCCCACGGAGAGAAAACTTTCCGCATCGTTTCTTCATATACAACCAAGTGAGGTGTGGCATCTGCTTCTGATTCTGGGAATCAGAGAAATACGCACTTGTTGTTTTGGCTCCACACACCAGCCTGTGTTTCTTGTGCCCATTTTCGGGGAGTCCCTGCTGGGAGCCTGAACCTGAAAAACGAATTTCCCTGCTTCCCTTCATACCATCGGCTGCAAAAATGCTCAAAGCCAGTGTGGAGCCCCCCTGGGGTTGGCCTGCTCGACCAGATCCATGTTGCGCCCTTGAATCCCACGCGTGTAGATTCAAGAGGTTCCACGTGGGCATCTGCTGCAGAGAGAGGCTCAGGGCATGCCACTTCACCCCGGGTATGCCGGTATGCTGTGCACTCCTCTTCAAAGCAGTTCCCCATGATCGGGTCCTTCAGTGGATCCAGGGCCAAGACGTGCTGGACCTGCTGTCCCAGCAAAAGATACCCAATTCTGGGCTGGCAGGCACGAACCAACTAGATCACGAGATCTACTTCTGCCAACAGTTTCTGCTTTCGATCTTTGCAGGGAACGTGGATTGATCAAACTCGTTGGCTGGCGCACAACAGAGGCAAATTTATGCGGAATTGTACTGCGCCAGTCATGGCCAGAAGCTCCGTCTCGCTGTGTAGTGAATCTATGCAGTGGCTCCTTCCCATCACTTGGGGGCTCTGCCCTGGATGAAGTGAGGTGCGCCCCCAACCAGGAGCAAATTTTGGTGTGCGAGGAAACAAACAACAATACATCTGGCAGTGGGATAACTTTTCCCAGGCGGAGCCAGACTGCCCCTCAGCGCCTCGAATCCGCTGGAACTTCTCCTGTTGATCTGGCTTTTGCCCCCAGCGTAATGAGCCTATCTCTGCGCGGGGAGCGAGAGGCACCCGCGGGGCAGGCGCGGCAGCTGAGGCCCATTCACTGCTCCTCAACTGTCCAAGCACCAATTGACCCGAAACTTCCCTCGAGATAGGGGCGAGGTCTCAAGGTGATTGGGAAGATGCGGCCCGGATATCACTGGATGCGTCATGGTTAGCGCAATTCAAGTCAAGGTCGTTTGACGTGTACAGCGGTGCAGAGTGTGTTTTGCATATCGCGTGAATCTAACGTAAAGCAGATTTCTGGGACTGACCCACAAAACTCAAACTTGGTCCGACTGATCTGGGTGGAAGTGCACGTGGTTTCGCGCTATTTTCTTCAGGTTTGTTTCGACGTCCAGGCATGATGAAGTAGGATTGCCACGACTTTGTGTGCGTCAGGTCTTACGTTGCCGCCAATCCCAGAGAACGTGAAAAGGCACAACAGAATTGACGTTGTACAACTACTGCCTGCAAGTAAAGGCAGTGAAAGGGAAGTGGTTCAAGCTGCGTCTCTCCACGTGTTCGTGTCCGCACAGGCCCATTTTGTACTGAACGCGTCGGCCCTCGCATGTCCGCACCGGTCAACACGTGGTTCGCCGATTCACGGGGCCGCGGCTCGCTGAAGCCCCGGGGGGTGAACGACTCGTGGGTCCCTAACGTTGTTGACGACGTCCTATCTCCGTCTCAATTTCCCCGGCGGTGCTCAGGTGTCGAGCGAGAGTGGAAACAAGAAGCAGTGCTCAAGGCAACTGCCCTGCGAAGTCCCTTACGGCATCGGTAATGTTGTCGATTCTTCCCTGTTCATCAATTCTTCCTTGTCCTCCTTGTCTTCCACCAGTCATACTGTCTGTGGGAGGGGTCCTGCCTCCAGTGGGGGGTTCTGCCTCTGGTAGGGGGAGGGGGGTCCCATAGGGGGGAGGGGGCTCCCACAGGGGGGAGGGGGCAGGGGACATTTCAGTCCAGCTGCCATATACTGCATTATCACATGGTGCTTCGCCCTAAAGGGACTTCGCACAATCAGCCCCAACGAGCTGTTTCCAGCGTGAGAAACAAGTGTCGTCGGCACAAACGCGACAAGGATCTTCTCTCACATCGGGACCTCGGTCCATCTCTCAATTACCACACGAAGTGACGCACGTGTCGCCTTCCGCAGCCTGTTTCACACTGAAAGTGTCAAGCAGTTTTCACATTGATGCCCACCAATTGGGCGTCTGGTTATTTTGACATTGACGTGAAAAATTCTGCTGTTTTTGACGTCGATGGTACCAATATGAAAATGGCTTCAAGCGTCGCCTCCCCGAACGAGTCCGCTGGAACTTCCGTCACTCAAACGACGCAAGGCCCAAGGACTGATTTTCAGAGGGGTGCTTGTTGCAGGCCTCTGTGCTTTTTGTCCCACACAGTGTGACAGTCAAGGTTGAAGGCATGAACCTTCGGGCAATTGTGGAATCAAGCCCTTTGTCGGACGAATTGGGCCACATAACGAACTGGGCGAGATCGAGTTGGGTGGGAATAGCGTGTTGAGAACGTCCTATATTTGCTTCTTGTCTCCCTTGGTGTGTTCGCATCAAACACCACACAGAATGCAATCAGCGCAGAGACAGAAATAGAAGAATCCGCGGTCCCACAGGACAGCTGTGCTGTTGTTTCGTACAGTGGTGAGAAGCGATGGAAACGTACTGGAGGCCTGGTTCACACTGCATGTGTCAGGAGCAGCGCCATGTGTGCGTGAAGTGCAATTGAATCTGTTCTGTTTACACTGTGAAAAACGAAGTAATTTCCCCGCATTGTGCGGCTGTCGGCTGCAGCTGGCATGCCCGGCCTTTCCTCGCTGACCTCGGTGTGGAAGAGAGGGAGAGCAGAGCTCTGCCACTACCACCAACGAGCAGTGTGCAGATCTGGCGTGGAATAGCAAGATCATCTGTTGCTTTCTTACGTGACACATTGAGTCTGTGTTGGAGATTGTGTGTTGTCCGCGGAGGTGTAGAACGAAGCAGCTGTCTCTGGATTTCAACGCAGCAGCGGAAACCGAACGGGACGAGGTCAGCAGCGCCGGAAAACAGCCCGACTTGCCAAAGATACGTGAATGGTCGAGTTCGGTTGGGTGGATGCAAGGACGCGTCCTTCTGCATTCAGAAAAGAAATGGAAACTGGCGGGGTCTTGGCCCCCTGTACAACGCGCGACTGTTTGCCAGTTCTTTCTAGATAAGGTGTGTGCTGTCGGACCACAGTTTAGAAATGGTGGTATTTGTTGTCTGTTGTTTGTCCATTTTGGTTGGTCCTGAGGATTATGAAGTAAAGACCACATGCCAACGGAGAATCTGCACCAATGCAGTCCAGGGTGAACGTCATTCCAAGCGTGGCCAGAACACTGGGTTGTCCAGTCTGATGAGCATTTCAAGGGAAGACCCGTAGTTGTCGCGATTCTGTCTCGGTGGTCGTGAAAATTGTCAAGGTCCTGTGAGACCATGGTGTTTCAGGCTGACCCTGTACGACGTGCTGTTTCCCGTTGCAGGCATCATCGTGTGTAACTGGGTGATCCTGCTGAGCGTGCTCTTCTCGCTGTGGTGCACGTTCGACACGGCGGGGCGCAGCTGGGTCAAGATGAAGCGCTACCAGGAGAGCATCAAGGAGCGCGAGCAGCGCGCCGGGCACAAGCGCCGCTCCGGGAGCCGCCGCCGCAACTGGAGACACAGGTACCGGAGGGGGGCGTAGAGGTGGGGCGTGATGGGACGTAGGGTGGGGCGGGCAGGACGGGCGTGGCGGGGTGGGGCAGGGTGGGATGGCATAGTGTTGGGCAGGGCAGGACGGGACAGAATTGGGCCCGGCAGGACGGGTGGGGTGGGGCGGGGCAGGGTGGGGTGCGGCCGCAAGCGGCACTGGCAGCCGCTGCTGAAACTGGAGACACTGGTCCTGCGCGGGGGTGTTGGGTGGAGCGGGACAGGGTGCAGGGTGAAGCGGGGCAGGGTTGGGGTACAGTGGGCTCAATGAGGCGACGCGGAATGGGGCCGCCACAAGCCCTTTGGAACTGAACCCCGAATGTAACACGTCCAACGCGCCCAATCGAGTTGGTTCCTTGCGTCCGCAAAGTACGCGCGAACGAGCATCAAACTAATCTGCGACGAACCTGTACAGACACTCGGCGCAATATGAGCCTGCGACAAATTACCTGCTGCAATTGGTCTGCAAACTTTGTCTCTGGGACTGGGCCTCTGTCTCATGAGCAAAGATTGCAACACTAATACAAGCAAATCTTCGCTGGCTGTGGCCTTTTCTACGTTGGATGCGTTGTTCGTTGGGTCTGTGTGCAGTGTCCCTTGAGTCACAAAGTCACTTCAGGTCACGCCAACTTTTTTCGGGACGCAACGCACAGCACATCCAGTGTGAAGCAGGTCTGAGGTACTCACTGATAACCCCATCCCTGCCAGGTGCGGGTGCTCAATGGGTCCCCCCCTCCCAGGGCTTCGGACGATCAAGACCTGCATCATCGCAACAATGCTATCTTCATGCGTTTCTGTGTACAGCAGTAACCGACCGCGGCTGTGGTTTCACCAATTAACGCGTGATTCTGTAACAAGGCGCGCTGCTATTCTCTCGTCATCTCTTGTCAACTGAACCCTGCGAGCGAGCGTCTAACAAAACAAGCCAAAAACACTGACATTTCTTGCAGATTCTTGGCCTTACAACTGCCGATTCGCAACAAACTTGTTCCTGTGTCTTGTTTGACACCCTGGGGCACAGCGAACAGTAGCCCACGGGATCCGAGGTCGAAGCCTTCGAGACCTCATTAAAATCCTGTTTTTCTGGGTGTTCTTGTTGTTGAAAACTGCAGCAGGAAGTTAAAAGTTGCAGGAAAAACATATTCGGCTCGAAATTCACGCAACTCTGTCCGTTGTTGCGCAGAAGTTGACGTCAGTGCCTTTTCTCCAAGGGACCGGGGTCTCATCCTGTTGTTGCTCAGATCGCGTGCGAGAATAACTCGCACGTCACCAACAGGACGCTGCGCAGGAAACTGCGCAGAGCGTCTCTCGTTGCTAATCGCCTGCGCGGTTCACGTTGCTAATTGGCTGCGTGGCTCGAGGTTCTCATTGGCTGACGAGGCCCGTGACAAGGTGGTGTCGGGTGTTGTTAATGAACGAATAGGAAGGGAACTGGAGATGTGCGACTGATGACACTAACAACGTATCCTCCGGTAAGTCCCTTCGGCTTATGGGCGGCAACCGTTGCTTGGTGGCACCCATGTTGTTTAGCAGCAAGTTCTGTCGCACGGAGTTTCTTTCCTCGTTCTCAAGGCATGTCAGAATGTACGGCTAATTACACGCTTCGTCTGCAAATCATTTGCTTTTGCTTGTGCCTTTTCTATTTCCAACTAATGCCACGTATATACATACACGCACCCATACACGCACGCAAGCACACACACACACACACACACACACACACACACACACCATTGTCACCAACAGCTGTCATTTGTCATTTTGCAAGGTTTTGATGTTCTGCACGTCACTTCACGTTAGATTTTCAGTTTCGGTGTTCCTGGATTTCAAGTCAGCATTCACTCGCTCTCACCCCATGCAGAATACCCCAAGTTCCAGTCATGCACGTAATGCCTCAATTCCCCATAGAAGCTGCAATTTGGCAGTCACTGTCCATCCACAGCCCCGCCCTTCCAAGCCTGAGAGTGAATGCAGACTTGTGTGTTGTGCAGTGTTGTCGCTGTTGTTGTAGCGTGGCACGCATGCTGCATGCCCGCCCCCCGCACCACAGGCACCACAGCTGGGACGACGTCGACTACAAACACAGGTAACGTAGCAACGCCATAGCAACGCCCAGTGCGTATCAATCCGTCGTTTCCCGTTTGATTTGATGCAGCCACCCAACCGTCCGTGAAGGATTTTGACTTCTGAACCGTGTCCTTTTGAGTGCGAATACCATTCCAAGGGGAGATGTGAACGAACAGTGAAGCCTGGAGACCATTGGAAAGGTCTGAAGTGTTGACCATCTGTCCCCATCAGTGTGAAGATCAATACAGTGGCAGTTTTGCAAGTCTGCAGTCCAGTATGAAGATCATTCTTGGTGTACGAAAACAAGTGTGCCATTCAGCTTGAAGGCCATTGCAATGGAAGGTCCAAAGTATTTGCAGGTGTGCAGTCCAGTTAGAAGAGCACGCCAGGGGTAGTTCTGAACACCACCCCTTTGGTGGTTCCCTTTGGTGGTTGTGGATTGTGTGCAGTCCCGTCCGAGGACAATTTCAGGGGCGAAGTTTTGAAGCCCTCAGCGGCCTCTACAAAAGGAACGCGTCCCTGCTTCTGCCCCCTTTGTCCTCGTCCTCGGGGGATTTGCATGTTGTTTGTGTGACGATGAGCTGAACGCTCGCAGTCGACGTTTTGTGATTCAGCGCAGACATTTTTGCTGCAGCGAGTGTGATCAAAGCCCGCCAGGTCTCTCACAGGATTCTCTGTGAGAGGCGGCTCCGTGGTCAGCCGCGTCCCAACGGCGTCGCATCCGCACAGCAGCGCACGTTGACTCACACAGGGACAGCACGCACCACGCCCTTGTCCGCTGTTTTCTCAGGAGAGGGATGGGATGTCCCACTGTCCGGACCGTAGTTCTCACAGGACGGGGTAGTTCTTGGAGGGTGCGACACAGTTCTCACAGAGTAGGATGGACAGGGTGGGACACAGTTCTCACAGGGTAGGATGGACTGGAACACAGTTCTCACAGGGTGGGGCACAGTTCTCACAGGGTGTGGCACAGTTCTCACAGGGTGTGGCACAGTTCTCACAGGGTGGGACACAGTTCTCACAGGGTGGGATGTAGTTGTCACAACCTTGGTGGGACACGGAACTTTCTCATCGGGCAGGACTCAGTTCTGACAGGGCGGGATGTGGCGGTTCTGACAGGGCGGGATGTGGCGGTTCTCACAGGGCGGGATGTGGCGGTTCTCACAGGGCGGGAGACGCGCACACGGAACGTGCGCTGAATCGCAGCGGCGGCTGCGCTGTTGCTCGGAGACTCTAATCAGCGGAGACGGGACGAAGCCTGCCGTGTCAGATCCGCGGGAAACAGCCGCGAAACGACGACGAGCCGGGAAACATGTTGTCAAGGATCTCACATCTGTTGCTGGGAGCGTGTGTTGCTCGCTGAAGTGAAGGGACAAAAAACGTACAACTCGTGCAGAATTGTGCAGTTGCAGCTGGGTTCTCTGTATGTGTCGTTGAGTACTTGAGTCCAAGCGAGTTGACCTCAATGGGTCTGCAGACAACAGAGACGCAGCGTGCCACCCATTGGCTGTGGAACAGGCCTCTGACGTTGAAGTGTCCTTTCGTACACGTGTTTCTCTGTGTTGCAGGAAGGTGATGCGGACGTACGAGCAGAGCTGGAACAAGCGCTGTGGGATCCTCTTCTGCTGCGTCAGGGAGGACAGGCACCAGGTGAGACAGGTTAGGGTGAGGGGGGAGGGCGGGCAGGGTGGGGTCCGGGCAGGTAGGCTGAACGCAGGTGTGTTAGGTAGGGGGCAGGGAGGGTGGTGACTGGATGAGCACGGTGGGAGTGGTGTGTTGGGGTGAGAGAAGGGTGGAATGGGCAGGACAGCGTGGAGCGAGGTGGGATACAGACGGGTGAGCCAGGGTGCCGCTGTGTGGGAGTGAAAAACAAGCCTCACTATCAATTCATTGCCAGACACCCCGAAGCAGGAAACACGGAGCGAAGGCCCCACGCTCAAGGTCAGGCAAATGTGGCAGTTGCCTCCTTGCCTGGTGCCTCATCATTTCCTTGCCTGAAATAGCCACACACATCAAGCCTCTCAGTGGCCTGTGTCAGCTGATATGAAAAGGCAATGACCAGACCACTGTGTCTATGAAGCCCGTGTGTCGTCATGTCCTTCAACCGGAGTCTTCAGCATTTCCTCTCTCGTCCGCAGAGCTCGTTCTCGGAGGTGGCGAAGCTGTTCACCGAGTTCTTCCGGGACCTGGACGTCGTGCCGACCGATGTCATCGCGGGGCTCGTGCTGCTGCGGCGCCACCAGAAGGTCCGGCGCAAGTTCATCGTCGAGCAGGTATGCGTGCGTGTGTGTGTGCGTGTCAGGGTGTGTGTATGTGTGACCGTGTGTGAGTGTGTTTTGGTGTGTGTGTGAGTGTGAGCGTGCGGAGCTTGTGGTGCTGTGGAAGCACCACAAAATCATGAGGAGTGTGTGTGTGTGTGTGTGTGTGTGTGTGTGTGTGTGTGTGTGTGTGCGCAAAATCAAAGGGTCTTCAGTGACCACCTCAGCAACTTGTTCATGCTTAACCCGAATCAATGTGCCAAGTGTGTCCTTGCCCACACGTGTACCTGTGTGGTGTACCAATCACTGTTGTGTGTTGCAGGGCTCGAACGACGTGTACCAGTTCCTATCTGGGGTACCCATCACGCCGGCTACGACGTTCCTGAGCCTGAGGCACCAGCACGTGCAGCAAGACTACAAGAAGGTCGTCTACTACATGAGGTGAGATGCGTGCGCACAGGCTCAACGTTTTGCTGCTGGGTATCAGGGCTGATCTGACGTTCCTGCCCATCTTGCTGTTTCACGTGGTGTTGCCTCTGTGTTGGTCCACGAGTGCGGAGGTCAGATTCTCGTCTGCACACTCGAGCGTTGTATCTCACTGCAAATCAATGGGTTCCACACTTCCACAGTGTTTTTCTGCTTTTCCTTCGGTCCATGTGTCACTATTACCCAAAGTTGACGGAGTCCTGTCCGTTGTGCGCAGGTTCGCGCTGGCGGCGTACGGCTGGCCGATGTACATGATGATGAACACCCGCACCGGGCTCTGCAAGATCATGCCTTATCTCAAGTGAGTGACACACACACACACACACACACACACACACACACACACACACAACACCTTGTCCCAAGGTCTTGTCTGAAGCATCAAAGTTCTGCAGAGAGTGTCAGCTGCAAAGCAAATAGATCTGTCTTGGTTCTGCAATGTTTGGACAGTATCAACCACAAGCAAACCACAATAGCATTCTCGGTGTCAACTGCAATTGTTTCAACTACATTGTTAGTTTCAGCTGCAGTGTTCACTGCTTTGTTGCTGTCACAACATGCAGTGCCAGTACCAACTGCAATGTCAGTGTCAGCTGCAGTGTTACCCGTATGTGTTGCAGTATGCGCAAGTGCGGCAAGTGCTGCTGTACGTGTCACGATGACAACACGGTGCTGGTCGAGGACAACTGCTGCGAGTGCAACTACGCCGCCATGCGCAAACTGGGCCGCTTCAAGAACATCGACCTCATCTACGTCACGTACCACGTGGACGTGAGTACACGTCACAAGGTCATTTTCGAGTGCGTCATTGACCGTTCAGACACGTCACGCCCCCTGTTGGTGGACGTGGGTACACGTCACGCTTTGCATGTGGTCACATGACCAAAGGGCGTGGTGGCGCCAGTGAAGTAATTTGCCAGTTGTCCGGAGCTCTGCTGTGTGTCGGGTCCTGCTCACGTCACTGCTGTATTTCCAGATCGGTGAGACTCCGTTTTACGTGGCTGTGGACCACGACATGAAGACGGTCGTCATTTCCATCCGGGGAACTCTGTCCCTCCAGGTGAGACGCGCAGGACGCACTGCGCAGGCGGCTGTCGCGTAGCAACGTTCAATCGCCCAGTTCCATTTGTCTTTGCCACACTAGATGCACAGTGCCCCTCCAGCAACAAGTGTACGCCTGCTTCACAAATACTTGGCGACCCTCCACAAACCAGTGGGAAACCAAACTCAGATTTCCCTTCCTCAAAAAATTCTACACTTGATGCGCCAAGCGTTGCGTCCCTCAGCAAGTCACTGGGCGCTGAGTCTCTCACCCGGCACAGCGCCCTGTGACTTGCGCAAGGGCGGAACTGTGGACGCGTTGTTTGGACGCGTGTGTTACCGTGGCGCCCTCTGGTTGACAGGACGTGCTGACGGACCTGAAGGCCGACGCCGAGCAGATTCCCGTCGAGCCGCCCAAGGAGGACTGGCTCGGACACAAGGTGGGGCCGCACGCACACACACACACACACACACACACACACACACACACACACAAACACAAACACACATGCAAACAACCGCAGAATTTATGCATTTGAACACACTTATGAAGAAATGACTGCCTGTGAGGCAGAGAACAACAACACCTGTTACCAAAGCACGCATTTTCCAGTGATACGCTTGGCGCTTCGCACACGAAGCCTCTTTGCTGTTTACATATCCCTCATTTGAATATTTTTTGTGTGCAGGGCATGGTGCAGGCGGCGGTCTACATCCGTAAGAAGATCAAGGACGAGATGCTGCTGTCCAGAGCCTTCGGTCGCGACCTGGTGCGTGCGCACACACCCAGCAGTACACGCACACAAACACACGCACGTAGAACCAAACAAATTGCCAGTGAAAGGCAAAGTTCACAAGAAAACAAGCCTTGCGTCGTGCGGAGTATTCGTGTCGCCCAGTGTCAATAGCCCAGGCCTTTTCGTAAACAGTCACGTGGTTTCAGGACAAGGGCACGCACACGTACGACCTCGTTCTCGTGGGACACTCGCTCGGAGCCGGAACTGCCGCCATCTTGGCGATCCTGCTGCACCAGGAGTACCCGAACCTGCACTGCTACGCCTTCTCTCCACCAGGGGGCCTCCTCAGGTCAGTCGCGCCTTCTCACTACTGTGAACGAGAGAAGCCTCCTTTTGTGTTTTTGTGTCATGTCATTCTCAGTCTTGTCTCTGAGGGTGATGGGCCCCACTTCTCCCCTCCAGGGGAGGAGGCCTCCTCATGTTGTCCTCCCTCCAACTGAGAAGGACGCCTGTGCCTCCTGCGTCTGGGGCAGAACGGGAGGGGGTCCTCACATATCCTGCCTCTCTCCAAGCACAATGCTCCCGTCGGTGTCTGCGCCGCCTCTGCAGATCCACAGTGGAGGCAGCGTTGATCACAAGGCGTCTCTATGCCGGTTGCTATGCGTTGCTATGACGTCATTGTGTCTCTTTCCTGCAGCACGGCGTGCGTGGAGGACACGCGCAGCTTCATCACGTCCGTCATCGTCGGGAAGGACGTCGTGCCGCGCATCGGGCTGCACCAACTCGAGGCCATGAGGCAGGACCTCATCAACGTCATCAAGAAGAGCACGCAGCCCAAGGTGCGTCCCGGGGGGGGGTGGGGGCAGTGGGTTGCCATGGAGATCAAAGATGCGTTGCGATGTGGAGCAAGATGCGTTGCTGTGGATACCAAGTGGTGCAGATTCAAGAGGCGTTGCTATGCAGATCAAGTTTTGTTGCCGTGGAGATCAAGATGTGTTGATTCTGATGCGCTGGACTTCCGATGCGCTGCTATTCAAGTCGCAGTGTGTTGTGGTGCAGCTCAAGATGAGTTGCTGGAGGTTTGGAGAGTCGTCGCTGTGTAAACTGCGTTCTGCATGTTGCCTCAAGGGTCATGATGCATGGAGAATGTGTGTCCAAGAATGTCTTATGTCTGTGGTCCAGTTTGAAGATCAGACCAGGTGTAGTTCTGAACAGTGTGCTTATTCAGTGTGTAGACCATTCCAAGGGAATGTTTGTGACGTGTGCAGTCACGTACAAGGATCATCCCCAGGGTACTGTTGTTCTGAAACCCATGGCGTCGATCCTGACCTTGTGCTGTCGTTAAGTCCTTACAGGACCACCACACCCTCTCTATGCTCTTTGCAGTGGCAGATCATCGGCGGCTCGATGCTGTGCTGCGGGAACCGGGAGCTGCCGGCGTCCGAGGCCGTCGAGACGTACGACGCGATGCAGAAGGACAAGGACGAGCGCACGTTCCAGCACCCGACCGACTCGCAGATCGCGCTCACGACTCACACGCCGCTCTTCATCCCGGGCAGGATCATACACGTCGTGCGCAACCACCCGCCAGGCTCAGAGTTAGTGCGCGCACACGCATGCATTCGCACACACACGTGTACACACACACACACACACACACATTTGTGCGAGCGCACACACACACACGCACAAACACACACACTCACACACAACACACACACTCACACATTTGTGTGAGCGCGCGCACAAACACACTCACAAACACACACATTCACATGCACAACACACACACAACCACACGCACACACAACCACACAACACACACACACACACACACACACCGGTCTGCCGCCAGGAAAAGCAGCGCAATCACCCATCTGAATCAGAGTAAGCACGCACGCACGCACACACACCTGTGCGAACGCACACCCACGCACACACCCTGCGTGCGAACACACAAAGACACACACTCACGTAAAAACACGCACTCACCCCGCGCTTTGGACTGAACGTTGTTTTGTTGTGTTGCAGGAAGCTGTGCAGCCGAGTGGAGCCCGTTTACCAGGCCATCTACGCTGACAAAGTGGACTTCAACGAGGTTCTAATATCGCCCACCATGGTCAACGACCACATGCCCGACAAGGTGATGGAGGCTCTGGAGAAGGTACGGTTCAGTCCCCGTCCGAATGCGACAACAGCGCCACTCAGCGGCGTCCTCTTACGGCCTGGAGTAACATCACAGTGTAAGACAGGAATGTCAGAGAATCAAGCAACTCAACAGGGACGCTGCTGTGTCCCACTGTGGTTTCTTGCTCCTAAAATTTCAGTCTTGTCGAACTAAGTCAAGAACACACTTCTCGCTATTTTGATAAAATTCCGACATGTAGCTCAGCTCCAAGCCTTTTCTGTCAACTTGCAAGACATACGAACCAATACAAGAGTTTGAGAGGTCCGTACACAAGAAGAGCCTCAGTGATGTAAGTATCGAATCAAGTGTCCTGAAGCCGGTTGCACAGGAGGCGTCACGCGCTGCGTCCTCGTGCTGCGTCGTCGCTTGCGCAGGGACGCAAAGCGTGACGCTTCCTGAGTGAGCCCGCCCGGCCTTGACCTCCGTTCTCGTTGTGTTACCGTTTAAGGTTTTGGTTAACGTTGGTCCTGCTAAGCCTAAGCACAAGTTGCCGGAGTGTGAGCGCAAGGCGTTGCTAAGCGACGCGAGTCTGGAGATCGACGCGGCGGGAGCCAATCAGAGCCACGAGACGCCGCAGATCGAGCCGTACATGGAGACGAGCTTCAACACGACCGACCCCGTCTCCCACGTGAGTCTGCGGCAGCTTCGTACCAGCGTGGGGCGCGAGGCCTGCCTCACACCGTGTGCATTGTGTCAGGGTCGGTGTATGCAGGGGCCCAGGCACAGGGTCACATCTTCTCTTTGTGCTCCGTGTCGGCGACCAAGTACAGGGGCCCATCTTTAATTTGAAGTGTTATTTGTGTTTTTGTGTGTGGGGCCCATCTTTTACCAGATGCAGAGGCCCATGCATGGGGGCCATTCTTCATTCTTCATCGTGCTCTGTGTGTGGGGCCCAAGCATAGGGGCCTATCTTTTACCAGATGCAGAGGCCCATGCATGGGGGCCATTCTTCATTCTTCATGGTGTTCTCTATGTGGGGCCCAAGCATAGGGGCCCATCTTTTACCAGATGCAGAGGCCCATGCAT
>JAAUXT010094976.1_pt1 | contig 16655 bp, 17 predicted proteins | sample 7278171 | NCBI WGS metagenome assembly JAAUXT01 (sample SAMN14350112, study PRJNA611818) | marine sediment metagenome | isolation source: surface marine sediment (1.8m) | place: French Polynesia: Moorea | collected 2018-08 | reverse complement strand
GTCTGTGTGTGTGTGTGCGCGTGTGTGTGTGCATCTGTGTGTGTGTGTGTGCATGTGTGTGTGTGTGCGTGTGTGCATGTGTGCGTGTGTGTGTGCGTGTGTGCGTGTGTGCGTGTGTGTGTGCGTGTGCGTGTGTGTGTGCGTGTGCGTGAGCATCTGCATCTGTGGTTAATACGGACTGACGCTTGTACTGACATGTTTGGATTTATCTGTAGAAAAATTTCCATATTCGAAAAGAAATTTGAAGTTGGGTATCAGAATGTAGTCATGGGTGTCCACCCTTTGTTCTTGCGAACTTTGACCGACTCTACATCTTGGAGCGCGCGTCTTCTCAGCTGTGCAGCATTCTTGTTTGTGCGCGGTTCGAGGATGAGTGATTCTCGAAGGCGTGTTCAGCGAAGCGTCACCGTCAAAAACACCCGCGCGGGAACGGACCGGTTTGACTCCCGAGAAGGCAGCCGCAGCGCCGCTCTTTTTCTGAGGTGATGCACGCTTGGTTGAGTTTGTGGGATCTCCAGGCAAAGCTCGCAGCAGCAGCGAGCGAGTGAGAGAGCGAGCGATAGAGCCAGCGAGGGTACACACACACACACACACACGCACACACACAGGTGCATGCACGCCCACACATCTTGCTCACACATACACACACGCACACACATTTCTAGACATTCTGGCGCGTTCACACACACACACACACACACACACATCTTGCGCAAGAAACACAAGCGCAGACAGGCATACACACACGCACACACGTTCCCATGCATTCTGGCGCGTACGCACACACACACACACACTTCACATGCACTCAGACGCGAGGACTTGCACACACAAACACACAGGCGTACTACACACACGCACACCACATGAACACACACACATCGCAGCAGCGGCGGGAGTTTTTCCACGCTTGACTGAGTCTGTGGTGTCTCGCAGAGCAGCAGCAACCTGCGCCAAGAAATGTCAACTGCGGACGCATGGTGGTGTACATACAGGCCGAGAAACCCACACGCACACACATACACACCCACACATATATGCACACACGCACACACACGCACACAACTGGGCACACACATGGATGCCCCCATGCCCACACATCTTGCGCACATACGAGTGCACACAAGCAGGCACACATGCACAAACACACAGGTAGAACAACACACACACACACATGCGGGCAGATGCATACATACATACACATACACAGGTGTTTGCATGTGCACTCACATACAAGCACAACAAAAAACACACCTGCACACCGCACGCACACCCCCCACACACACCCCCACACACGCACACACACACGCACGCACCCACTGCACGCACACTGGGGAGGCGAGGCAACACCACGCTCCACCGCACACGCGCAACACAAAAAGTCATTCTCATTTCAACTCAAGAACAGGTCCAATGTTTGTGGAATCTTTCTGCACATCTCCCTCATCATCGCAAACGGAGTGGAGAAAGAGTGGTATGTAACATGGTTTTCTCTCACAGGTCAGTCGTGAAACGAGGGTGTGTCATGCTTTCACAGTGCCATGTTTAAAGCTGCTCTCAGTGCTTTTCGCTACGCATTCCAAATGCACCGTGCGCTGAAAATTTCTGGAGTGCAAACTTGCTGTTGTATAACTTCTTACGCTTGTGTCTCACTATATACAAGGGGTGGTCTGGGGTAGGGTGTGGCTCATGTCCACTTGCCAGTAACTCTTGAGATACACAAGATGACAGGGGGGGGGTTGTCCCAACTTAAGTGCCTGGCTCTCAAACTAACTGACTCCCTCTGATGCAAGAGTGTGCATTACCTTTTGGGGGGAGCCACAGCAAATGAGAGCTGCAGGATCCTTGGGGCCAATAGGGTTTGTTCCTGATGACATCATTGGCAGCCACTGGCATTGCTGCCAAGTGATGTCATCGTACCTGAATGGCATGTCATCATCTGACTTACAGTGGTGCAATGTCATCATTTGTGTACTGGCTCAAGGCAGTGGAGTGGGGACCATTATTGTGCGAAGTCCCTTTAGGGCGAAGCACCATGTGGCAGTGCAGTATATGGCAAGGTGGATGAAATGTCCCCTGCCCCCTTAACCCCCTTGCCCAACCCCCTCCCCCTCCCCCTGCCTGGACCCCGCCCCTGGAACCCCACAGAAGACAAGGAGGACAAGGAAGAATCGGCATCATTACCAGCAAGGCACTTCGCACTGCAGTTGCCTTGAGCACTGCTTCTTGTTACATAAATATGCCTCACATTTACAAAGATAATTTTTCAGTTGTAAAATTATCACTGACAAGTTTCTCAGTTGAGGTTATTGTTGGTACTTGACATATAATCTCGACCTCTAAAACTTTTGTGACAGTTTAACTCAGTTTTGAATGGCTATATTTACATAACAGCTTCAGAAGCCAAAACCTCTGCATCAGAGACATCATTGGGTTATTGTCCTCCCTTTGTTAGATCTCTCTCTGTCTATCCTTGTCTCTCTCATTCTCTCTTTCCCTTGCTGTGACTCTCTCTCTCCCACTCTCTCCTCTCTCTCTCTCTCTCTCTCTCTCTCTCTCTCTCTCTTTTCCCATCTCCCTGTATCTCCCCCTTTTTGGTTCTCTCTGCCCCGTAATGTGCAGTTCAAAACACCAAAAAAGGTCACAAAAACTCACCAAAATACTGTCCGGGGCACAAAGATCACCATACGAAACACCAAGCCTGCCTGCAACAGGATCTCTGTCCTGTCAGAAGGTTTTTGCCCCACATTGTCTGAATACTTTTGTACAAAGTTTAAAAACACAGCCCTAAAAACATCATACAAAGAAGAACAAACCCATCTCTATGCTGACATCCACAGAATAGAAAGAACAACAACACAGTGTATGAGTAGTTCATGGCATGTTTCTCTAAGAGGGTAACTCCTGACATGCATCTTTTGCAAAGAAAACCTACATTGTGCACCATTATTTCATTGGAGGAACAAAGATGAACTTTAAACTCTGTGTGAAAATCACCAAAGTTATAAAAATCACAAGTGATCACAAGGAAAGGTCCCACTACTTTGCTCACTATTTCTCTGATTTACTCCACAATGTAGCAGCATTGTGCAACAACCAGGAAAGACCACCAGGCTGAGAACCAGACCCCAACTGAACAATCACCTTGTGTACCAACTGGTTTTCCATTTCTATGAGAAACCCCAACTGAGATACTAAACACAAACCTTGTGTCAAACTTGAACAAACAACACACATCATTTGTTTGTTTCATAGAAAACAACTTATGGGTATTTTAAAGAATTGTTTGGCCTTGATTTGTGCCACCATTTTGTTCACTCAACCAAGCATTGCTGATTTCTATCTTGATCAAGTCCACTCTCTCAGAGAGATACACCTTGCACTAAAAGTGTGGCACAGGTACATCAAATTAGCGTTGGAAAAGGGTTTCAGAAAACTTTCAATCCCACACATGGGAACCAAGCAGGTCTTTGAAAAACTTGTCTCCAATGCTCAGAATTTTGTACGGCAAATGTACAATAGGTTGTATGAAATGTTGATCTTGTTTTTCTTCCAAAAGGGAAGCCTTGTAAAGAGACTGTCAGGAACATTGATTGCCTCTGTGCCACACAGGTGTTTGCCGTGTGACACAAGATTCAGGACTGTTGAACAATACTGGTATTTTATTTTGAACAAACAGCTCAGTTTGAACTTGACAATTGCAGTGATTGACTTCTATTTTCAAAACCTGAATTGCAGTTTGGGTGGACTCAGAATTTTCTCTCAAGACACAAAATTATTTGAGTTTTGTGGAATTTACACAATTTTTAATCTCTACCCAGACATCCAAAAAATTTCTGTTCAAGTAACTGCAACAGTGTGCTACTTGTCATATATTCGTGGGTACTTTGTACCTATGGACACCAATATGATAAGAACAATCAAAGCAACAAAACACCACAGCTCTTATCCACCTGTTGATTCAGTGCTTATTGTTAAAATCAAGACAACTGTCAAGTTTTGCTTGATCAAAGTGGAGAAAACAGCACTTGTTATTTTGCATTCTCTTGGTTCCTGTGAGCATTCAGTCCATGATGGGCCAGATGTGTTTGCTGAGGTTGTAACATTGAAGAATGGATTTTATGAAATGTCAACCTTTCAGAGTTTTGTGTTGATTAAAGATGATGGAAGTTGTTCTTGTCATCTGAACTTTGGGAAGTTTGTACCAAATCATGAACCACTAGTGGTTTCTGACAACAAAAGAGTCCTTTTGCCAGTGGATGCTCTCTCCCTCTCTGCAAAAATGTGGATTTTCTCTGCAACTGCTAAAGATGATCATCACCTGAATGCAACATTAGTTTCTCTCAATGTTTCACAGGATTTCAAAAGCCCATACTGCAGACATGGTGGGTTCACAGTTGTGGAAAACACAACTGGCAACAATTTCTCTGAAATCATAACAGTCTGTGACAACAAATCTGAAATTTCACAAAGCAGTAATTTTTACTCTTCCAATTCAGCGCTCACATTTGTTGTGTTTTGGTACAGTGAGCAAGTTCCCATACATTCAGACTTACTCCTGAGCAGGACGAAATGTGATGCTGTGTCCATGGAATTATGTTTAAACATGGATCGCAGACAGTTTATTCAGTTTTATAAATGGCACAGAGACATCAGGCCCTCTGCATTGAAACTTGAAGACATTTCAAGGGATTTCAGTCATTTCATTTATGGTTTGGACAAGAACAAGGCTGAATGTGCAGTTTTGCAGCTGGGTCCCCATAGAAAGAACCTGGTGATTGAAAGGGAGAGCTATTGCAGTGTGTGGTTTGAGCCATCACCAGTTTCAGTAGTAGCTGGGGAGCAAGTCCTTCTCACTGTCACAGGAGCTGTAAAACGGCCCCCTTTTCATCCCATAGTTGGGAACATGGGGACAGAGTTCAGATAGAGGGTGATGTGTTGCGAATATCTGTACCAAGTGCAAAGTACGTTCCCAGGCCAAAGCTACACCTTGTTATTCCTCACCCTTCATGCAAAGATACATCACAAAAAGAAACCACTTTCACCTTCACTCTCCTTTTATATTCTCCTTTACATGGTTGTCCCTTTAGTATTTCTTTTTGGCACAACATCTACACTGAAATATGGTCTGAATTTGTTTTGAAAGCTGTAAATTCTACACCAAGCACTAATTTCACTTTGGAAAGTTCCCAAGCTCCAGCTGAAGTGATTCCATTTTCCAACATCTTGTTTCAGGCATGTCAAAAATCAGAAATCTTGGTGTTCAATGAATGTGATAGTTTTGTGCCTTACAATGCTTCACAATGTTCTGCTTGAATTGACAGACCAGGTTGCAATGTCCAAGGGTTGTTGGGCGGACCCAGGTTGTGGCTCTGGCAGTGGAGTCCAACAGTGATGGCTGGGCTTACCTCAACTTCTCCTTTCCAGGCAGGTGCACCAAGAGGTAATGTAAATCAACTGTATTTTGGCCAGCTCATCAAAATCTTTCTGTGGCAAAATCATCTTCTTCCATTTGAAGGAGACCACTGCAGTGCAAAGGGTTGAGAAGCTGCTCATTGGAGCAAGTCAAAGATGCAAGCCAACCCACAGTGATGGTGTTGAAATGTGTGGGCCAGTTGTCAGAGATGGTTGCATGTTTTGAGATTCTGGGAATTTGCTTCACCACAATGAGTTCACAACACATGATAACAACATTCACTCTCATTTTTTGTGGAATGTTCAACTGCACAGAGCAAGTCAGCCAGACTAACAACCCACATGTTCAAATCACTGTGAAGTACCTTGATTTTTTTGGGCATAACCCTGAACAGTGGTACTCTTTTCCAACTCAATACCTGAACAGTCATTTGTGTGACAAGTATTTCCCTTCAGAAACATCTACAACCCAAATTTGTCAATGAGACCAGGTATTCCTGTTGACCAGAAACCACACCATATCAGAAAAGTAACTTTATGTGAGCTGTATCAGCTATCAACCAGTGAGGGATGGTGAACTGAGAACCAGCCACAACAACTGTGTATGATGACTTTTCTCTTTCCAGGCATGCCAAATTCTATGTCTATTATTCTCAGAATTCAACATATAGAATACATTTTAACCAGTGGAAATTTGTTTCTGCTGGTAAAACAGGACCTTGTTTTGCATTTTATGAAAATCACTACACAGTCAGTATCGGCACCAATCAAACAATAGGTCCTCTGCTGCTGAAAGCTGTGTGGCTTGATGATGTTGCTTATTATTTGTGGTTACCATATCTCAGGGACAATTTCAAACTTATAAAATACAACAAGGAAAGAGGAATAGTAAGCTTGTGTGCCAACAATTCTTTTGCAACAAGTGACATGATTTGTCAGAATATGTCTGCCTTTGACAGGAAGCAGCAGCAGTATTTGGTATATTTGAGACACAAATCTTCTAATTTTCTCTACAAACTGCTTGGAATGGGTTACTTTGCCACATGTCACTTTCAATGCTCACCAAGACACAAAATGTTGTCCACATGGAAAGGTGCATCTCAGGTGTGCAAACAGATGCAAGGCTCTCTTCCTCACTTTACAAGCAGAACTGAATTTGAGACTTTCTTGGCCTTCATAATATTTCACCATGACATATGTCCCACAGAAGCTATGTTCATTGGTCTGGTATCTTCATGTCAGGTTTGTGTGTGATTTCTTCAATGCCTTGTCTGCAAGAAAGGGGGAACTAAAATGAGATATACCTGTTGTTTTGATTTCAGCAAAGCTACTGGGAGAGAGGGCAGCCACTTTCATTTCAACAGTTCAAAAATTATCAACTCAGTCAACCAGGTTTTGTTGCCATTTCTTTTGATAACAGGGACAAACTTTGCAATTGCCATGATTGGCATTGTGTGTCAGAGAATATTGACATGCAGAAAATAAGAACATTGACAACTATTTTTCCAGAAAATTTAAACTACTATAAATGCACAATGCTCTTGTTGAGTAATTTAGCAGAACCTGAATGGATCAGTGTGAACTGCACAGATAGAATACTAAGTCAATTGTTCTGTGTCATTCCAAGAAGTATGGAAAACACATCTGAAACGCATAGAACATTTGATCAAAACAAGACCTGTCCCCTCAACCATATACTTTGGAAAACTAACTGTTATAATTTGCTCTGGTACCAGAAGAAACAAAACAAAAGTTTGCAAGCAACCTGCTTCTTGCACAAGATGAATGTACTTTCAGAATTTCACATCCTCAATTGGGAATTTTTGGTTGATGCCACACAGGCAACCTTTCCACCTTTCTTGATTGCGAACAAGACATCGCATAAATATGCAGAGCAAATTTATTTCAAGAAATACTTGTACATACTAAGAATAAAATCCAGACCCACTTTGCTGTCTAATGCTGAAGGGCATGTCATTTGTCAAAGGTCAGAAAAGAACAGCAAACAAGTTTGGCCAAACATCTTTTTTCTATGTAACAGTGGAGGTTTTGTCTCCAACCATCTTGTATGTGATGGAATTATTGACTGCCCAAATGACAATGGTGATGAAACAGATGTTGTTTGTGACCAAAGATTCCAAAACAAAACTGCATCAAGCACAACACATCATACAGAATTTGATCGAATGAACAGAGAATGTGTTGCTTTATATTTTTCATCACTGGATGGAGTTTGCTACCCATTTTTCTTTCAACACAACAGGACAAATATTTTTTTGAAAACCAAAAAACATGGAACTGTTTGTGAGGTTGAAAAATACTCTGACTGCAACACACAGTCTGACAGTTCAATGAACCTGAACCAACAAGTCACAATGTTTTCTTCTGTGTCTTGTTCACATTCATCTCAGCTGCCATGTGGAATTGGAGACCTGTCTTGCTTTGGAGCTCATGACACATGTACCTACTTGTTGCATGAGAACAAACATCTCAGGCCATGCTCAAATGGAGGCCATCTTGAGAATTGCAAAGATTTTGAATGCAATTTAAAATTCAAATGCTTTGAATCACATTGTATTTTCTGGGAGTACATTTGTGATGGCAAATGGGATTGCCCACAGGGAGATGATGAGTCATACGAAGCCATCTGTGGGGGAAGTGATATCTGTGTGAATATGTTTGTGTGCAGAGCCAGCCGACAAACATGTGTTCATTTGGGCAATGTGTGTGATGGAGAACAAAATTGTCCCAGGAATGATGATGAGCTGTCATGTGGGCTGAAAAGAGTGATTTGTCCAACAAACTGTGCATGCTTTTTGTTTGCTCTTGATTGCAATTTTGAAGAATTCAACATTGGTGAAATAGTTTCACCCTTCATCTCAATAACTGTTGCACATGGAAACATTTCCAATCTTGAAAGAATGGCCTCTCTTTTTCCCCAAGCTCTTCAGTTTAAACTTGCAAGGAACTGTGTGAGGGTAGTTTGCCAGATAAAATTTCCCAATACTCTGATGTTGCTTGATTTGGATTGGAACAAGTTGGAACTTTTGACACAAAACTGTTTTCCATCAGAACTCAAATTAAGAGTTGTCAAACTGAGCAGAAATACAATTACATTTGTTGCTTCAAAGTCTTTTGCAAATCTTCTGCAACTGAGGATACTTAGTCTGTCTGGCAATCCAATTTTAAGTTTGCCTGCACACTTGGTGCAAGGCCCTTTGCATTTACAGATGCTGTCAATAGCTGACATGAAATTTGAACAAATAGAACTGAAAATTCTAGCTGAACAGGAAGTGACTTTTATAAACACATCAGATTATCATGTGTGTTGTGTTGCACCAACAAATTCAGTGTGCTCTGCCACAATCATTTGGTACAGAACCTGCTCCCATCTCCTGCCTACAGAAAAAGTAAAAATATTTTATTGGGTCATTTCCTCTTTGGTTGTTGTTTTCAGTGGCATTTCTGGGGTGGCACATTTTCTTACCAAGACACAGAATGCTGCATTTTCTTGGACAGTCATTTTTATCAATGTTGATGATGCATTGTGTGGACTGTATCTCATTATTATCTGGGTTGCTGATCTTGTTTTTGGGGATTCATTCTTTGTGAAACAGGAATGGTGGAGATCAAGTGGCATGTGTATTTCAGCATTGTATACTTTGCTCTGGTTTACAGTTTTGACTCAATTTATGCTTTCATTGTTGTCTGTATCAAGATTAATGGTTGTGATGCACCCAGTAGATTCAAAGTACAAAAGAACCAAACCAGTAATGACATGCATTTTGATAAATTACACTGTGTCAGGGGCAGTCAGTTTGATTTTGACCCTTGTGATCAAACTTGTGCACACATCAGTGCCAACAAACCTTTGTCTTCCCTTATTGGATCCCACAAACTCTGTCCTGGTGATCAGCATTCTGACCTGGTTTGTTGTTTCAAGTCAACTTGTCACCTCTGTTGTGATATTGTGCACACACATTCTCTTGGTCAACAAAGTTTATGAATCTCAGAAAGCTACAAGAAAAAGCAAATCAGATGACAACACTTCACTTGTTGTGCAACTCTTGGTGATCACTTTGTCCAACATTTTGTGTTGGCTTCCTGTCAATACATTATATATTTCTGCAATGTTCCTGTCAACCTACCCAGTTAATCTGGTTAGTTGGAGTACTGTCATTGGTATTCCGGTCAACTCAATCATTAATCCCTCAGTCCTCACTGTCATATGCATCAAGAAACATGTAAAGTCAAAGAAGAAGACATCTGTACCTGCTACAAACCAGCAGCTGATGTGAACCTGATGGAATCTGCTAAAATTGTAACTCAGTGCACAACCACAAGCTAAACTCACTGTTGTGTTGATATCAAAGGCATATTTTTGCTTGATGTGCAGGCATTTGTGGTTGAGTGCAAGACAAACTTCTAAATGCATTGAAAAGTTACAGGCAGTGTTGCAAAAGTCTCAGCAACACACTGATAAAATCAGTCAGTGTTCAACAAGAGTTGTTTTTCTTGTTCAGTCCCAGGTGAATAGACTGTTGCTTCTCCCAAGTTTGAAAGTAGCTGATGATATTTTGATTCATTTTGGTGTGACAAAACAAAAGCTTTGAAAATTGAGGGGTTGCATCCCATGCTTGCTGTGTGCCCCAGGCTTTGGTGTCCTTGTGATAAGAGATTGTCTCCATAAATCTGAGGTAAACTCCAGGTGCTCAAGTGAGTTGGGATGAAGATTCACTGCCAAGTCCCTCATTACCCCCAACACAGGATGACAGGATACAACCACATTTGTCAAAACTTGATGCAGTTTGCACTCTTTTGTTCATTCATTCATTCTTTCTTTCTTCATTCACTACCGCCAGGTTGCTTGAATTCTTTCCATGTTGGAGGGACATGAAGGGATATGGCACCCACAGGTGCCTTGAACACTGCTTCTCTTGCTTCCCCAGAGCTGAGAGAGGAAACAACTGTCAACCCCTGACCTGTGCATCCAGGGTTCTGAATCCATTTCCTTTGCCCACACTAAACAGCAACAACTCTGCACAGACATTTTGCCTTCTCAGTATAGGTGTGCATGTTGTGCCACAGATTTGAATCAAGGCTCCCACCCAGAGAAGGGAATGATTGAGAACTGGATTTTACTAAAGTTTCACTGGCAAATCACAAATGTGCAATTTAGAGGACTTGATTGTTTGAGCAAAATTGTGTTACCAAACCAGTATAATTCTTGGTCTGTTCAAGTGTGCGGGTCTCAAACCCTGGATCTGCTCCTTCATTTGTAGCCAATTTAGTGGAATTGCAAAAGCAATTACAATCAGGGATAAGTGGTGAACCCAGGGTGAAAATGACAACACTTCGTGCATGTGGGTGCACAAATTGGGACAAAACGCGTTGTTGTGTTAGTTTCTGGTGATTTTGTCTCAAAACAACAGAAATTGTTGTTTGACGTGGATTTCGTATTTCAACAAATACTTCAGTGGAAGAAGACAGTTTCATTAGGATAAACCTGTGCCAATCAAAACTCTGTTGTTCTCAAATCAACTCAGGTGGAAACGAAAACATCTGGGAGCCGAGGTCAGACGCTTCTGGAGAAAATGGATCTTTCAACCTCATGTGAGTGAAAATTCTGGAAAAGTTTACAATGATTTGAACTTGAAAGTGTTTTCTTTCCCCACAAAGAAACAATAGTTCCACTCATCTACCTTTGTCGTTCCCAGTCAGAAATGTTGGACTTCCGCAATTTTTGATGTTTGAGTGTGTGGATGTTCACAACCACGCGATCTTTTCTTTCATCACAAGGGAAAAAGTTCTACTCCTCTGCTCTTTCTGGTTCTAGTACTTTTGCATTTGATTTTTGATTTCTTTGCAGATTTTCATCTCCTCTTCATCATCTGTATGGATGGTGTCTTGGGGCGGAACTATGTGAACTTCATCCAGATGAGTCAGCGTCTGCAGGAGGTGCCTGAGATACCACCTGATGCTGATTTTGTCTCCCTCTGGGGGAATGAGATACAGGACATCCATCCAGAAGCCTTCTCTCACCTCAAGAATTGCACCACCATGATTCTAGATGCCAACCAGCTGACAGCTGTTGAATCTGACATGTGGGAAGGTTTGGTATCTTTGAGGCTGCTACATCTTTCACACAACAGCATCAGTGAAGTTTCTCCAGGGGCCTTTTCTACCCTCCCATCTCTTGAGGAGCTTTACTTGAATGGCAACAAGTTGACAGGAGTTCAGTCTGCCATGTGGCAAGGTGTGGGCACTTTGAAAGGTCTGTTTCTTGAGTCCAATGCCATCACTCAAATCTCTCTCAGAGCTTTTGAAAATCTTCCATCTCTTTCTGAGCTTCATCTGAATGACAACAAGATTGTGTCAATTCAAGGTACAATGTTCACAGGTATTCCTTTGTTGTCAGTGTTGGCATTGTCAAGCAACCCAATCACAATAATAGAATCAGGATCCTTCTCTGAGCTGCCCAATCTCCTCACACTGGAGCTGCATAACACTGAGCTGAGTACTCTCAGAGCTGACATGTTTGAGGGACTGAGGTCTCTTGAAACACGGTTGTTGCACAGTTGCAAACTCTCAGAGATTGGTCCAGGGGCATTTGTGAACATGCCTGCCTTGACCGAACTTGATCTTGGAAGGAACAAAATTTCCCATTTGAACAATATCATGTGGCTTGGGATCTCATTGAGAACCCTGCACCTGTATGAAAACAGCATCCAAAGTATCAATGGTGAGGTGTGGGAGGGTCTTGACTATCTGGACTCTCTTTTTCTGCAATCTAACCCCATCAGATACATCAGTCCCCAGATGTGGCATGGCCTTGACAACCTGACTCAATTGGTTCTGAACAACATCTCCATTGCCTTTGTTCCACCAAACACTTTTGCTGGCCTCACAAAATTGAGCCTCCTTCAACTGGAAGCAAACAGTCTGGAATCCTTGAATGCAAATATCTTTGGGTCAAATCACCCAGACAAGGTCCATGTTTCTCTGGCCTTCAACCCCCTGCAGTGTGACTCCAGACTCTGCTGGGTTCAGGAAGCAGAAGAGGAAGGTTGGTTGTGCATCAGCTATATCCACATGGATGGGAGGCCAACATGCACCAATTCATTTCTCTATTGGGAGGATGTTGACTTTGGTTGTGATTGGGGACCCAACTACAAAGAGAATTCCTGCTGATGAAGCCAATTTCCTGTGAGCTCTACTCATGCATGTGCATGTGATTGTCCTTCTTTTTGTCAGTCAAGATAATGACAAAGTTTGTCACAACATAGAATTTCAATGGCTCTTGTAGCAACATGTCTGTCTCTGAAACTCTGCAGTATGAACTGAAGAAATAAAAGGACAGGACTTTCTGGCACTGTTTGAAATTGTCTCTTCTGCATTGTCAGCACAGAGGACGGACAGCCGCACGCACACACGCACACTCACACACACATGCACACACATGCACGCACACACACACACATGAACACACTGCAAACACATGCACAAACGCGCACGCACACACACGCACACACACGCACACACACACGCACACACGCACACACACAAGCACACACGCACACACACGCACACACAGACACACACGCACACTCACACGCATGTCCCACTCATGGACAAAATATTCATGGAAACTGGTTGGAAATTTGTGGAATTTCATATCCATTGATGAGGCGGGAATCTCGTGAGTTTCCTTGAGGGCAGAGCACCTTGTGGTGGTGCGACAAAGGGAGGGTCCCCCCCCCCCGGACAGGTCGTGCACACAGGATGCCACCCTCCGGCCTACTGCTGCTGGGACATCGTGCACGCAGTTGCATCGAGCACTACTTCTTGTTGTTGATCTCATTCAGATCACCCAGATCAGCCAGGCTCCCTGCTTGTGTGTGGTATATAGTGAAAACAGAGAGCAGGACATGTGCTTGAAAGCAAAAGCAATTTATTCAAAAAGCCCTCCTTCTTCAGAGCTTTTTTGTGGGACAAACTTCACGCCAGATGTCAATAGCAAAGGGTTCAAACACACATGCAAGCGTTATTTTATCTTGACCTTTCTAATGTAGCTTGGTGCAAAACAAACATTTGCTGACGATTCCTGTTGTTTCCACATTGTTCTTGTAAAATATACACAGAAAACCAGCCGTTGGGCTGAAAAGCAAGAAAACTATACCCTCCAGATGTGTACAAGGAACTGGGTACATTTGTAGTGTGTTTCCTGGATAAAATGTGCACGCCATACCACTACTACTCAGCAAGTGTGCATTCGTCAAAACTACATGTTAACAACTGGGTAAAATCATCAGTTCTGTGCCAAAAAAGCTAAAACTTCAAGAAAATTTGCATTTCAAAGACACCCTCTATGTTGTCCAAAATGAAAACAAATGGAGCAATCTTCATCTTCTTCTTGTAGCCAAACAAATTTCATTGTTGACTTTTCAAAAATGAAATGGAAAATGTTATTCTTGTTCTTGGTGACAAATTTGTACATTCAGCATAACAAGCACAGATCCAGTGTCACACTTGAGTGAATCTGTAAATCAGTGCAATAAGCAACAGAGACAATCTGAAAGGGCAAGGAATAAACAAGCATACTTGTTCAGTGTACTTACACGCTTGATTCACAGGAAAATAGACAAGCCAAAACGGCGAACAAGCTGCATTCCTCTTGAGTATGCAAGGAACACATGAACAGAAATTTGTACATAATAATTTCTTGAGTTTCCAGATACAAAATTCACAACATACTGATCAATGCAAGCCTGTCCAGAAATGAGCCACATAACTGTGAATGCATGTCTGTTCTGTTGTAAAGTATCACGCATTTTCTACCACAGCAAACACGGACATACAAGAGACGAGGAAACACAGGGGCAAGTTTGGGAACGGGGCATGAAACTATTTTTTTTCAAATATTTACGATTTTCTTGTCAAAGATTGGAGTTCGTCTCTGTCCCAAGTTCACTTCAAAATAACAAAATAACAACTGCATTTACAGTCAATCTGTACATACATTTGTCTGAGAATAAGCACATACAACATTACACCCCATTTTGAATGTTTTGGTTTGTTTTGACCGCTCTTAGGAAAGTTTTGCCATTTCAAGCCTGTGGCGTCTCACTCACTCAAACATAAAATGTAATGGATGTCTCACCAATGGCCGATGCCGATGGTTCATTGACATCAGGCCCATCATCAGTGTTGTACAGGGTGACCCGGCTCCTCCCAACATACCCCACCCCGCGAGATTAGCATAGGGCTCATCATACGCAGAAGGGGCCAGACTCGAGGCATCAGAACCATGGTCGGAGTTGCAGGGTTCATCGTACACTGGAGGAATGGGACTCGTCATCACAAATGCAGGGGAATTGTACGGCTCGTCGTACTCTGGAGAGGGAAAAACATTGGAACCAAGAGACAGAGAACCATCTACCTCACAGGGCTCATCATACAGGTGGGAACCAAGGTGCATGACGTCATCATACTCAGGATTGGAGCCTCTTCCGGAAGCTTTGTCATTGGTTGAACAGTCCAGGAGGCCTTCCTCCTCTCTTCCCAGTTCGCCACGTGTTTTTCCTTCTGGTGCATCAAACTGTTCCCTGAAAAACAGCGAATAATAGCGAGGTTAAACAGCGACGTTTGGAGCCAAAACTTCAAACGCCGTTTCGACTTTAGAATCCTTTACACAGAAAACAATAAACTCTGATTTTTGGTCAATTTTGTTCAACAACATTTTGAGAAGGTAGAATCACTCCCAAAATATGGAAAAGTCAAGGCATGCAAAAACATTTTGACGTTGACGTTGACGTTTTCAATTCTCGCTGTTGATAAAGAAATTGAACGTGGCGGATGAAAGCCATTCTGGGCTGTTTCGGGCTTCCTGCGAACAACAGGGGGCTGCCACTGACCTTCTCATGCACTGGAACATAATCACTGCACCAAGGGCGAAACCAATAACAAATTGAAGAAACCCGTATCCAACTCCAACCCAGACCTGAGTTGTATCGTCTGCTGAAATATAGAAATCTACGTTTTGCTGACAACAAAAAAGACACTTGTATTTTCTCACAAAACGAACATCCATGTGAAGCTACAGGAGGAGGGGTTCTACATTCTCAACAAAATACAAGTGTTACCTGAGTCACCGTCATTGGCAGCAGGTTGTGTTCGGTTTACAGAAGGATCACAGGCTGCGAGTTCTGGTTTCAGTCGTCCTTCACAAGAGACAATGTTGAATTATTTATTCCATTTGCAGCTTGTAAAACATATGTTGAGTTTCTTCAACATGCACAAAGTGATGACAGTTTTGTAGTTTGGGATTTATGATACAGAGAACAAAACAAGAAGGAATGTTGATCTCATTTGGTTGAGAACTTGGAATCGCAAAAGAATATGAAAAAATGTTTCAACACATCTCACCTCCTGTGCAGTTCGGTTTCTCCGTCCAGCTTCCATTTCCCCGACAGCCTATCATTGCGCTACCTCCTCGAAGACAGTTGTACCGGACCAGTGAGTCTTTTTTGTAGGGTCCATTGTACCTGGTTCTGGTGGAGAATGGGACACCTCCTGGTTCAGGACAAATACCTACCAGAGACAAAACAAGTAGTCCTGACTGAATGGACACAATGAAACAGAACATTGCACAACTTCGAGTTGTGAAAGATGCGTGATTGATTTGACAGAGTGAAACTTTGATTGCACCCAAACATATTGTTTCCCTTGTCCTGTTTGCACAAAGCAAACGGAACAGGCAATCAGACAAATCACCAAAGTTCTTGCACACAAGCCATACACATTTTGGTGCATCATTGTGGTTCAATGGTCATGGTGAGGTTATTGCCATGAGGTTCTGCCTGTTGCAAAAGTGAACAAAAGAAGGGCAGCCACAAAAAACTCACAACAACATGAAACATCCAAAACCCCTTTTGCACACCAGAACTGATCTTTGACACACTGACCTTGATCGCCACACTGCAAAGCACTCCATTTACTACCATCAGCACATTTTGGCCCCGAAGATGAGAATGATACAGTTCTCTGTTGCTCCTCATGTTTCAACCAACAGAGGGAGTTACAGTTCCACTGGTTTGGCTCTGACCAATGTGCCATCCACAGCTCCAGAGGCCGGGGAACATTGAGGAACAGGTCGGGGCTCAGGGTGGTCAAATTGGTTCTGTAAAGATAAATCCGTCTCAGTGAGTAGAGGTCGTCAAAGGCTCCTGGTTCAATGTGGG
>JAAUXT010046971.1_pt1 | contig 16655 bp, 24 predicted proteins | sample 7278171 | NCBI WGS metagenome assembly JAAUXT01 (sample SAMN14350112, study PRJNA611818) | marine sediment metagenome | isolation source: surface marine sediment (1.8m) | place: French Polynesia: Moorea | collected 2018-08 | reverse complement strand
TGTGTGTGTGCACCTTGTACGTGGGCGAGGACAGGGCGGGCTCGTAGCACTGACATGGTGAAGTGTGTGTGTGTGTGTGTGTGTGTGTGTGTGCACCTTGTACGTGGGCGCGGACAGGGCGGGCTCGTAGCACTGACGCGGGTGGACGCGCCACTCCGAGATGAGCGTGTCTCCGCACAGGAACGTGTAGCTGCAATGAAACAACGCCTCTCGTGATCAGAAGGGCGAGACAAATGGAAATTTGTTTCTTGGTTTTTGAATGAGTTCATTGCAAGTTGTCCCTGAGCATTAGAACGAGAGGTAAATTGAGGTGGGTGTGTACTGAGTTCACAACAGGTTTCTACACAAAAATTACTCTGCATCCCAGAATACTGTTCAATATCAACTGTCAGTCCAGTGGGATTGCTGCGTGTTGTGAGTGGGAAAACGTTTGCCGAACAGATCTACCGTCAGATCGAGGAAACCCAAGAAGGAAACCACTCGACTGACCTGATGCCGTCTGCGACGTCGAGCACCTTGACGCTGTCGACCTTCCAGGAGCGGATCTTGGTGCCTCGTTCTGAGGGCGGGAGCCACAGCGTCAGGGTGCGGAGGCGCCCCAGGTGCTGCGAGGCGAGCATCTCGAAGTTGCGCGTGCTGCCCGCCGGGAAATTCTGCAGGAGGAGCAGGAGTTGTGAACACACAGCGAATTGAGTCATGGCATTAAGGGGTTTCACATTGGCTGGGCGGCGTCAGACTTTTTGACGCGCGCGTCAAAGTCAACATGACGCGCAATGGAGAGCGTCAAATTATCAGTCCAGACCGATCACAAATTTTTGACGCAGGCGTCAATTTTTTGTGGCTGCGTCACCAATGTGAAAAACCCTTATCAGGTTGCCGCGTATTTTGACACCCCACTCGACACCCCTCTGGTGATTGGGACTTGGAGCCCTTTTGGATACCAGCCACTCGCCACTCCTCCCGAAATGAGGTCCCAAAATGTGTCCGGCCCGGATCTGCCCTCCCACGATCGCTCACTAAAAGTTGACCGTTTCCATCGCTTTCTAAATGTGCTTCCCGAGCAGAACTCACACTGGATCTTCGCTGTCCTGTCGTATACTGGTTACCCTCTCTGGTTCAGGTTAGTGTACCATTCCACCTTCTGTTTCTGACCTATCTTCTCGGTACAACGTGCGTCAGCCAATTCAACTCTACATTGGACAATCCTTCATTTTGGGTCCACCGGTCCAATTCCTTGATTCTCACCCCGTCACGCGCTGAGTCTCCTGTGTCACGACCCGTGTCAGAAATCACCATCCCCACCATCCCAGGTCCCGTTCACTCACGTTCGGTCTGCCGGTGACCTGCAGGGAGCGGACGGACCCGGCGTGGCACAGCGCCCCCGTGAGGCGGAACAGCGGCACCACCGTCGTGCCCGACCCGAACTTCATCGCCGTGTCCACCGAGATGCGGTAGCGGTACAGATCCACCTCCACGTTGTCCTCCAGAGGCAGGTACTCCCACTGCGCAACAAGCGAAACGTGGACTGTGGCTAAGTTGTATCATTTTCAGCAATCTTGCAGCTCCGTTCTGAGTTGGTTCTCCGGAATCCCGCGATGGCCGTGGTGACCTCCGACACGAAACTTTCGTCATTTCGGTCATACCCCAGTACCAGAACACCTGATTAGCTGGAGACTGGCCCTTACAATGCCCTTCTCGCCTGGATTTCCCCTCCACACCACAACCCAAGACCCCTGTCCTCCGCTCCAACCCTGGATCCACCGTGGTCTCCAAGAAGACTTCAACTTGCTTCCCTCCAAGGACCCACACATGCCGGAGTGTGGCGACTCCTATTACGCCCGTCCCCCTGACAATCTTGTATGAACAAACCCTTCCCCACCACAACCCGAGTATCCTTTCCCGCCACACCCCTGGATTTGGTTCCCCCTGCAGCCCTGTATCCCCAGCAGACCCCTGCAGTGCTGGTACTCACGTAGCGCAGGTCCTTGCGGTCCTTGCGGTAGGCCCAGACGAGCAGCAGCACGTAGAGACCCAGGGTGGCGATCACCACGCTGAACACCACCGGGTTGTTGCTCAGGTCCCCGAACTTCGCCCACACGTTCTGAAAGGGATTTCAAACGTTTCATGTGAGATGCAGCAGGGCACAAGCAACAGAAGACGAGTCACGTAAACCTGTCACATTGGAGTCCTGCAGTTCCGTTGAAAATGTGGCCTTGTTTTTCTGGAAAACCAAGAAAAAAAATCCAGTGTCCCTGACCCCTCAAAATGTTTATTCTCCCCAATTTTGTGCCACCAGAAGCAAAATGACTTCCTTGCAGATTGTTTTTGAACAAACTTGGGTCAGCCCCCACAGGAGCGGGGCCCCCACCGAGACCCCGCCCTGTCCGAAGCTCCTCTCACCTTGAAGTCGATGGTGTTCGGGGAGACGACGATGGACGCGGCGAACGGCGATTTGTCGCCCGTCGTCGTGTCGCACGTGATCACGTTGAAGTCCGTGTCGTCCGGATTCTGCGCATGTGCAGGAGGAGACAGTGACAGGTGAAGTCACGTTGAAAACAAACCATCACAAGATCCCTTGGTCCCTTGGTTCTCAGTCTGCTTCGCTTTGCACCGTGCACAGTCATTCTCTGGAGATCTTGACCTGCGAGTGCAGATTTCTCGCATATTTGCGTCGGATTTTTGCGCACAAGACCCTCACAAAAATTATTGTGGGAATTGAATGACACTTGAATTTGATTCAATGACCAAGAACCAAGCCACCACTGAGATCCATGATTTTCCGTCCGCTTTGCACACGCATGTCCACGATCCATTCTCTGGAAATCTGAGCTAAGAGTGCAAATTTCCAACAGACTTGCAAGGGATTTTTGCGCACAATTTCATCACAAAAAAGAGCAGCAGCAAGCAACCTCAGATTAGTTGCCTGACCACAACTGTAGCGATTGATAAGGTGACCAGATATATGTCCATTTTGACCCCTGACCACTGAGCCGAGTTCGATCCACTCGTCGAGCTCCGGGTCCCACGCGCGACACGCCGCCTCCGACGCCGTCATCGAGAACGTCGAGTTGCCGTCGCCGGTCGACGTCGCGCGCTTCCGACGACGCTGCGTCGCTGACGTCGTCGTCGTCTCTGTGAGGGACGCGAACGTCGTCAAGTACAACACGGAGTGCGTTGTAATTTCGCCCCCAACTTTCTTGTTGCAACCGCTTTGCTTTTTGTTGCGAAGCTTTTGTTCTCAGCTTCCTCACTTGTGAATCAGTGGGCGTGGAGTGGCTTTGTGCGCCGGAAGGTTGCACGATCAAAAAGGTTGGAGTCAACCAACAAAATGTAATTCAGGCATGCCTGTCCAACCAGTCATATAAAATGCCAATACCAAATCTACATAACTGTCTTTTCGTTTTGTTCAATTCAAGAAAACACTTGTTGCCTTGTCCACTGAAACACAGGCCTGAGACACACAGAGACGACTTGGAGCTCACCAGACGTCTCCCCAGGGCTGTTTCGGGCACCCAGGTAACACTCCTTGGTTTGTCGCGGGATTCGCACGTCCTTCTTCGTCAGAATCAGTTGCGCCACGCTGCCCCCTTGTGGGTTGTCCACAGTCGCCACTTCCTTGAAGTACGTGTATTCCTCCTTCGTGGGGAAGAAGTCCACATGCAGGTAGATCTCCATCAGGGTCCCCGGTGGGTCCTTGGAGTGGAGCTTGATGAGGACGCCGCTCTTCTCGGAGCACGACACCTTCTGATAGGACAGCCCTGTCTGCGGGTCGATGGGCTGACCAATCACAGCCGGCGGCGTCTTTGTCGTTTTCACACCCGAGAAACCAATGGCAATGTCCACCTCCAAGAATTTTCCTGCGATGAAAAACATTTGAGCGTACTGAGAGGCCTCAGGTCCCAGAACCGGGACACCGGCGGACACGAAATGAGGAGACAGAGGTAATTTAAGACACCGGTGTCAGGCCTTTTCAGTTTTGAGTTGAATTTGGTGACCCCCTGAAATCTCTGAGTGACGTGTGCCAAATGATATCAATGTGTGAGTTGACAAGGGTAGGCATGGGGTGAGGGACAGGAGTCCATGACCAACCCTGCCTGCCTCTTGGCAGTGCATTGGACCCTTCACAGCGTGCCTAGTCATGATGGGGTGTTTGTCTTTTTCGCTACACGGGGGAATCCGTTTGAGAGGGTGGCGCAGAGAACCATGCAGGACGCGGACCTGACGCCAGGCGGATCTGGAGGTCGATGGTGCTGCTGGCGATCGTAGATTCACCCTCGGACCACTTGAACGGATTCGGCTCGTCCCTGATCTGATCGAGAAAACGGCATTGTTCACCAGTTCTGAAGAGGTTTTGGCAACGAGTTTGGAGACACAAAGGCGAGAAGAGACCATGCAGTGTGACAAGCTGGAAGGTGCTGCAATACCTTGATGCCGACAGGCTCTCCGAAGCTCCTCAGGTCAGTCTTCACTTTGAGTTCCTTCTCCCCAACAGAGAAACTGAACGGACCTTCCGGGATGACCTTCAGCACTTTGATCACGGAGTCTGAAATAACACACGAGTTGCAGGGTTGCTTTTTTTTACCTTCACACAACAAAAACACACACACAAATACACTCACACACACACACACATTGATGCAAAAATCTTTCACGTCGGATGATGCCAGAATTCTGAACTCGAGAATCTGAGAGCATAACCATTCTCAGCTTTTCCGTTTTCTCGGATTTTCTCGGACGGGAACCATTTTGTACTCACAGCTGCCCAAGAATCCAGTTGTGTCCAACCTGCAAACCTGTATTGTCGCTAAAGTTTACCACGCACACCCTGAAAGCAACACGCGCGCACCACATCACCCACTTCTCATGTCCTGTTCATTGTACCTGCATCTATGGTGAGGCTGAATTCCCCTCCACCCTCTGGTAACTTGGACTCGACCGCCGCGATCAGTTTCTCCTGTATGCTCCTTGTTTTGTTCAGGGTTTGTTTCATCTGTGGAACATTGAACCTTCATTGCGCGTCAAAACAGCAGCTTTGTACGAGCCTGCAAAGGCGTCTCAATCAATCACATAAAACAGTTGTTTTCAGTTGTGGACAAGGAATTCAGATGTTCAGGATCCAGAATTTGGCTTTAGGGCCTGACCTCAAGTGAAAAATGGAAAAGATTGCCCCACAATCTTCTCGTATGGCGTCCATCCATCGGGCCTGGCCCGTCAGCCCCTGGGCAAGTTCCTTGGCGCGTCGCTGGTCTGTCCCTCCGGCCTCCATACCCTACAGGGATCGACCCGTCCCTAGGCCTTTCCCCGAGGCCAACCCTGAGTTCGATCCCTGGGCATGTCCCCTCGAGCTATTCATGAGTACGACTCTTGTTCCCTTGGCCCGATTCCAGGGCCGTATCCCTGGGTCTGTCGCCCAGGCTCAACCCTGGGTATGTTCCCCCAGCCCTTCCCTCATCCCCGACCCTTGGGCCGGACCCAACGTCGCACCAGGATCTTGTCCTGCTCCTTCTTCTCGTTCAGCTCGCGCGGCGTCAGGTCGAGGGCGTCGCTGTCTCCTTGCAGCTCCTCGTCTGATGGGTTCGTCCTCGCTCCGGTCTTGGAGCTCACCGCCAGCAGCTCTGCAACAAAGCGACGGTGGCGGGGCAGTTATTCACAATGCTCGGACATCAGCTGTCCTCAACAAGACATATTCAGTGTTGAGCAAGCCTGAAATGACTGAGACCCGTCCATTGCAGAGCAGGCCTGATCAATGTAGTGTTCTTCAAGCTTTGGTCTCATGCAGGAAGGCTGACAACTAATGACCAGTGTGTGTGTGTGTGTGTGTGTCTGTGCGTGTGTGTGTGTGTCTGTACGCGTGCGCGCGCGCGTGTGTGTGTGCGTGTGTGTGCGTGTGTGTGGACTCACTCTGCACGACGGCGGCCGACTCGTCCCCAGGCGTGTCCTTGAGCAGATTCGCGATGTTGTCGGCCCACGCCTCCTGGATACTCATCGCCTTCTCCTGCAGCAAAACACAAAATCTGACGTCTTGAGGTCGCCTTCCTCAGGGTCCGACCCTTGCGCCCTGATTGCACAGCGTTCCTCCAAAAATCCACTTGACAAAGACAACTGATGTCAACAACACATGTCTCTTGGAGGTGGATTCTGAAAACCACACTGTCCGTTCCCGAATGATACAAATTCCAATCCTATTTCTCCGCTCTCAAATGCTCCTTGGACCCCCTTTGGGAACTGACCCGGTGTAACGATAAATGGTCAAACACCCCGAATGAGGAAGCACTGGTATCTGGCCATTTCAGTTGACTTGACATTGCCAGACATAGGGTAAACAATCACCAAGAACACAAAGCAAAGGTACTTGGCCATTTTACCCTCAAACTGAAATGGGGAGACACGTGTCTGGCTATTTCAGGCTCCCACCTGAAATGGCCAAACACCAGTGTCAAAAATTAGGGGTGTCTCCTAATTTCGTTCCACCGGTCAAATAATTCCTCCACCTACACTCCATGAAAAGTTGTGGGACTCACGAGTGTTACTAGGGCGATGGGGTCATCGTGACTCGCCGGCACCAAAGCGTCCAGCGCCGCAGTGAAGCTGTTCTGCTCCTCCGGCGTCTTTGGTAACCCGTCGCCGATCGCCGTCACCATCACGTCCGCCGCCTGGAAACCATGGCAACCACGTTACTTCACTGTGGAAATACTCGTTTGTGTTTGCGCCTCTCTCCTATCTGCAGGCTTGACAGTAACTCCCTCAAAACTGCAGGCGAAAGTGTGCCTTTGTGTTTTGAAAACGAAAGAAGAGATAATTACGCAACCAGCTGTGCGTTTTTATGTGTGCGTATGGTTGAGTGTCTGCGAGTGTGCGTGTGAGTGGTTGATGCGTGTGTGCGCGGGCGCGCGCTTGTGTGTGCGAGTGCGTGTGCGTGTTTTGTACTGTTAGTGTGTGTGTGTGTGTGTGTGTGTGTGTTCGTCAGCACGCACCCGTTCACTAAGCGGCTCGGGGGACGACGTCGCCATGTCCACGATGGCGTTCGCCCGATCTGGCGGCGGCAGCGACGCCAGCATCTCAGCGAGCTTCTCCAAATCATTCAGCACTGCGCCCGCGCCAACTGCAATCGAGAAAAAGAGCTCTGATCTGCAGAAACCACAGACGGCGTTGTCCAAAGCAGAAACCAGCGTCAAAAGTCACACGCGTCGCAGGGGTCGGCGTTTTCACATGCAGCGGCGTTAGAATTATTTACTTTCCATAGGTGGTGGCGTCTTTTTATGCTGGCGTCAAAAATCACAGGCGGCGGGGTCTCTGCATTCGGCGGTGATGCCACTCACTGCAGGCCTGCGGCAGCACCCAGCTCGAAAGCGCCCCCTCCTCCTCATAACACGGCGTTTACTAACCGCAGGCGGCGGCGCCCGGCTCCGAGGCGAACCTCCCCTGAGGACACGGCCCGCACTGCTCAATGTTTCCGTCCCGCGGCTTGAACCGGTTGACGACGCAGGGGCGACAGCGAGACCCGTCCCAATACCTCCCCGGACCACAGAGCTTAACTACACAAGAAAATCAGTCAGGACGTGTCAAAACCTGCAGTGGAATCCACGTTTGTCCTCTGCTTTCTGAAGGCATTTGAAATCATGGTTGCTTGGACAACAGAGAAAAGCGATATTTTTGTCACTTTCCGAAGGCAGACAAGCTTGGACAACAGAGAAAAGCGATATTTTTATCACTTTCCGAAGGCAGACAAGCTTGGACAACAGAGAAAAGCGATATTTTTATCACTTTCCGAAGGCAGACAAAACGCATTCCGTCTCAGCACTTTCCTCACCCAGCACCACTTCAAATATTGGTACAAAATTCACCAGCCCATTTTCCCACTGAGTTTGAAGACACGAAAGTGGGGGACAAACTACTTCTGTTTGAACAAGTGTAGTTTGAGTGAGATGGGGCGAGTTCAGGAAAACCTCCGGAGTCAGATACGTACCGCAGTTCTCAGAACCGTTCTGCATGGTGATCATCCCCGGGGTGCAGATCGTGCAGTTGTGATCGCCCACGTCATTCTTAGCCGTGTTCAAGGCGCACAGGATACAGGCCTTCAGGCCCCACAGACTCCTGTACGCGCCTTTGGTGCATTCTGCAACAGCAAAAATTTCTCAAATTTTCTCCCGTCACCAGCAATCAAGATCTGAAGTGAAAATCCTTTCGTCCCATTTCCTTCTGGATGCGTTTGCGTCAGTGCACAAACAAATCCACGTTGTACAAGGACGGAGCGCACAACACATTAGGGAGGTTCAGCAGGCCAAAAAATCCTCACATGCGGTGCCCCAATTGCCAGATCGGTGGCACAGACCCCCTTATTTGCACCTAACAGCCAATGGCAAGTGACCAGATGGAATCTGTGGCACCAATCTGACAACAGGGGCACGTCGGAAAAGGAGCGAACGTATTTGCTGAACCTCCGCATTCTGATGTTTGTGAGATTGCGCGTCCTTTCTGGAAACGACGCCGCTACACCAATATCATCACGTGACACAACATCGCGCTGTGTGATTGGCTCAGCGCAGTGAGTCTTCGGCCCAACCGTTCCAGCAGCGTGAAGCAGGCCTCCTCACCGCAAACAATGGCTCCGATGGGCGAGACGGAGTGTTCGGGGCATGGGACACAGCGCTGCCTGTTGCCCGGCCAAGGCTTGAAGAAGTTGCGCGAGCAGTTGACGCATTCCTTCTTCACGCGATCCCACTCCATCCCCGGAACACACGGCAAGCCTGCAAGGTCACGGGTTGACCAGTCTCGTGCAAGCACACACACACACACACACGCACACACACGCACACACACACACACACACACACACACACACACACACACACACACAGTTCAAACGATTGAAAACAGATCAAATGGCCACAGATATGTGTATCTCTGCTTCAGGTCTGTTTTCCCAAGTTCTGAGGGTTTTGAAATTCATGCGCCAACCCAAACCAATGGTTTAATTTATTTGCTTGAGCAAACTTTGTCTGATACTAAATGCTCTTGTTTCCCTGCATCCATGCATCTCTTGCTTCCCTGAGTTCGAGCCTCACCGCAGAAGTCGGACCCCGGCTCGGACGTCAGGTCGTCGGGGCAGGGCACGCACGCCGCCACGCCGTCGCCCGTCACGTTCTTGTGCGTGTTCTCGGCGCACGGTGCGCACGCGCCGCTCGCGTTCCGGAAGTGCCCGATGTCGCAGACTGAAGGCACGGAGAGAAACGAGAGATGTGATGTGGAGGGCGAGCACACACACACACACGCACACACACACACACGGACACACAGACACAGACACACACACACACACACACACACGCACACACAACACAGAGTTCTGTCGCATGTTCTCGCAACGACTCGTGTTCGGAAAGGCATTTTAGACAGCCGCCAGAGAACCTGAAATTAGCAAACCGCTTGTGCCAACTTTCTCAGTCGAATTCAAAGGAAAAAATCAACTTGTGTCAATGTGCAATTCTTGGAGGCGAGAACCTCCAATCCCTCTTTCAATTGACATTTGCAGTCAAACAAAAGCAGAGCCATCAAGCTGAACGTACCACAGACGGGGTCGCCGGGGTTCAGGGTGACGGAGTTGGGGAGGCACGGCTCGCACGGCTCCTGGTTCCCCGGCGCAGCCTTCGAGGTGTTCCCGGGGCAGGGCGCGCAGGCCTCCCGGTCCCGGTCCCAGTGCCACCCGGCCGAGCACTCCTCCACTGCAATTCAACACAACTCATCAATTGAGGTCAAGGTTGATCTGAGCAACGTGTATCCATCAGCAAACGTGTTCATGGGCGTCCGTACTTGACAAATTGATGGGTGACAGATTGCAACCGAAGAAACTCAAATCCAACGCACATGGAGACCAGAATACGACGACAGTTCTCTCGAGCTTGTTTCTCATCAAAATGTATCTGCTCGGAGGCAGCACGCACCACAGAACGTCGCTCCCAGGTCGACGGTGGTCTGGCCCGCGGGGCACGGAGCGCACGCCGCGTCGCCCGTCACGTTCTTGAAGCGGCCGATCTCGCACGGGCCGCACGTGCCGTTACCCAGCCTCGCCTCCGATACGTTACACACTGCAATGGGAAGCAGGGGAAGTGCATTGTTTGTTTGTTCAGGAAAACGACAAAGAATAGACACCAAGGAGGAGGAGAAGAGAAAGAAAGAAAGATAGATAGATAGAAAGAGAGTGAGACAGAGAGGAGGATGAAAGACTGAGGGGGCAAGGTTGGAGGCATCTCTCGACAGACAGACAGACAGACAGACAGACAGACAGACAGACAGACAGACAGACAGATAATGTATAAGAGGGACAAGGACAGAGAAAAGAGAGACAGATCCGCCTGACTTAGCTTTTCAGTCACATTTGGCTTGTACTCTGAAGTAGACCGCACAGGTACATGTAGACCGCACAGGCAGACCACGGTCCTGTACGCACCACAGACGAGGGCGCCTTCCCCCGGGGTCACTTCCCCCGCCGGGCAGGCGGTGCAGTTCTCAAAGTTTCCCGCCGCTGCCTTGGAGCTTCCGTCGCGGCACTTCAGGCAGCCGCGTCCGTCCCAGTACTCTCCGCCCTGGCACCGGGGAACTGAGAAAAACCAGAAGCAAAGTCAAAAGTCTGCTGCTGATTCAAACACACTCTGCTCCATCAGCGAGCTGGGAACTTTCAACTTTGTTCCTGCACGGACTGAACCAAGAAAGTGGTGTGCGGGTGAAACCTTGTTGACAAAAGCACTGTGCAGAACCAAAAGAGGCATCCTCCAACTCCCGGTTTCAACTTTTGATCTGTAAATTAAAAAACCGCCTGGCACCTTCACAAGGTGATCCTTCTCACCGCATTCGGTGGATCCGTTGCGCATGGTCGTCATCAGCGCGGGGCACGGTGCGCACGCGTCGTCCCCGCTGCGGTTCTTCCACGTCTCCATCAGGCAGGGCACGCACACCCCGGCGGCGCCCCGGAAGTCTCCGAGGTCGCACACTGCAGCGAGGAGAACAAAAGGACTATGAAGGAAGAGTTGTGATGGACCACAGTCGCATGAAGAAAATTTTGCAGCGTGAAACAGGTTTTTACAGAGGATGAAGGAAAAGCTCCATTGGATTGCGGCTGCGTGTCAAAAACTGAATCAGGAGCATCACGCGCCAGGACAAAGGAATCCTGCGAAACCTTTGTGCGCCCTTGTTTCCCAGGCATTCACCACATACACACACGCCCACACGCACATACATGCATACACACATACATACATACATACATACATACATACATACATACATACATACATACACACACACACACACACACACACGTACACCAGACTGCTCAACACGTAGCCGTTGGGTGAGAAACTCACCGCATTCGAGGTAGCCGAGCCCAGGCGCGACCTCCCTCTCTGGACACGCCGTGCAGGACGCGTTGTTCCCCCGGAAGTTCTTGGAGGAGCCGACGGGACACGGCTCGCACGCAGTCGCAGTCCCGTTCCACTGCTCTGCTTCCATGCAGAGGGGAACTGAGGAAAACACGCAGTTCAGATGTGAACTCCAATGCTTGGGCAACTTGACCGAGCAGTCTGTTCATGTTCTTGGCTCCAAGTCCCACACTGGGACAGTATCTGTGAGTCATTTGTCCACAGCAACTTTCAACCAGCAAAGAATCCGAACAGACTCTAGAGCAAATTGTAACTCGGAGGAACCGGGTGCGATGCAATGGAAGCGGAACCCAGCACGTACCACACTCAGTTGAGCCGTTGGACACAGTTGTCTTGAGGGGAGGGCACGGTGTACAGGCGTGGTCTCCAGAGTCATTCTTGAAGCTCTGCATTGCACATGATATGCAACGTCCATCTGTTCTGGACTCTCCTGGCACACACACTGAAAACAAATGTGACACTGTAGGTTGACGTGGGTGGAAGCACAGATGTCTCGGGAGTTACTCCCATACCACAATGTCAACGTCAAGACCAGAACCTGGGACATGCAAAAGAGCCACTCACCACACTGTTCATGTCCAACTACCGGAGCCATTTCTCCAGTGGGACAAGGCTTGCAGGGTTCAAAGTTTCCAGTCACATTTCTGTAATGTCCCACTTGACACTTTGCGCAGTGGGTTCCGTTCCACTCTTCTCCCTTCAAACACCGTGGCACTGAAAAAGATCTCATTTGAAATGATATCTTGATACACTGAGCACAAGTTTGTTTCCAACAAAATTTCAGTGATAAAAAATTGACGCACCACACTCAGTTGACCCGTTGTTCATAGTTGTCATGCCAACAGGACAGGGTGTGCACGCGTGGTCTCCTGTATCATTCTTGTATGATTCCATATCACACAACATGCACCATCCATCCAGTTCTCTGTACTCTCCTGGCACACACACTGAAGTGAAACCAATCATTCAATCACAGCTACAGGAACTCGGAAGATTTGACAAAACTTTCTCTGTCCACAAAAGGAGGTTTCAAAAGAATCACTCACCACAGAGCTCATATCCCTCCTCTGGAGCAGTTTCCCCGGTTGGACAAATCTCACAGGGGTCAAAGTTTCCAGTCAAATTCCTGTGATACCCGGCTTGGCACTTGATGCAATGAGTTCCGTTCCACTCTTCTCCCTTCACGCACCGTGGGACTGAAAAAGAGCTTCATAGCTGGACATACGTCACCTCAAAACTTACAGCACTTGCTCAAGAACGAAACGTAGCAGTCAATAGATCTGGAAGTGCCAAGCTGTCAATTTCCCATGTCTTTACCACACTCAGTTGACCCATTTCTCATGGTTGTCTTGCCATCAGGACAGGGTGTGCACGCGTGGTCCCCTGTGTCATTCTTGGAAGATTCCATATCACACAGTTGACACACCCCCAATGTCCTGTGTGTTCCAGGTGCACATTCTGTCAAAAAGTCAATTCACCTGCAGAATTTCTGCTGCGCAGAAACGATTCTGAAACCTCAATCATTCCAGACACCAAGAATGATTTTCCATGTTTCTCATCAAGACAGTGTATCTCACCACACACGGAGTAGCCCTCCCCAGGTGCGAGTTCACCGTCTGGACACAGGTAGCAGGGTACCAAGTTTCCCGTCACGTTTTTGTAATGCCCGATTGAACATTTCACACAGTGAGTTCCGTTCCACTTCTCACCCCTCATGCAAAGCGGGACTGAAAACAAACTGGGCTTTCACAGAAGTGCAACCCAACGAAACACGGATAATGGCATCGCGTTGAAGGACAGTCTGTTGGGAACTTACCGCACTCAGTTGACCCATTTCTCACAGTTGTCATGTCAACTGGACAGGGTGTGCACGCGTGGTCTCCAGTATCATTCTTGTAGGATTCCATCTCACACAACATGCACCATCCATCGAGCCCTCTGTACTCTCCTTGGACACATTCTACAAAAGACACAATGAGAGTGTTCTCCTGTTCTTGTCTGAACCCAAAACTGATTTGACTCTCCTTCAGGAAAAGTTGGGTTTGACTCACCACAGAGCTCATATCCCTCTGCAGGAGCTACTTCTCCAGTTGGACAAATCTCACAGGGGTCAAAGTTTCCAGTCACATTCCTGTGATACCCGGCTTGACACTTGATACAATGAGTTCCATTCCACTCTTCTCCCTTCATGCATCGTGTGACTGGAATGCAGAATCAGAAGTTCGTGTCTTGAAGTGGAAAGGATGTTGGGCTGAGCCCAAGCAAATTGCATCTCAACAATCAGACAAGTTCTCACCACACTCAGTTGACCCGTTGTTCATAGTTGTCATGCCAACAGGACAGGGTGTGCACGCATGGTCTCCTGTATCATTCTTGTATGATTCCATGTCACACAACATGCACCTTCCATCGAGTTCTCTGTAATCTCCTGGCGCACACACTGGGAAAAGAAAATTGTTTCCAGTCTTGAGAAACAAATCACTTGGTTGCACTGTGCCACTTTGTCCCTCCAACAGTACCCAAAAATCTTTTTCATCTCACGCTACAAAAATTTGATTCTCCAAACTGAAGTTGGCCGTTCTCGGAGGTCCAAAATCCTGTCCAGCCCCCTGGATTTTGCACTCGCCCGAGTCAGTATTTTTCTCCAACTCACCGCACTCGACGTATCCCACGTCGGGCGCCACTTCCCCAGCAGGACAGGCTGCGCAGGGGACCAAGTTCCCACTGTCGTTCTTGTAGTGCTGCGCCGGACATTTCACACAATGTGTTCCGTTCCACTGCTCGCCAGGCATACACAGTGTGACTGAAAAGTTGACAAAATTCGTCCAAGTGTCGAATGAAGAGGTTGTGAAGAGCCCCACATGCGCCTGTTTGTTGAAGCTCAACACCACACACACGCACACACACGCACACACATCCTGCCATGCACAACGGCACTGAAAAACAAGAACACTTGGTGGTATTGATACCCGCTGAATCATCAAGTTGAAACGTTGGATTTTGTTAGCAGGCAGGACGAGGGTTTCCACATCCACAAGCTTTGCCCAAATGTCAACATTTCTGGTCAAAACTTGATTTACCATCCCTGCGGTTCACGAGACCTACCCCGAAGAGAGTCAGTCATTCTCAACACACGCAGTGACCACAGTAACTCCAATTCCCTCCCTTTGTGGGTCACCAACAAACCACAGGAGGCTGGGGCAGGACCTCTCCAGACACATGAGGGCACTGACTACAGTGAGCCAACGCACAGCGTCCAGCAGCAACTTTGCGCAACAAGGAACAATTTTCGTGACGCCAATTCGACAAGATCTCTCTGACGTACCGCACTCGGTGGAGCTCGTGTTCATGGTCGTCATGTTGACGGCGCACGGGGAGCACGCTTCGTCCCCGGTGTCGTTCTTAAACGTCTCCATCGCGCACGGGAGGCACGTCTCGTTCCTGTATCTTCCTGCCACGCACACTGACAAACGAAAAGGAAAATGGTTCTTTTTGAAGAGCAAATTTCGCAGGAAACAATTCCCTCCGGAAACCAAGAATTGGAAAGTTGCCATGGCAACGGAAACTCACAGCAGTTGGCGAAGCCGACATCCGGGGTTGTCTCGTTCTCGGTGCAGTTCGTGCACGACGCGTTGTTCCCGATAAAATCCTTGAACTTCCCAGCAGGACACAGCTCGCACCCAGTCCCGTTCCACATCTCACCCAACATGCAGAGCGGAACTGCAATACACAAAGCAATTCAGTTCTGCGTCCAGCAATGGAGAGGTTGGGGGCGACGTTTGAAATCACGCCGTCGGAGTACGCCGAGTAAATATCGCATCAAATTGCTTTTTGAACGTTAAAGCATCGAGTGGGCGACGTCGCGTGGCGCGACGTTTGGCAGCTTCAAACGTCGTTGCTGAATCTCCCTGTTGTTGCAAAATGCCGCGAAAGTAATCAACTGCCGCCATGCAAGCCTTCCACCACGTTTTGAGGGACATCAACACTATTTGGACAGCAAAATTTGCTCAGCAGTTGTGTTTGAAGACGTGTTTGGCTGTTGACCAGATTTGACGTTTCAGTTTCCGCCGAAGACGGTCGACACCACATCGCGCCAGGTTTCTTCACACAAACTCACCTGCACCAAAAGTACTTCTGGCTAGTACTCAGTGTACTCACCACACTCGGTCTGCCCGGTCTCCATGGTCGTCATGTTGACGGGGCAGGCGATGCACGACTCATTGCCCGTGACGTTCTTGTAGAATCCGAAATCGCAGTTGTCGCAGGTGGCGTTGCCCGTGCTGTTGTTCAGGAAGGTTCCTTCGATGCAATCTGCAGGGAAACAGAACTGCGTTTGTCGTGTGCGTTGATCAGAGGTGGAGAAAACGACGCACACGAGGGCGAATATACACACACGCTGACACACACACATAACACACACACACATGTGTACACTGACGCGTACAGACGCATACACGCTCGCGCGCACACACACACACGTGCACACACGTGGCGATCTGGCATGATGTACTTCCGGTGTGGCGCAGTGATGACAAACTACAGTCACACCACCACAACTGTGATTCAGAACCACAACGCAACTCGGTTGACAAAAAGGCCCCACTCACCGCAGTGCGCGGACCCGTTGCTAAGCGACGTCATATTATTGGGGCAGAGCGAACACGTCTCGTTGCCCACGCGCGGTTTGTGCCACAGCCCCGCATCGCACGGTCTGCACTCGGTGCTGTTGTCCGTGATGTTGAACAGGAAGAAGCCCTCCACACAATCTGTAGAACACAGGTCTGCATCAATGCTGCATCAAAACTTTTGCGGACAAACCGGGCACTGCGGAAACACTAAAAGAACTTGGACTTCAAACCCAAGGGGAATGGTGCCTGCAGTGTGATTGTACTGCGAGCACCCATTCACTGCATGGGATTGCCGTCGGTCCCTGTCTCCGGAAAACAAATTGCTTGTTTTGTGTGCCTCACACCAGGAAAAGAAGCCTTCACGTAGGACATCGTACGCATTGTTTTTTGAAAGTTGCATGTCATACTTTGGAAGCGTCCCAATAAACAAAAACAAGGACAAATCATTTTGTTTGATGTGCAATGTTTCACTGCACAACGACATTTTTAGGTGATTTGAGGAGCTTGGTCCGATTTGTGAGCTTTTGGAAAAAGCGAGCGAAATTGGAGTGAGCGAAATCAAATCACCTATAGGCAGCCTCTTCCAAAAGTA
>JAAUXT010145580.1_pt1 | contig 16660 bp, 14 predicted proteins | sample 7278171 | NCBI WGS metagenome assembly JAAUXT01 (sample SAMN14350112, study PRJNA611818) | marine sediment metagenome | isolation source: surface marine sediment (1.8m) | place: French Polynesia: Moorea | collected 2018-08 | reverse complement strand
TAGCTTGTGATACCATAGAGGAAGGTAGCCTAAACTACTGAGCTCCAACTCATACTCTACAATAAACTATACTACAACATCACTACTGGGGCTTCACTCATATATACAACAAAAACAAAACAAAATTTGGTGCAGACAGGTACCAGACAAAAAGAAAGGCTGTGCTCATCTGCAGAAACTGTAGTCTGTGGACTGACTGGGTAGCATTGTTATGCAACTCACCAATTGTCCTCAGTGTACCTGCAACTCCCCCGATCATGACAATTCTCATCGTGGTTAGACTGAACCTCGTATTCTGGTGGTGGCCATCACGGCTGGATTTTGACAACAATCGAAAGGGATGGGGGTCAACCCGAGAAAGTGTTATCTTGGTTCAAATTTTCACATGGAAAGGGAGGGGGGTCTGCCCCATGGCTGCACGTTCAAAAAGTTGTTGTAAATGCAAAAGCCACGTCTGATCCAAAAAGTTGGCGACGCAACTGAAAATTGTTGGGAAGTGGAGGGGGAACTGATCCCGAGTTCGAATCAAATCCCCTGTGACAAAAGTTGGACACCCCAAAACCCCATCAAAAAGGACTTGGAACAACGCGTACAAAGTCCGCTGTTCTGTGTCCTTGCCTTGTCCATGAGGACGCAGAGATTGCCTTCACCTTGGTTTGACGTGTGTTAAGCAAATACTCGAAGCACACAAATTGTCTTCCAATGATTCACACAACGATGACCAAACGGTGGTTCAGTTTTCCTGGTCAGAACAAAACAGAGTCAGAGCCTGTCAAGTTTTCAGAAAAGATTACGAGAAACGGTAAATTGTCAGTTCAAAACCAAGTGACTTCCAGCGAAACCACTCTCTCGAGAAGACGAAAACACACAAAAATGATTTTGATGTTATGATTTGTGATCAGTCTGGACAAAGAGCGAAACGTAGATTTCATTACGTAGTCACATCCTTTGCCCCAAAAACCGTTTGGTGCCAAGAACAATGTCCGATGTTGACATTGCCGGCAAAACAATATTTCGCCGGAAGTAAGTTGTTGATGGTCCAAACACTTTGTGCTCCCCAATCCACGTCAAACAGAAAACAGCGCCCACTAAACACTGGGAAGAATTGTTGGATACTCGTACAAACAACTGACATTGTGCTTTCAGGAACAGACCCTGAATTTGGTCGAAGTAGCGATTTCTTGGCATGGGGAGCTACGAGCAGAAAAAGCGAAACAATCTGAGTACATTTTGATGACCCTGAAATTCATTTGTTTTTTCCTGGGTGTCGTAGGTCGGTCGCACATGTCGTTCGTGCAGCGTGTGAACGTGGAGGGCGAGGGCGACCCGTTCTACGAGACGGTCGGCGTCGTGACGCTCGAGGACGTCATCGAGGAAATCATCCAGTCCGAGATCGTCGACGAGACGGACACAATCAGTGAGACACTTCAGTCCTTTGGTACTGAATATTGCCGATGAAGAGTGGTTGCCGAAAGCTCCAAGAAGACTTTTTCTGCCACACGTGACACGTGTTTTCGGGTGGTAAATGTTTTGCAAAAAGCGGTCAATACAATCTTGTTTCCCTTCGGGTCTGGAACTGGAGAACTGTGATCAGCAAACCGCTCTCTTGTTGGTAAACTTGGGGGCACAAAGCTTCTGCGGTCGCTAAATCTGTCTGACAAAGAGATGAAAGTTTTATGACTGCCAAGGGCATTGAGCGTCGCTCGTATTCACCGTGGCGCTGTCCTGTGTGTTTATGGAAAAGAACCCCCAACCCCATAGTCGATAACTCGCCGGAAAATATGCTATTAGGGGGACATCTCGTACCATACAGTGCGTTCTCACGCGCGTCACAAGTGCTGCTGTTCTATTCTGGTGAAATGGCGTGAAAGCACGAAACTGAATCAAATGTGTATTTTCCCCCAGTTTGATGAAGTCAATTGGACATAAATATAGCAAATTTTGGGTGCATGTCGTGGCCTTGGGTCGTCCGATAAATACGGTAAGAGCACGTTTGTCTTGTGCACATCAGCGGACAATCGTCAGAAGGCGCAGCGCTCGGCCCAGGTGAAGGACTTCAGCGTTTTCCACAAGCGGGACGACCAGTTGCCGTCGTGCGTGCTGTCACCGCAGCTCGCGCTCGCCACCTTCCAGTTCCTCTCCACCAGTAAGTCTCTTGAGGATCATCTCGTTAACACGCCTGTTGTTTTGTTGACAAAACGAAATGCCAAACTCAGGTCACCTTGTGGTAATGATTGTACAAACTTCTGCCGCAAGCACTCTGTGTACTCATAATCTTCAAACTTGCAGGCTGAACGTTTCGTTCAGTTTGCGCGTCGTGTGCAGTTGGCCCTTGAATGAGGTAAATTGGGATCTATTACCCACGAGTTCAGGTGTGCGTTTCACTGAGTTGTGGCCCATTCCTGTCCGTTTTGACTGGATGGATGACAAAGTAGCCAAAGCAAGTGACCGGATGAATGTCGAGATAATCGCATTTGTACGTGTAACAGAATGAATCGTTCAGCGCAAAATGGCGTTCTGTCCGGCAACTTTCAAAGTCAGCATGTCAGCCAGAATCCATTCTTTCCACGCACGCAAAATTTTATGCCCGGATTTATGGCGCGTTTTCCTTGAACGAGTCGCAAAATTGTTCTTCAAAGGCGTTCCAAGCCAAAACTTATGTGGAATTTTTGGTGCAGAAATAACGAATCCAATCTTGTTTGAAGACTAGTTGTGACTGATTCGGTCAATTTGTTGACATTCTGCTTTGATTTTGTGCAGGCGTGGCGCCGTTCAAGTCGGAATTCATCTCGGAGACGGTGCTGCAGCGCCTCATCAAGAAGGACATCGTGGTGGAGCGGCGCGTCAAGGACCCGGCGGACCCCGCCTTCATCTTCCGCCGCGGCCAGGCCGTCGACTACTTCGTGCTCATTCTCCAGGTGAGAGTGACGCGACTGCTGTGTTCTTCCAGCGAACCACCGCAAACATGCACCTGCAGTGTGCTGAGAAGCCGTCCAAACCACAAAGATCGAGTGTGTGAGAAAAGGTTGTGAGAATCAATGTCGATCTGTCCATTTCATGCAGAAACTCAGAACATAGTGCTCAATCGATAAACTTTAGTTTTCATTGATCGCTTCTGCAGGGCAATGTCGAGGTGGAAATAGGAAAAGAAAAAATGGTGTTCCAAGGTGGGCCGTTCACGCACTTTGGATCACAGGCCTTGGCAGGTAGGATAAGTTGCAATTTTTCTCACGATCCTGGTGTGCTATTTTCAACTGCAGCTTCACAACGATGCGGACGGGAATCGGTACCCCCCACAGTGCCCTTCACCAAACAAGTTGAATGTCTTCAACAGTGTAGCAAGAACTGGTTCAGCCGGGCGAATTTCCCGTACGAGTGTGTCTCGGTGACTCAATGTTGCGACATACCTCCGAAAATATTTGCCAAATCTGACTCAACAATCAGTGCCGCCAGCGATGTACTATGCACAGACCCTGTTGATTTAGCGTCGTGCTGAAGCTGAGAGCAGAACGTTGAAAAGGAATTCAAAAGCGCAATTTCACTTCACAATTCTCATTTAATTATGGTGTACCGGTTCCCGAGGTGGTTTCATCGGATACTTTCTTTCTCTTAATTTTGTTTGGCCTTTATGTTGCTTTTTAGGAGTAAACATAAACATAGGAAGGAAGAGTAAGTTTTCTTCAGACAGCATGATATTTCGAGTGCCGTTCAATGTACCTGTAGGAAATTGAACACGATTTGTAGCGAACACTAACAGCGCTTGGGTATTCCTCTGTTGACACCTGTGTTTCACTGGAGCACGGACCCAAGAAGCGTGCAGGCGAATTTCGATGTGCCCGCTCATTGGAAATCCAACCGCTCTGCTCTGTTGTGGGCACCAGTCTGTCATGAACGTCTCATGTCGGTTGTGCCTGTGTCTGAATCGACGGAGCTGATTGTCAAATTGCAAAGTTTTCTTTCTGCAACTGCGTGAAAAAAATGTAACTGCGCTTCGTGTTGCTGGAAGTAGTGTTGCGCAGCAGGTGAGAAGGTTCGATCGGTTTTGCCTGGAGATTTTGGTGGAAAGGGTTTGCACTGGAGTGAGATTTACGCTCCACGTTGTTGTACTCGTGGGAACTTTACTTCTCTTGACGTTGTTATTTCATTCTTTCCACTGCACTCTGTGTACCAAAATTGATTCTTTTCCATTCGTTGTCGGCTTCGCGCTTCGATCAATAACTGGTGCTGCTCCAGTTTGCTGTGTCTGAAGAGACGTTTTTGGAAGTTTGTTGCTCGGGTTTCCAGATTCGATGGCGGTTTCTGATGCGATTTCTCTTCCCTGAGGCCGTTCCTCGCTTTCTGTGGGTGGACGTGTGTGGTTGAAATGGGTTTGGGTTGAAGTGGGCAGTTCGCTGTCAGTCTGTCCTTTCCAGAATTTCAGGTTCTGATCTGAAAACAGAGGAGGCAGTGGTTTGGTCTGAAATCGTTGCTGAATGAGTCTTCTTCATTGAAGGATGGTTGAGCACGTATTTCCCAACGTAAACATTCAGTGCAGCTCATTTTTTGAAGTTCATTTTTCAAACTAAACCCTCTGATAATTTCCCAAGTGGCCAACACTTTGGAATTACCTTGAATCTGATGAAATGCAAATTCTCCAACACTGTGTTTTATTTGCACACTTGTATGTTTGTCATGTACCCTTTGCAAATGCATGAGGTTCTTGTTTTCCGTCATTAATTTCGTCGCTGGAAATGTGAAGGTGAAAGCTGAAGTCGGAGGCTTATCGATACCACAGCTTTGTCAGCGAAGAATCTGCGCGGAATGCTTTTCGTGATCAGCCTGTTCAGGGTGTGGTCGGTTCTTGGCTGCGAAATCGATTTCCTGTTCTGCATTTGTCACCCAAAGAATCAGGTAAACCGAAATGCGGATGGGTTGTGCCTTCAAAGACACATTTGTCTTGGCCTTCAGAGCGCTGCAGAACGAAGGTATGCAAAACCTCATTTGCGTCTCATAATCTTCCCTCGTGATCTGCTGGCGCTCTTTGTATCCCTGGTCACACGACATCTCTTCATTTCATTTCTTGAAAAGTAGGTACCCAAAGACAGGTCCGTGACTGACAGACTGACGTTTACCCTTTCGATTCGTATTTGCGGAAGCGTGACACGCTCTTTTCGCAACCTTGGGTCGACTGCAAAACATCTGTGAGGGGAAATAAACCCACAGATTTTCGTCCATCTGTTGTCTGTGATGAGGGCTCCAACAACCAGTGGGAAACCTGGTCAAGAACATTTTGCCACGCCGTCATGGAGAAATCATGCATGGAAGTGGCAGTTTACTGCGGGATAACAGTTTTACGTGCTTGCCCTGCGTAGAGAAAGTGCGAAGATTTTTCAACAAAATCGGGGGCGGGGAAGGCAAAACATTTCTGGAAAGGGAATCGTATTGCTCCAGAAAACTGCATCCTTGTTTTCTGCACACACACACACACACACACACACACACACACACACACACTTTGCTCAGGCCCGTAAATTTTGAAGACGAGAGATGTTTTTGTTTTTACGTACGCCAAGGCACCTGTATCAGTGTGTGTCCTGGGCACTTCTGAAACTTACCAACCGGGGAGAGTGGGTGTCAGGTACAATGCACCAAAACAAAATTTTGTTCACAATTTGATGCTGATTCCAAAATAATAAAGAAAAAAGTTTGTGAGGGAGGTACGTCTGAGGTCTACCGATGCCGTTCGTTGACAGCACGCACCTGAGTGCGCCTCCAGCCTTTTCCCTGACGAAAAATGGCCCGATCTTCAGTTCAAGGCGAAACGGTGGAGCTTGAGAAAGGGCCAACAACGTTCTGCCTCTGCACTCGTTTTCTACGACAGAGCGGTGACAGAGCGACTGACGGCTGAATCGTGCATGACTCTGTCTTCTGTCGAGATTTTGAAGCATTTTGTCGAGTGTTGATGGGGATGGAATGCAAAATGTCACTCCCAGTGTTTCGAAAGCAAGACGCTTTCAGAGTTGACGAGTGTGAGAAGTTCATTGATTTTCCACTGTGCCTTTGGTTTGACATTTGATTTCACCCGTCTGAACGCATGCTGGCCATGTTTTTGCTGAAATCTGCTTCATATGCCGACGAAAGATGCGAATGCGTGTTTCTACTGACAGGGCCATCGACGTCGGTGCAAAGCAGCAAATCGATGAGCATCACGAGCATCAGCAGCGACGCGCCGGCGCCGGCGGCGACGACGCGCACACCGACGTACGTGCCCGACTTCACGGTGAAGGCGCACGCGGACGTGATGTACCTGCAGATCCGGCGCCCACACTACATGGCGGCGTATCGCGCCACCCTCATGCAGAAGGAACGAGAGACGACGCAGGTAGAGCTGTCAATGCTGTCAAACTTACCCCTTCCTGCTGCCACCGTTGTTTCAAGAAAATTTGTTTCAAATCAGATGAGCATTCCTTCGAACAGTTCAGTAGTTTCAAAGAAAATAATGAAATCAAACCAAAAGTCGTCTGGAGTTTCTATTGTCCACAGAGCCGAAACGTTTGGTGGTTTCTGGTATTGTTTTGTTCCTGTCAGATCGGTTCGACGGAAGACCTGTTCACAAAGGAGTGGCATCGGGCGATCGGGATCGGACGTGACGGCTGCAACAACCTGCGCACCACGAGTATGGACGCGCTGGACGGCGGCGTCAAGACGTCGCCGAGCCCAAGGTCGCCGTCGACGCCCGAGACGAACAGCCTCAAACCCCCCGAGGACAGTGCAGAGAAACTCAGCGAGAACGCCGCGGACGAAGAAACGACCCCGTTACACAACAAAAGCGAGAAGCAGGCAGAGGCGAACACGAGCGGTGGCGGCGGCAGCAGCGGAAATGACGGCGAGAAGGCGAGCGTTACTGATGAGACGACCAGCCCGCTCATGACAGACCAAAAAGTCAGTGAGGACACTGCCGATCATTCCTGATACACAGCAACCTGCGTGAGGTGTTGTCGTACCTTAGCTTTTGGAATACAGCGTGTTTTACAACACAGAACAGGTTTATTGCGTTGTTTGTCGACTTTGTTATGTACATAGGTGTTTTTGTTCACCTCGATTTGACCACGTACAACTTTGAGCTCTGCGCCTTGAGAATCCACTGTTGACATCTACAGGACTTGTGTGCCAATTGTTTGTTTAACACCAGGAACTGCGAATTTGCTGAAACCTGAACAACGATGAGCTTGAAGGTCGCTCAAAATTTCGGAAAGAAGCAGAGCGTTGAGCAAAGTGGGAATTCGGTGGAGATTTGAACTTTGACTTTCTGCATCAGAACCATTTTGCCCTATTTCCGATTCTGGATCTGTTACATCGAAGCAGCTGCACAGTTTTCTCGGCACAAAACGAGAATTGTTTTTGAACCATGAGTATTCTTTTTCGCTGTACAAACGGTTTGTGTATTGTTTGATTAACATTGTATGTACATTGTCAACTGCATTGCATTTTACACGCAACAAAATTGTACAGTTCTGTGATTATTTGCAACTGCCGTATACATGTCGAGTGTGCAGAATTTCATGTTTGCCCCTTTTCCTTGTTTCTTTTTTGAGCCAGCGGTTCCCGAAGGCATCTTCCCGCGCGCTTGGTGCAATAACCTACAAGATGTGTGTCTGTCTCGGCACTTGGTTGACTTTCCCACGTCCAAGGAGGGGACGAGTCAACCTGCCGAAAAAGATATTGGAAAATGATCAGCGTCACATTCTGAGTGAACACATTTTTGGTTGACTTGAATCACCCTGGCCCCCTCCTGGAGGTAAGTCAGCCTCATGGGAAAATAGTTTTGTTGCAAAAAATCATGATTGGCGTCAAATTTCGAGCAAAAGTAATTTGAGTGAACTTGGACCCTCCTCCTCCGCTTCCAGGGCCAAGTCAAACCAACCAAAAACGTTTTTTCACCAGTTATCAGTGCCAGCAAGACCACCTCTGCCCACAACATCCCCTACCCCGAGGAGCAAGTCAGTCAAACTGACATGTGTTTTGCTGGAAAGTGATCAGCATCAAATTCTGAGCCAAAATATCCCCCACCCCATTTTTGCGGAATAATGCAGACTGGGGGAGACATGACAGCTGTGCACAATGTCAACCGCGATTTCTAGGCTCAGTCTTGTTTGTGTTCCTCAAGTTTGTTTTCCGGACCTTCAAGTTATGTGAACTTCAGGCCCCTTGGCGATTCCGTTTGTGTTCTGCAAGTTCGCGAATCGCCTTTGTCCAAAATGTTGGTCCTTTCGTTTTTATTCTGTTGTTTTACACCCGGCAAAGAACGTCGGGAAAAATTGTCTCGCGCAGTGGACTTGTGATTCGCAACGCGCAGATCAGTATCGGTTGAATTTTTGAGCCAAAGAGAGAGCGTCTGCCAGTCAGAGTAAGAAGTGCTGAACCGGTGTTACAAATTTGATGATTTTTCAGTTGATAGTGTAAAGTACTTACAAACCAGCTATCATCTACATATCATCAGTTTTGAATGGAGTTAAGTTGTCCTGCGAAGACACGGTCACTAGTCTGGAAAACAATCAGTCCGAGTTCTGGAATGTTTGTTGCGCGGTTGAAGTATTCCATTTGGAAGAAAAGAGTATTACGGTGTTTTGGATGACTTGTTCTCGAAACATTCACAGTATTTTGTTTGTAGTCACGACAAGTCAGTGAACCAGTGGTATTGTATCCGAGAGTTCGCGAAATCCGATGCAGAAAGAAAAATTGTACCGGATTCAGTTTTCCCAGGTCGTGTTCAACAGCATGAAAAGAACAGAGTGATGGTGCATGTTGTGATACTCGACGGGGCATGTTGTGTCACGATGTAATCACTGGAAGAAAATTCTTGTTTCCCCAAAATATTATGCTGCGTGTCAAATCTTCCCTTCGTCGAGCTGCACAAATGTAAATGCGTTTGATTTCAGGTCCGGGGTCCGAATCACGACTGGGACAATATTATTGTACATCGTGTTCCCGATTGGTCCGACCTTTCACACCTGCTGATTGTCACAGCGTCGGCGGGACTGTCTGGGGGGTGTCAACGGATGTATGGGTCATCAAAAAGAAAAAAAAGAAAGAAGAAATTTAGAGAGTTGGTTCCAAAATGGACACGAGACCCAAGATGTGAAACCCAGTCGAAATGGCAGTGAAAAGGCGAGATGTGTGTCAGCGTATCTTGAGCGACAGATGTTCTTGTTTCACAATTTCTTGACCGTCTGATCGAGCGAACGGGAGTTATATTCCAGAGTACTGAGGGAAATCAGAGATCGGGTGCGAAAATTTAAGAGCGTTTGTTCCGATTGGAATAAAACAATGCCGTGACAAAAATATGAAAGCCGTCCTGTTTTGTGGAACCCATGTGCTGCCGTTTGAGCCTGAGGAATGGATTCGATTTTGGTGGGCCTGACGTGGGAATTGTCAGGATGAAAGGCAGTGTTCCCTTCCCTCCAGGATTGAGGTCAGCAGGTGAGCAATCTCCAATCTTGAAAACACTGAGCAAAAAAAAAACAACAGAAGAGAAACCCCTGCTTCAGCTGAAGCAAACCCCGAGTTGGTATTTTTGCCGTGAGTTGGCGAATATGTATGCGCCCGCCAAGGTTGATGGTGGCGACACCTTCAGATGGAAATTTAACACAACAAAAATGGCCGCTTAAAGCAATTTTTTTCAGCCATATGCTAAGTGGCCAAGAAGGATGGTTTTGTTTGGTCTGTTGCACAGAAGCGCGTTGTGACTTCTTCCTTCCCACCTCTGGGAACGTTTGGCATCTGAAAACACAAGAATGTGGCCCATCTGCACATCATTTCACACGAAGTTTGATTTCTTGTCCTTGCGCGAAAATTTCCTTGGATTGAATTGAGCCCTCGGAGGTGAGCTTCGACGATTGCGAGCCAGACGATCCAGATCAAAGCTGCAGGGTGGTGTTTGAACGTGTGTGATTCAGATGGAGGGAAACTCGGAGGTTGTGTATGTCTACATGGACGGGGCGGAGGGTGGGGCGGTGGATGCGGAGAGTCTCAGTCAAGTGATTCAGATGACAACAGGTACGGTTCTGAGGCGCTGTAGGTTCTATTTCTTGAAATATACCTTCAACAGATCAATCAGTTCCATGTCCTGGCCGGAGGTTGCATTGAACAGCACTCTATTTGATTTCAGATGGTGACGGCCAGCAGCAAATGGTATATGTCTTGGAAAATGTTGACGAAAATGCGGGTGATTCGGCTGCAGAAGCAGCTCAGTTCAGTGTGGAAACTCAACATGACCAACAACAGAGCACCTCACCAGAAGCGAAGGGTGCAATTGATGGAAGAGAAGACGATCAAAAGCAGGGTAGGTGGACTCCAGTGACTTTTCAGAGTTTCTCTTGGTTGTTTTGCAAAATGTATTCGTCTCTTTGTCACAGGTAACAAGACAAAGGCACAGAATAAAAGCAGCATAGCAGTGCAAGCAAATGATTATGAAATAGAACGTCGGTCTGGTGTCGTGCCATCGAGGAAGCGGGTCATACCTGCCAAGTTCAGGTTTGTTTGAACATTCACGTTCCAAAGTCTTTGCACTGATTCAAGTATCTGTTGCTTTGTTCAGTTATTTGACGAGTAGAACTACCCATACAGAGATTACCAGAACGCACTGAGCGACGGAGAGGGTTCAGACGAAGATTACAATCCTTCCTTGGAGAACGATAGTGCCGACAAGAAGATTCGGAGAACAACCGGTGTGAGGACCGGCAGAAAACCAGGTATCACCTTCCAGGAACAAATTCAACCATTCCTCCACAACAAGCCAGAATATTTTCGCTGTGTGCTTCCAAGTTGTTTCATACGAACAGAAATGTTTGCAGGAAGGCCAAAGAAAGTACGAGTCGATCACAGCTATGAGAAAAGCGACGAATTGGACAGTTCGGAAATGCAGCCGCCCAACACCGGAGCTGACGCGTTGCAGGAAACGCCAAAAGCTGTACACATGCCATTGGAAGGCGGAGCAAGCACAACCGGTATCGAAAATTGCCCGTGGCTCAGTGGTTGATATCGGAAATTTCGGAAATGAAAGAGTTCTTATTTTGCAGGTGCCTACACCCCACGCAGGGGCAGGCCTCCCAAAGAGCTGTCAGCTCCAGCTGGTGTCAAGAACTTCAAATGCTTGACTTGCGACAAGAGATTCAGTCAGAAAGGTACGTCGTGCCCGTGGTATTTCGGAGAGTCGCGGGTGCAGTGCAATCGAGATGGTGGTGTTCAGTATTTATGTATTTATGTATTTATATCTGAAGATCGTTGCTTTATGGGGGTGAAGTAACAGATTCCACCGCTTTTCTTTTCTACTTTGACAAATGTTCCTCGCCAAGAAAGCCAACCGTTGCATGAATCCAAACTAACCGTTGCTTCACCAAATGAAGGGGGTGGAAAAGCAAGGAAAACTCTTGCTTTTGCATGTGCTGGTAGGGTTGGGGGGGGGGAACCAATGATTGCTTTGACCTCTCCCCCCCCCCCAGTGAAAGCAATGGTTTTTACTCTGGCAGGCAGGCATTCATGGCCTGTTTGCTGGCACAGTTGTAAGCACGATGCCTATTCCATAGCTTGATGAAGGAGCCGCGAGCTCGTTGATCTTTGATCTCTTGTTCTGTTTGGTTCAAGCATGTTGTTCCGTGGACTACTTTATTTCGCACCCACACGCACTTCCTTGCACTGGAATTTCTTGTATTTTCAGGAAATTTGAAAGCTCACATGAAAACCCACACAGACGAACGACCGTTCGCATGTGACATTGTGAGCTGCAAGAAAACATTCAGAACAAATGAAAGTTTGAAGAGACACAAAATGGCTCATCTGGGTGAGTTGCTTCGTATTCGAGGAATTTATCCACCAACAAACTGCTCACGCGCACACATATCAGAATCACTTCACTGAAGTCTGGTTTCGTCAACAAATATGTCATTGTACGGGTGGTGTGGGAACAGGTGGTTTTGGTTCCGTTCATTTCAGGAATCAAATTATTTGAATGCGATATATGCAAGCAAAAGTTCTCCAGCAATGTTGCACTGACTGAGCACACTGCAAGACACACAGACTCTAAACCACACAAATGTGAGGAATGTGGGAGGATGTTCAGACAGGTTGGAAGTTTTGACACTCTGAATGAAATAATTGAAACAGTTTGCTCGAACGAAACTTTGGAAACATCCTGCACTCGCTTGTTGTTGTAGATCAGCTGCTTCAAGCGTCATTTGATTACCCACAAGTCTGAAACACCGTTTGAATGTCAAATTTGTGGGAAAAAGTTTTCGCAGATGATATATTTGAAGTCTCACACAAGATCTCACACAGGTATGACATTTTTATACACTCCGAACACGAAGTGTGTCGGCGTATTCCCCACCCCTACCCCTGCAGGGGCGGGGGCCGGTTCGTACTCAGGGTCCAGCACGGGTATTTCCATCAGACCCCACTGAAAAAGAGGCAGTACCAGGCCAGGTCCACCTGGGGTGTGGTATGGGTGCTACCATGAGAACCCCCCCCCTTGCATATGATGGTAGTGCCAGGCCAGGTCCCACCTGGGCAGCAGCACCTGGCCAGGTCCCAGTAACATCTGTTGTACCACACGGATATCAGTTCGGCGTGTGTCCACACTGGTAAATGTTATTGTTCAGGCAAATGTTTCCAGGCTTTGGATTTTGGTAATAGAAGTTGACTTCGTGCCACTCAGGCGCTCTGCTATCCATCGTCAATGAGTAACAGCACACTTCTGTTTGACAAGGTTGCAACTGAGTTTTTTTGAAACAAGTTCGTGGTTGTGTGCATTTTGCAGGTGAACGTCCCTACAAATGTCAGATATGCCAAAGAGCCTTCTCACATCAGTCAGATCTCAATCGGCACCAAGTTACTCATCAAGGTGAGTGAGTCGTCAGGTTTTTGGTTGTTTCTCATGGGGCTGGTGTCTTCACTTGTGATATCTGCACTTCTGTAGAAAAATGTAGTCATTGTCACCCTTCCACAACTTGTGTGTGCCATCAGTGTCCACATCACTGCTGAAGTAAAATCACTTTGTTGCGTGTGGTCATCATGTGGATGTCAGGTGTTTGCGACTGTCCTCAGCCTCAGCATGCCTGTGTTCATCGCGTTACATTCTTTGTTTGTCGTTTTCATTGTTTCTTTTTCGTGGTGTCGCAAATGTTGCGGACACATTGTTTGAATTCCACAGAACTACGTTGTGAGGACAAATAAGTGTGACGTTCTGAAGTACCAAGGGGAAGTCCCACATTGTGCAACGAAGTCGGTTCAGTTTCGCTTGCTGCAGCAGCTTGGTTTGGTTTGCAGGGAACAAACCGTACGGGTGCGATGTGTGTGGTGCGCGTTTCTCTGACCCATCCAGCAGAAGGCGACACGTGAAGGAGCACAGTGGATTCAAACCCTACACCTGTCAACTTTGTACCGAAACCTTCAAGAGGTACATTCTTTGCCAGTGTATTTGTTTACCTCCACAAACAGTGCTCGAACCATGAGACAACCTGGTTCTTTATTCCACTTGTAGGGCTGGTCAATTGAAAGCACATTTAAACAAGAAGCACATGGATCTGAAAGACGAAGTTGTCATCTCCAGGACTGGCCCTCATCAGACAATGGAATTTCAGTTCAAAAATGCAGTCACGATGAAAGGTTTGCTGGTGTTCTTTCGACAGTCGAAATAATTGTAAATAGGAAAGTGTATCAAATTGTGTGACTTGTGTTTGTCTCCCAGAATCACAGACAGGGGTGGACCAAAGGATGCTGGAAGCTCAGAGAGAGTTTGTGAGAAAAGTGACGCAAGGAGCTGCTGCACAACAAAAGCATAGCTTTGTTTTACAATCCGACGCAAGCAGTTCGGGATCTAACATCAATTTAGAAGGTTCCCAGGTGAGCCAAGAGTCTTCACCAGTCTCTCAAAAGGCTGAAGTTCTTCTCTGTCGTTTGCACGTGTGGTGCGCCTGGTCCAGTCAGAAAGCCTCTTCGTGTATTCCCACCCAATTGATGAACAAAGGCACCAGAGATATGCAACTGCTGGTTTTGAACGCACAGAGTGGGGAGTACCATCCACTGACGGAGGAGACACAGCGCATCATTCAGCAGATCCAGACGCAACTGGCGTCGCAGGCGGCAAATCAGCCGGACGGACAGCCACTGCAAGTCGCTTACCAGATCATCCATGACGACGACAACCAACAGGTGCTGGAGATCCAGTACCACCAGACGATGGAGGTGACGGGATCCGCTGCCGCCGAGCCAGATGCGCAGTCTGGCGGGGATCGGCGGGGCGAGGCGGAGGAAGAGGGGCCGGCGGCGCAAGACGAGCAGCACGAGCAGGAGGACGTGGCGCCAGATCTGCAGCTGAAGCGAGAGGCAGTCGAGCTGCAGGGAGAGACCCAGGTGAGCGAGCTCTGGTTCTATCCAAACGCTTTGTACGAAGTGGCAGTTGGTTTGACACACGGTTGTTTTGCTGGGTTGGTCAACTTCTGACAACCAGAGCTGACAGTTGACAAAAGAGACCTTGTGTTTTCGCGCTGTTTGCTGCACCTCGTTGTTTTCAGACTTTGGCGCCGCCCGACGACGAAGTCGCCGAGTTGCCTGTTCAGAACTACGAGTTGACAAATGCCGAAGAAACCGACGGAAACGTACGCCAAAGAAGCGTGCATCAGGTGAGACCGTCTGGAAAAAATTATGCATGTGTTGCTCGTTTGACACAGGGCGTTGTGCAGTCGATTCTTGATGCGGCGACTCTTTACAGTCGCCGGACACGGAAATGGACGAAGAGTCGGAGAATGCAGTTGATGTGGGTTCTGCACACGCCTCGTTGATGGAAGCCGACAAAGTCGCGGGGATCGATTACGTGTCCAATCCAGATTTTAACAGCCAGGCGTACTACAACTGGCTCACCAACTTTGCCGAACTGTGCAAACTTGTCCCTGTTCCATTGGATGTTGATCTCTTTCAAAAGATCAGTCAGGTAAGAAAGAACAGGCTTCTATGCGCTCTTTTCAAGCGAAACCGTGGCCCGTTTCGGACAAATGAACTTCCAGTTGCACCTGTGTCGACAATTGTCTTGCTGTGCATTCCAGGTTTACAAAAGTTTGTCAGACGTGCTCGCTGTACCGAGTGGCATCCTGTCCAACAAAGAAAATTTCCAAATTTTGATGAACATCTCCAAGGACCTGAACAGCATAATCACAGAGCATCTTGGCTTCGTGTTGAAGAATCTGAATGAACAGGAGTAAGCCAATGTGCGTGAAGACTTGCCTTGTTGCTGCGGCTCAGGCCAAAGACCACTTGGGTCTCATTGAAGACTCGATTGACAAAACCAACAAAAGCAGGATAGGAGAGACAATCATGCGAAAGGCGAACAATGCGAACACCAAAGTTTTTGTTCAAGAACACGAATGTGTTCAAAACTCGCGATTCCTTGGAGGAGACAAATCGGAGTACTTTTCTGGGGGTGGGTTGGGTGGAGAGGCGTTACTGTTTGAGGCTGGGGAAGCACGTGACACACAATGAATTGTTCCCGAGTCCAAACAATTTCCTCTTTTGAGACACGCTCACCCGGTCTGTTTTGTTCAGGGATGATGAGGCTATCCACAAAACAAAACAAGTCCTTGACTGAAACACCTTTCAATTTATTCTGTGAAAATCACATCACTTATCACGAGTTGCCCCTCATCGTTCAGGCAAACAACACACCACTTCGTTCCGTGCAACGTTTCAGGTCTGAAATTGCGGCAACAAACAGTTGCGTTTCTTCAGCTTAGAAACACAAGAACTTCGTCGAAACATTGAGCACAAGTCCAGGAAACAGAACATCTCATGAAAAGCGCTTGTTTTTTGTCTCCTACGAGGTTGAAGTGCAACTTCAGGCGCACCCAAGTTGGTTCCTGCATTACCACGTTTTCTGACGTTGATTTGCGCTGCACAACAATTGATGATGTTCGAATTTTTGTTGCGACAATGGAGAATAAAGCCGACCTGGCGGGGCGACCGATTCAACAAACGTTCGAGTTACTCGTACAACTTCTTCACCGACGTCAGGAAAACACAAGTTGAGTTTATTTGCTGCACGATAGACTTTGTCACGAGTTTGTGTACCTGCGGCGAAATGTTCAACGGTGGAATGTTCTGACAAACACGGTAATTTGTGGTTGGAGGAGCATTCAAACACCTGAACGCTGAGAAAAGGGACAAATCGCTTTGTAGAACTAGACTTTCAAGTAGATAATCAGCCGCGGGCAGCGTGCATCGGCAGGAAACACTTGTCCCAATCTGCCAATGCCGACAAGTGCTTCTGCTCGACTGTCTCTTCAATATCAATGAGAGTGCACTTTACCTCACTGTCTGCACTCTGTGCTGGAGGGGGGTATCCCGGACAATGTCCGAGTTACCATAACCCGGACAATGTCCAAGTTTGAATGGAAAATTTTCTTTGGGGGGGTTGTATCCCAGACAATATCCGAGTTACCCCTAACCCAGACAATGTCCAAGTTGGTATAGAAAATTTTCTTTGGGGGGGTATCCCGGACAATGTCTGCGTTACCCCTAACCTGGACAATCTATAGCATTTCTATTGTAATTTCATATGTCATTTTTTCATCATCAGAGCAGAAGAACAAAATGATACCATATGCAACATGTAAAGCACCCCAAAGGGTGTCTG
>JAAUXT010041281.1_pt1 | contig 16661 bp, 11 predicted proteins | sample 7278171 | NCBI WGS metagenome assembly JAAUXT01 (sample SAMN14350112, study PRJNA611818) | marine sediment metagenome | isolation source: surface marine sediment (1.8m) | place: French Polynesia: Moorea | collected 2018-08 | reverse complement strand
CCAATTCCCAGCTCTATTTCTCTCTGTCTTACAGGATGATATTGCCGTGCTTTGACACGTGTCTCCACCATGATCGCTTTCACCATTTCTAAATCCCTGGACCCTCCCCTGGATCATCCCTGGACCCTCCTTGGACCTCCCTGGACCCTCCCTAGACCTTCTCTTGACCCTCCCCTGGACCCTCTATGGACCCTTCCCTGGACCCTCCCTGGACCCTCCCCTGGATCCTCCCTGGAAAACGCGGGAGATCGCCGCAGATTTGCCGAGTTCAGGTGTGGTGAGGCACCTCCCACCGAGACATCGAAACAGCCAATCAATCCCGCTCAATGGAACCAAATCTGACCAGAACAACGCTCGATCGATACAACAGGCTCAATGGGGAGCCAAAAATAACCGCAGTTCGCGTGCTGCGTGTGTGTGCGAGCGTCTGCAAGGGTTCACGTGCGCGTGTGTGAGCGTGTGTGTGCGTGTGTGAGCGTGTCTGCAGGAGGGTTAGGTCCGCTATGGTCCTGTGGGTGCGTATGTGCGTGTGTGTGCGTGTGTGTGCGTGCGTGTGTGTGCAGGATTATCAAATGGACCTGCAGCAGTTTGTGTGTGTGTGTGTGTGCGTGTGTGTGTGCGTGTGTGTGGGTGTGTGTGTGTGCATGTGTGTGCGTGTGTGTGTGCGTGTGTGTGTGGGTGTGTGTGTGTGGGTGGGTATTCACGGGAGACTCAAATCAGTTCTCGCTTTACCAAGCCAGCGCAGAAGCGTCAGATCACAGACAACAACAACGTCGCCTGGTGTTGTGATGCGCTGACTGGGGCTTCCCTGCGCAACCTGCATCAAAGAGCGAGGACACGAGTCTCTGCAGTGTAGGGCTTCCTCTCAAACCTCTGTGATGGTCCACGCCCACAGGACTCCTGTTGTAATCCCTCAAGGGGTTTTCATATTGGGTGACGCGCTATCGTTTTTTGAGGCTGATGTCAAAATTTCCAGCATTGGGTTACATGTTATAATGTTTGACGCCGATGTCAAAAAACGACCGCGCGTCACCCATGTGAATACTGCCCGAGTCTCTCTCACTGTCGAGTCCAATGAAGGTTTCAATCGATCACGTGACGGGCTCCGCAGCGGATCCGGGCCCCACGTCCCACATCTCACGTCTCACATCTCACGTCTCACATCTCACGTCTCACGTCTCACGTCTCATGTCTCACGTCAAACATCTCACGTCTCATGTCAAACATCTCATGTCCCACGTCCCACATCTCATGTCTCACCTCTTACATCTCACATCTCACGTCCCACGTCTCACATCACACGTCTCATGTCTCACATCTCATGTCTCACATCCCACGTCACACGTCTCACGTCTCACGTCTCATGTCTCATGTCTCACGTCTCACATCTCATGTCTCACGTCTCACATCAAACATCTCATGTCCCACATCCCACATCTCATGTCTCACCTCTTACATCTCACATCTCACGTCCCACATCTCACGTCTCACATCTCATGTCTCACATCCCATGTCTCATGTCTCATGTCTCACATCTCACGTCTCATGTCCCACGTCTCACGTCTCATGTCTCATGTCTCATGTCCCATGTCTCACGTCACACGTCTCACGTCACATGTTCCACGTCTCACATCCCACGTCTCATGTCTCAGGTTCCACATCTCACGTCACACGTCTCATGTTTCACGTCTCACGTCTCACATCCCATGTCTCACATCACACATCTCACGTCACACATTCCACATCTCATGTCTCACGTCAAACGTCCGACGTCTCACGTCTTCATGTCTCACATCCTCACGTCCTCACACCCCACGTCTCACCTCCCATGTCAAACATCTCACATCTCACATCACGTCATGTCTCATGTCTCATGTTACACATCACACATCTCACATCATGTCACGTCTCACATCTCACATCTCATGTCTCATGTCACGTCTCACATCTCACATCTCATGTCTCACATCTCACGTCTCACATCTCACATCTCACATCTCATGTCTCATGTCTCATGTCTCACATCTCACATCTCATGTCTCACATCTCATGTCCCACATCCCACGTCCAACATCTCATGTCCCACGTCTCACATCTCACGTCCCATGTCTCACATCTCATGTCTCACATCTCACGTCCCACGTCCCACATCTCACATCTCACATCAAACATCTCACGTCCAACATCCCACATTCCATGTCCATGTCCCATGTCCCACGTCAAACATCTCACGTCCCACATCCCACGTCAAACATCTCACGTCCCACGTCCCACGTCAAACATCTCACGTCCCACGTCCCACGTCCCACGTCAAACATCTCACGTCCCACGTCCCACGTCCCACGTCAAACATCTCACGTCTCACGTTCCACGTCCACGTTCCACGTTCCACGTCCACGTCAATCATCTGACGTCCAAAGTCCCACGCTCCATGTTCCACGTCCACGTCCCACGTCAAACATCTCACGCCCCACGTCTCACGTCCCACGTCCCACATCTCACGTCCCTCCCACTCAACACGCTCAATTACCGCCCCACGCTCCGGTGCAACCACAATGGGGGGAGGGGCGACGTGGTACCCCGGGTCAACCAAATGTAACACACCCCTGTCTGGCTATTTTCAGCTCGGATTGCTGTTTTGCAGGCTATAAAAATTTTGCCTTTGCGAACTGCTAGTTTCTTGCTTGGTATTCTGGGCCTGCAAAACCAATTCTTTTACCAAGCCCGCCCGGGTGCAGTCAACAAAGGCCCTTTGTGTTGAAGGGGTTCATTCCTCTTGTCGGGGTCTTGTGTAGAGCCAGGCTCTTTGGATCCTCCACTGGTCCACCTTCCAAAGCGTCTCTCAGATCCTCCTCACTTCAGTCAGACGCAGCTAATTACACCGGAAGTTCATCACCGGAAGTTCCCCAGTCCACGTGGGGCTGGACTTCATTTACAGGGCACAGAGCCCAAAAAACAATGAGTTTGTTCCCCATCTGTTGGAAACTCCTGCTGCATCTAATTCAGCTTCATGATTGGATGCGGAGCAGCCGCCGCCAGTGTTCAGCGCCTCCAATTGAATTAGCTCGACTGTCGTCCGGGGCCGAACGCAATGAATATCAAGTGGGTTCGGGGAACTGGGGAACGGGGCGAGGCGCGAGGCCTCCCGGGCGCTGCTGGGCTGGTCGCCCCGGCGAGGTGCGCCTCCTCCCCGGGAGACCCTCGCCTGCGCCGCGGCGCCGCCCCCGGGGTCGCCCCGGCGTGACGCACCGTAACCCGGGAGGACAGGACGCGACGCCCTCGGCTGCAGGTGCGTCATGCGGTTTTCACGTTGGTGACGCGCGGTCGTTATTTTTTTACGTTGGCGTCAAAATTTAACATTGAACCCAAAGGTGGAATTTTTGACGTCAGCCCAGAAAACGACCGTGCGTCACCCAATATAAAAACGCCTTCATGCGCAGCGCACCTTGCGCACCGCGGGGACATCCACTTCCGGTAAAGTTCCGAAGGAACTCAAAAGTTCAGTTTCTTGTTGTGTGATGCCCCTTGAGGGACACTACCTGGTGGTAGTGCGGTGACAAGGTCTATCAAATGTCCCACCCCCAAAACCCATCCTTGCCCAAACTCCGCCCCCACACCCAAGGCCCCCCCCCCGTGCTGGGACATCGCGCCCGCAGTTTTACAGAGCTCTGCTTCTTGTTCTTGCGCCAAAGGCAAGGAGCGTCACGGTGTTTGAACACTGCAGCTTGATCTTCCCTCAACCCTGTCAGTCTCTATTGACACTAAAGCAGTTTTCACATTGGTGACGCGCGGTCGTGTTTTTGACGTCGGCGTCAAAATTTAGCATTGAACCCAATGGTGGAATTTTTGACGTCAGCCCAGAAAACGACTGCGCGTCACCCAATGTGAAAACCCCTTCACTCTCTCAAAACCGTCTCTGACCTCACTACGGCAACTTTACATTTTCGTGAGCAGAACCTGAGTGACAACATGTTGGAGACCGGGGCCCCACCCACGTGACCGGAAGTTGCGTTTCCAGGTGTCAGATTCGTGCCTCACAACCTTCAACTGACAACTTGAGCAACTTTTGCGTGAGTCAGCCTGAGTGAATTTGGACGGTGCTGGAACCTACTCCAGGCTACAGATCCTCACGAAAAGCTTCCATTTGGGGTTTCCGGGGGCAGAAAAAATTATTCGAACGTCACCAACGCGACTGGAAAAGCTGCGTCCGCCAGACATTTTGGCACGCTCGTTTCATCAATGTTTTGTTCGAATCCAGAACAGCTTTGAATTGGTCTCACAGCAATTCATGTTGGGGAACAGAATTGCGTGGGAACACGAGACCTGTCGCCAACACAACCGGTGTCATGGTACCAGGAAGCCTCGCAACTCACAGATCGGTGTAATGGCACCAGGAGGCCTCACAACCCATAGACCGATGTAACAGTACCTGGAGGCCTCACAACCCACAGACCTGAGGTCTTTCAGTTCTGGGCCTACCACCTTCACCTCAGATCTGTGGGTACCAGTACCAGCGTGGTTGTCCAACTTGAGGGCTGTGGGGACAGGCGTCCTGTGGTTCCCGTTACACCGGGCAACTCAGATCAATGAACACATAACGCACTCGACTCGGGCGAGTGTCGCATCAGCCCTGGACGCGGCCAAATACGACTGTCAAGTCCAGATGCAAAATAAATGTACCTGTCAGTGCTGTCAGACGTACACAGAGCAGAAGGACCAGACAGGCCCGGCGGGATCTCATCTCGATCGTCACACATCAAACACGTCCTTTCTTGAAGTTCCCTTGTACACGTCAGGAGTTGATGGGTGTTCACATTGGGTGACGCGCGGTCGTTTTCTGGGCTGACGTCAAAACTTCCATCATTGGGTTCAATGTCAACTTTTGGCGCCGACGTCAAACAATGACCACGCATCACCAAATGTGAAAACGGCTTTCCTCGGAGAGTGCGCGGTGACGTCGGGGGCTGAAGGTCCCCTCGCCGGGCGGAAGGGCGGGGCTGCGGCAGGCGCCCCCGAGGCCGCCCCGGGGGAGGGAGGGGGAAGATGTTTGATGCCGTTTCAATTTCAGTGACTCACCACATGTTGAGTGCTGTGTTCCAGGTGGACAGACCACGTGTCAGTCCTCAAAGTGACCTGGGTCTCTTCGGAACAAGATCTCGTAAAAATGCGTGACATGGGTGGGTCATGTCCAGGGCGGATTTAGCAGCGCAAGGGACAAATTTTCTGGGGCCCCTGTACCCGCCCCCTCGGCAATTTTGCGCATTTTTGGCATCTTGAACATGTTGTGTCAATCTGCCGAGAAACAACATCTCAAACTTAGTGCAGCGTGAATGAGAAGTCCTTTCCCACCACTTCAGACTGAAAAACTGGAACTCCAGTCTTGATGCAAACCATCTCGACTGTCATCAAATTTGTTCGCCTGGATGGCCGGCGTGGTGGCAAATGCGCTTCTCACTCTTCGCTGAGTGTGGGGTCCTATTCTTGTCCGTTGCCCCAGACTCGTGTGAGGTGGGAAAGATAAGACCCTGGAACATGCCCCTGTGCCCCCCTGGACGCCTCCAGGTTACACACCCCAGATACACGCAGATCTGACCCTGGTGGTACAGCCGAACTCCCCACCCACAGACAAATTGAATTGGACCATTCAACAGAAGAGACCTCATTGTTTAACAAGCAGGGAGCCGACGTTTGGTGAATCACAAGCAGTTGGGCAGAATCTCATGTGTACGGACAACGCTCCTCCAATGGGTCACTGGAGACGAAACTGCTTTTCGCATCTGTTCCTTGGTGAGTGCAAGGGAATAGGGGGGCCCTTCACCCGTCAGGAATCCGCTGAGGGGGGCAGGGTCCTGTGGACCCTTCTGGGTCCACCACAGGGTTCTGCTGACAGCAGAGATCAGCCACGACTGACAACTGACTGACTGACTGACTGACTGACTGATTCACTCATTCACTCACTCACTCACTCACTCACTCATTCACTCACTCACTCACTCACTTAGTAACTCACTCACTCACTCATTCACTGACTCACTCAGTAACTCACTCACTCACTTAGTAACTCACTCATGCACTCACTTGTTCACTCATTCACTCACTCACTCACTCACTTTATCACTCACTCACTCACTCACTCATTCACTCACTCACACCCTCACTCACTCATGCATTCACTCACTCACTTACTTATTCATTCCTTCACTCACTAACTCATTCACTCACTCACTCATTCACTTGTTCACTCACTCACACACTCACACCCTCACTCACTCACTGATGCACTCATACACTCATGCACTCGTACACTCACTCACTCACTCTCTCACTCACTGACCGTAGAGCTCGACGACCATCCCGAGCGGCATCACGAGTAGCGACACGAGCAGGTCAGCGATGGCGAGCGACATCAGGAAGTAGTTGGTCATGTTCTGGAGCCGCTTCTCCCAGCACACCGCCAGACACACGAGGATGTTCCCGATGGCGGTCGCCACGATGAGCGCCGTCAGCGCCAACACGCCCCAGTTGAGCGACGGCGGCGTTCCGACGGCGCTGGTGACGTTGGCGTCGGACGCGTTGGACGCGTTCCCGAAGGTGACGTTCCAGACGACGACGCCCGCTGACGTTAATCCACCAGGGGGCGGGATGATCCACGGATTATCCGGATAAGCGAACGTATCAGTGTCAGCGCCGTCGGAAGCGTACTCCGCCTCGAAGACGAAGTCCACGACGCCCGGGGCCACGTCGCTATGACGTGACTCCCCGTCCAACGCGTTGCCATGGCTACTGAACGGCGTTGTTGTTGTGATATTCCACATATTGCGGCGGCGGGAGTTTTTTCACTCGCGCGGACTGTGAGAAGCGGACATGTTGGATCCATACAAGAGGTGATTGTTTTATCCGAGTCGATCCGCTGTTTTTCTCATTATTTCCATTTCCAAAAGAAATCCAATTTTGTGAGTTCGTTGCATTACTTTCCAAATTTCAATTTCAGATCATTACAAAGACAAAGAGACTGTTGTTTTTCCAATGAAAATGTTCTCATGTGAGCAGCTATTTCCATTTCAAACGGAGACAACGTATTTGCCGACTTTTCTCTCGCAAGTGAAGAAGCCACAACTTCGTGCGTTGTTGTTGTTGTTGTTGCGCCCCACGCAGATCCAGACATCACGTTCGCTGCCATCATCGCTAACGACAACTTCCGGTTCTGAGCGCGACGCTAATGACGTGTTGACGGCGTCTTCGCGACGCTGCGCTGTCCGCCTCCGCGTCTCCGTGCTCGTCTGCGCGTGCGCCGCGCAGAAGCCGTCCATCCCGGGTCCTGCGTGCAGCTTCTCCTGCTCTATCGGACACGACATGCCCACCGGCGCTTATAGCATCCAAGACACAGCTTCCCGGAAGTGATTCCTGTGATACAGTCCACTACCACACCAGAGAAACAGGATTCTCACTTGTTTATTCACTGCTAGAGCCGCTTGAGATATTGGGGCCAAATTTCACGCGATGATCAATATGAAAAGCATGACTGGGAGCATAAATGGGTCTCGTTACGACGCGTTGCTATGCTGAGGGCGCCATGGTTACGCTGGGTGGTTTTCTTGGCCACTACGCAGATGACGTTTCGTGTGTTTGAGCAGCTGCCCCTGACACGCGGAGGCTGTTGCGAGACGCGTTGCGTCGCGTCCTTGTCTCCATGGTGACAATCAGCAAAACGAGAAAATCTGACGTGGACTCAGATGCCAACCTCCAGCGGAGAACAGAGGCCCAACTCTTCAAAATTCTTTCTTCCTTTGTTCTTTCTTCCCAGAAAAATCTGCTGTTCCTTCTACGTGTGTGTGTGTGCGTGCGTGTGTGTGAGAATGCTTGTGTGTGTGTTGGGTGTACGAGGTTCCTTCATCAAATAGTTGGAAACTTGATCATGTGCAGCGCTCTCCGTGATCGGTTCTCTTTTGCTGTTTATGGATCAATACAGACAATAGTGTATAAAAGACTGCACATGAAAACTACATTTGATCGTGCAAGCAAAAGCACGCCTAAATTGCTTCTTGTTGCCCGCCTAATGACGGCAACGAGCCATGCCCACGCACGTTGTGTGTTGCTAAAACTCACTACTGCGTGTGCACAGCGTCAACGCGACTTGATCCCCCCCTCAAATCTCCACGCTGATCTTGTACACTGACACAGCGCAGGGAGCGGAGGGAAGCAATTAACAAGGCTGCGTTCCTCCCCAAAGGTCTCGCAGAGATTGGCTCCTCTGATCTTCGGCGCGTCGCCTTACGTGACATGGCGTGACGTGGCGTGACGTGGCGTTACATCGTGTTATGCCATGTTACATCACATGACGTTGCATTACGTCATGTGATGTCAAGTTACGTTGCATTATATTGCATTATGTTGCATGACATCGCTTTACGTCACGTTATGTCGCGTGATGTCTCGTTCCCAAAACCTGACAGCAACGCTGAATTTGTTCGTCTCTTTCGCTGCTCAGGTTGCTTTTAAAAGCATGTCATTTTGAAATTGATCCTCTGATATACGTGGCAATTTGGTCGGAGTGACTTCTGACTTGTTTGGCGAGCAGAACCAAGCTCCATAAATTTTGGAAATAAAATTGAATTGCCATCAATTAGATCAGATGAAATTTTACGCTGGTTCACACTGCGTGCGCTTGTGCACATCACACAGCTTTTGTGACATTATAAATGCATGGTTGGGTTGGGACAAATTGATGATCAGGGTGGCATGTGGTGTGCATGTTGGTAAATCAGTGTGAACATAATTCTACATGTGTGAGACGTTGATGTGGTGTGCTGTGACTGAGACCCCAGACTCTGTGTGGGTCTGTCGGGCGCGTTGTGGGGGGGGGGGGACGTGGCGCGTCGTGATCAGGGAGATGCGCCACTCATCACGTGACCCATGGGGACGCCGCGTCTCACGTCCTCCGCTCCCGACCAGTGTCCCTTCCATGTGGGGTTCAATTTGTCTCGCAAGCTTTCTTCACAATGAATGCGTTTGGGTCAATGAGTGCTATACAGTTGTGTATGCGTGTGTGTGTATGTAAATATATGTGTGGTGTATGATCAATGTGGTACGTGTGTGTTTGCATGTGTGCATGCTCTTGCACAAAGAAACATGCAGGCCAGGTTCACAGTGGATGCGTTTGGGTCAATGGGCCCTTTGGAGCTCTGTGTGCGTGTGTGTGTGTGTGTGTGTGCGGTGCATGATCAATGTGGTGCGTGTGTGTGTGTGTGTGTGTGTGTGCGTGTGTGTTGGGTGTACGAGGTTCCTTCATCAAATAGTTAGAAACTTGATCATGTGCAGTGCTCTCCGTGATCGGTTCTCTTTTGCTGTTTATGGATCAATACAGACAATAGTGTACAAAAGACTGCACATGAAAACTACATTTGATCGTGCAAGCAAAAGCCTTAATTGCTTCTTGTTGCCCGCCTAATGACGGTAACGAGCCACACCCACGCACGTCGTGTGTTGCTAAAACTCACCACTGCGTGCGCACAGCGTCAACGCGCGAGACGTCGCAGCGCGTCTTGCCCCCCCCCCCTCTACACGCGTGACGCATCCCGTGCGACTCAGCCCGCTGACCCTGGCCCTCAGCGCGTGACGCAGCCGGTGTGCACGGATCTCAGAGCTGATCCTGAGCACTGACACAGCGAGGGGAGCGGAGGGAAGCGATTAACGAGGCTGAGTTCCTCCCCCGAGGGTCTCAGTCTCACAGAGATTGGCTCCTCTGATCTTCGGCGCGTCGTGTTGTCACGTGACGTGGCGTTACGTCGCCTTACGTCGCGTTACGTTACGTTACATCGTGTTTCGTCGCGTGACGTTGCTTTTTGTCGCGTTACGTCGTGTGACATCGCGTTCCCAAAACCTGATGGTGGCGCTGAATTTGTTCGTCTCTTTCGGTACTCAGGTTGCTTTCAAAAGCATGTCATTTTGAAATTGATCCTCTGATATACGTGGCAATTTGGTCGGAGTGCCTCCTGAATTGTTTGGCGAGCAGAATCGAGCTGCATAAATTTTGGAAATACAATTGAATTGCCATCTATTAGATCTGATGAAATTTTACGCGATCACGTGATTGCGTCACGAGCACCACCCCTCCTCTGTATTCTGATTCACACCGCGTGCGCTTGTGCACAACACACAGCTTTTGTGACATTAAAATGCACTGTACGCCAGCACATGGGTTGGGACAAATTGATGATCAAGGTGGTATGTGGTGTGAACTTTGGTAAATCAATTCTACCTGTGTGAGACTTGTGGTGTGCTGTGACCTTGGTGTGCAAGTGCGCCATCGGCGCCATAACATTGTGCGCCAGAGGCGAGATACTACAAAGGGACCTGCAGGGGCTGGATTCACAATGGGTGCGTTTGGGGCTCTGTGTGTGCGTGTGTGTGTGAGATAGAGAGACAGAGACAGAGAGACAGAGAGAGACAGAGAGAGAGAGAGAGAGAGAAAGAGAGAGAGAGAGAGAGAAAGAGAGAGAGAGAGAGAGAGAGAGAGAGAGTGGGGGGGATGGAGGAACAGGGAGAGAGGTGGAGAGAGGGGAGAGATAAAGACAGAGAAAGTGAGAGATAAGGGGGGAGAAAGAGAGCGAGATGGCAAGAAAGGGGACAGAAGGAAGAGACAGACAGATAGGTGGAGAGAAGTATGAGAGAACGAGTGAAGAGAAGTGGAGAGAAATTGAGAGAGAGTGGAAGAGCAAAGGAAAGAGAGACAAAGATGGAGACAGAGACAAACTGACACAGAACCGCAGCCAGACCCAGGTCTTTCGTGTGGCTTCTTCGTCCTTGTCGCGCTTCCCGTGACATTCACGTGGGTTTTAAGCCTCGTTCTCACTTCCTCCACGCAGCGAGGTACGAGCGGCGGCCGCAGCAGCATCAGCGTCAACGAGACATCAAATTTCCCGCTGACTTGACCTTTTAGTGACAGATAATACAGAGGAAACAGCATCGCGGATGACGAATGCAAATGCTGCCAGGGGTGAATCCAGGGGCTCCAAACCTGATCCCAGGGTGGATCCAGGGTCCCCAGACCTGCTCCAAAAACCTCTTGCAATATTAACACACTTTCCCCAATAGGGGTTCCAGAAACAGAAGATTTATCGCTTCTTCTCCTTTCCAAAACAAAGACTTCTGTTCAGCCCTGGGGTCAGGACCACCACGGCGGGGGTCACCCCCGCCCACCCCAACCATCACCAGATTCTCGATCTGCACCCGACTAGCACCCGACTCCAACAGATCAACGTCTCGACCGACACGAGGTCCATCACCCCCCCTCCAAACCTGTCAGTTTTCAAAATGGAGCCGTGAAATATGAGGCTCAGAAACCGGAAACACTTGACAGGTGAAGATGGGGAATGTTTCTCTCAAATGCCACAGGCACCAAGACCCAGAAGGTAAAAACTTCGGGCTGGGCGTATTGGAAGTCAGGAACCAATGTGTTAATGGGAGAGAAAGGAGGCGATGGTTCTGTGTCATATTCTCACATTTCCTTTTTGATTGTCGCCCACTTGCCTCGTGACTGAAACATCTCAAAATGGAAGATGAAACACGACAGTCTCGTCAGAAAAATAAATTCTCAAGGCCACTTTCGCCAAGATTGCTCGAAACTTTTTCTGCTTGTTGTCCGAACGATCCAATTTCTTCATGCTGCATGTTCCCAGAACAAGAATTGTTCCCAGAGATGTGGCTGGTTACGATAGAGACGATTGTCAGAAATGCAAACCATTGTCCAGAATCCAATTGTTGTTCGCGACACCCCTGGACATCTTCCAGAAGGAGGCGAGTCTGATCAAGAGGAATTCTACAGGATTGAACACACACACACACACACACACACACACACACAAGACATTTCCCTTGTGTAAAATTCTCAAACGAGGGATTACCACAAAATTAGGCCAGGAGATACTGTAAAGGCGACAATACTATCAAAGTAAAGACGCAATGAGAAGCTGTTTCTCCTCTGTGGGTGTTTGTGTTGGCGTAACGCGGCTCGAATCACAAAGAACTTCCTCCTGTAGGATCAGGGTCTGTGCGACAGGTAGACGAGACTGCGTCGTCGTTTCATCGTGCGACGCTCAAAGAGTGTTTGTTGTCCTCAAGAATGGGGCCAATGTGGCCTTTGAAATATTAATTCAGAATAATTTTCAGACTAATGTTTGTTTGACTTGTTGTTGATAATGTGCAGAAGGTGTTGCACATGGAGAAGCAACAGCGCACGAAATTCAGGTCTGTGTCTCAGGTCAGGTGCCAAGGTATTTGACTGAGGTTGGTCAGGGGAGGATTCTTGACTGTGGTGGGATCTTTAACTGCTCCGGGGACTCAGTGACCACCAGGACTGTAGAGAATTGTGCTGCAAGCACAAACGTGAAATGTCCTCCTGAAATGAAGTCACTGTGCCCTGCAGTGCAGGGTTGTGCACCTTCACCTCAGCTTCACGCAAAATTGGTTTCTGAACCTGGCTGCATTCATTGCGAGGCACAGTGTGGATCCACCAGGTCTGCACAAGAATGAACAGATTCTTTTGTTTCAAGTTGTGAAAAAAAGTTCGCATGGTGGATCTGGCACCACCAGTTGGTGTGGTGGATCTTGCAGTCAAATTTCCAAGAACTGAGAAACGGGAAATTTGTGGACGACCCAAGTGCTACGTTTATGCGTGTATCGGAGACCAAGCAAGATTGCGCGCGCATGTTCAACGCTGACGTCACGCGCCTGCGCAGTGGCCGGTCGGTCCACTTCCGTCCCCTCCAGGAGCAGTTAATTTCAGCTCTCGCTTCGTCACAGCGGCACACCTCATCAATCAGCTCGGAGGCCACGGACCTAACGCAGGGCCCCTCACACTTTTCAAAAAGCTTTTAAATCTTTAATACAGCAGTTAGGTTGGTCGCCGCGCGCGGTGGGCTGCGGTTAGGCTGGAGTTCATGCACAGAGCGGTTAGCAGAAGCTTTTGGTGCGTTGCGCTTTGGCGCCACTTGGCAGTGGGCAAGGCTCCACCCCACTCGAGGGCTCTATGAACAGGGCACAGAAGGCTTCGTCCTTGACAACCCATGGATTCGCCCCTGCTGGACAGGGCTGCACCCTGTACGGGACGCGCTGTACTTGCATTGGATACCCACCCTGTGAAGGAGTGTCTGCCCTGTGAGGGGGCCTCCACCCTGTGACAGGGGGCTACGCCCATGACAGACCCTGAATTGGCCCTTGGTGGACAGGGCTGCACCCTTGCACCTTGTATGGGACGCTTTGCCTTGCATTGGGAGTTTCACCCTGGACGGGGATGGGATGGGTCTCCCTGTAAGGGGAGCTCCACTCTGTGACGGGGGTGGGCTGCCCCCACGACCAACCCTAGATTCGCCTCTGATGGACGAAGGGGCTGGGGATCACCCACCTCACACGCCTCTACTTCCTCAAACCCAGATCCCAAGGAAATCAAGCCTGCCCCTCCACGGGCGTCAAAGAATCACACCTTCACAACAGGACACGAACACACAGAACGCCCTTGAAGCGGAGACGAAAAGACGTCACCGTTGCCACGTCACCTCATATCACGTCAACCCAGCTTTCAGCGTCTGGGCTTCTGAACCGGAGGAGATTGGATGGCGTAACACTGTGACCCAGGGGGAAGAAGTTTCAGCAAATTCCTACCGTTGTCACCCTTGTATGCGCGCACTCAAGCTCTACCGGTCTCGGCAGCGCTGCCAGGCCTGGTTCCGCTGAAGGCTGTGTTTGATGGAGAAAGAAAAATCCCAGGGTACAGCTATCTGGTTTGTCTCCGAGTCCAGAGTAGAAGCATTTATGTAGGGTGGGTATTGGGCATGCAAATTTATAGTTGGCCTCGGAGGCTGGCTTGGATAATAGCTTCAGCTTTGCGCAGCTTTGCCAAAGCAGTAGCCCTGAGTACTCAGCTCTCTGACAAAAGCTGGTCCGCTCGCATGGGAAGATGCGATATCTTCCACACGACACTCTGCACCCCAGACTTTGCCCTCAGTTTTGAGAGAATATTTCCAATTGAAACAATGACAGATGCATGATGGCGAATACAGGAGTCATGCACATGTTTTCATGTCCATTTTGCAAAGCAAGCAGAACACAATTTTAACAGTCGGGAAAATGGTGCTGTCAGACGACTGCACCTGTGTTCAACCGGGAGGGGGGGGCACGAGTTCTGATTGATGACAGTCAGGCCGCAAGTGACCTGTCTGAACCACTGCGCTGTCAACACGTGTGAATACGGTTTCCAATCCACACAGAAAGATTGCGTTTTGACACGTGTCCAGACGTCACTGCGGGCGCCATTGTCGTGCGGTGCCCTCCCATTCACCTCAATTAAATCAGCGCCAGACCGTCCGTCAGAAGTGCTGCCCCCCCGCGGCTTCTGATGCTGTGAGGCGACGTTCTATTTTCAAAGGAGGGGGAGTCACGTGGTGTGATAAACGTCAGTTCGTTTTCCTCGAAATTTGGCCGAATAGACCTGAAGGGACCTTTCTGCACTGAATCCCCAGGGGTTGTCTCTGTGAGGTCATCATCTCAAAAGAATTCACACAGTACTCTTCGATTCAGGCTCCGCCAGATCTGTTGAGAATACTTCGACAGGGAGCCGGCCAAGATGAAGTCTTTCAAGCTGAACCAGGCTCCCGCGGACTTGGAGCTGAGGTCCCATTGAAATCGTGACAAGCACACACACACACACACACACACACACACACACACACACACACAATGACAAGCGCACCTGTCCAGCCCCACTCCAAGTGTTACGCCTTTCCCAGGTTCGTCTCGTGATAGAATCAAAACGTCTTCATTCCTGACCCGTCAAAGTCTCTCCCCTCCAGAACCTGGGTCAGACCTCGTCTGACCCCCGCCCACCCCAACCCTGGATCCACTGGTGCACGCGTGACCAGAAACGCATCATAACCAACACATTCACACTGCGGCTCCAAATTATTCATTGGCTGTTGCGGTTCATAACCACAATCGGACTCACCTTGAGATCAATACCGCATGAAAGCGCCGAAGGAGAATGGCACGACTCCACACAGGGTTCACCTGTGTGCAACGTCTGCGTTCGTTGTACTCTTCAGGAACAACGTAACCTCAATGCTCTCGTGGAGGATCCAAGGGGGACGGGCAGACCCACCCCCACCCCCAAACAAACACCCCTCAATTTTGCATTGCAGGTGCACTTGTTTTGCAGGAAAAAAACGCAACCTCAATGTTCTGGCAGATCGGGGGGGGGGGGGCGCCGGGGGCCTGGTGCCTCTGTCTCCAGAAATGAATCCCCTTGTCTGTACACCACAGGTGCATTTTTCTGCCTTTTCCTGCTCAAATTGAGGAAGTACCAATTGGCTCGCTGATTCACAAAACTTTTGACCCCCCCCCCCTCAAGAGAAATTTTCAGTCCCTGGGAGACACTCACTGATCGAGACCGGGAGTGCCCCCCGACCGATCCGATCCAGAATTCAGCGGTCTCACCCTTCTGTCCTGATTCTACATCATGGATCCACAACCTCAACGCACCATTGCCAAACGAGACCCAAGGCGGCATCCTCCACCACACAAAACCGCCGCTGCCTTGTGCAGTGCAGATACGTACACGCCATCCAGACTCATCAAAAGAGTTAGGAGTCCGTTTGAGTAGGAAAGCGAGAAAGCGAGCGAGCGAGCGAGCGAGTAGGTGGGTGGGTCTTTGGGTGGGTAGGTCTTTGGGTGGGTGGGTCGGTGGGTGGGTGGTTGGGTAGGTGGGTGGGTGGTTGATCGTAACCGTGACTCCGCTCCGCTCTCCGCTTCCAACTTTGTTCCGAGAGAAGACAGTCAATGCCGCGCCTCGACATCAAATACAGAGTAGAGGGTGTCGGGAACAAGGGACGGATCCAGGGGGATGGGCCATGGGACGCCCCATCACCTCTGGAAAACAAAGTTGCGCGCCAATGCAGGAAAAAAAATTTCTTCTTGTGCGAAGATCACACCAGATTCTCCCTCTCTCTACGACCAGGGGTCAGGCACCTTGATGACCAGGGGACAGATCCAGCCTGATCTTCATTTGGATGAGACCTCAGCTTCCCCCCGGCTCCATTGATGACCAGACCCCGCGCGTCTCTGATTGGATATCTCTCTGGTCTGTATTCACCAGAGGAACATCCACGTGAACCTGTTGCAAAAACAGTTCATGCATTCATCACAGCCATAAAGGATGCGTGCGCAGAATCTCAATAGACCAGGGGCCAATTGGCCTCAGTTCCACTCCCCACCCAGATCTATCAGATTACTGTGGAGTGTTGCGTGTACCACAAATCACAAAGGTGTGCGTGCGCGCCAGTAGCATCCAGAGGTGTGCGTGCGCCAGCAGCATTTGTACCTGTTACACGGCAGACTGTTGTGGGTTAATTATTGTCTGGCAGCTGCGAACTGCGAAAGGGTCACGACTTCCCCAACACCTTCCGTGTCAAAAGTACAGGTTCTTTTTGGTTGATGTGTGATCAGTCGCAGCTTGTGTGATGGTCTGGGGGGGGGGGGGGGGCGCCCGGGGCCACAGGACCCCCCGGTCCCCCTTGACGATTTCCCCAATTTTTCAATGGTAAGTTTTGGTTGGTTGTTGCGCCAGGGAAAAATTAAAAAATAATTAAAAGGTGGAGGGGCCGGGTACACTT
>JAAUXT010130327.1_pt1 | contig 16662 bp, 15 predicted proteins | sample 7278171 | NCBI WGS metagenome assembly JAAUXT01 (sample SAMN14350112, study PRJNA611818) | marine sediment metagenome | isolation source: surface marine sediment (1.8m) | place: French Polynesia: Moorea | collected 2018-08 | reverse complement strand
TCCAGTCATCAAAAAGCTTCTTTGCCCATGAGATTTTCCTGTCAGTAGAAGCAGCGAATGTCTTACCTCCAAGATTCTTCAATTCAGTTGCACTGACCGGTGGTTTGAAGCGTGAGTTGCTGTCTGAAGAAACACCCGTAATGTCAACAATGTCAGCTTCATCATCCAGAGAGTCACCATAGTCCACCAAACAGTTCCGTTTAGAGTCTTTCTTCTCTTCACCACTGGTGCCTGGAGTAGGAGATGCTTTAGGAGAAGGGGGTGGTCTTGAAATTGTAGCAGTTGGTTGTCACTTGACCTTGAAAATGGGAGACATCGATGCGGGGTACTCGGTGGACCGATCGTCGTCGCTGTCCTCAGATTCGGATGAGATGAGGTGAAAGTTGGTGGTGCCACTTCGTTGCATACACTGCATTGAGGTGAATGCCTCGCTGAAAACAGAGTTTTCATGGTGTTTAATCATGTTTTAGAAGCCAATATTATGAATTTGCGATGTATTTTTCATCGTTCATTGTTTACTTTTGGAGGGAATTCCCTATTTTATGTCGACGACACAGCGTAATGACATCATAGGGGGGTATTCCCCCATCAACCAAAAATCGTATTATCGCTTTTTGCAAACTGAAAAATCGCTCTTACTCATGATGAGGGTCAAAGTTGATGTCCATAATGGTTTCATTCAAGCCAGTATCTTCATTTTCACAAGATTCCGTGTTGCTGGAAACATCCATTGCTCGTGAGTCTTCCATTCCGGTCGTCAACGTGGTCAGTGAACACCAATTTACGTTTGACACACAGACAACAATGACAAAAATGTCAAAGAACAATTTTCTCATTTCTTCAACTGCAAAGAACATGTCCAAACATGGTCTCTCATTTCGCAGAACTGAAAAAGTGTCAAAACGTCACGCCACTTCTGGACACAAAAAGCACTGAAGCGCGACAATGACCTCAATGTCAAACCCTGTCAAAAAAACACACTCACTCATGAATCGTTTGCAACATGATTTGTGAGTTGATCATTGGTGAAGACATCAGTTCTACCACTCTCAATGACTCGTGTTAGTGGCCTGTCACACCACTTGTGTGTCGACTTGCAATTTTGGGTCAAATAAACATCACTCCCAATTTGCACAAGTTTGACTTGAGTAACATGTTGCGAGTGCTCCGCGCTCTTGACATGCTACTCTCATCTAAACATGCGCAATTTGTCGTGATATCCATGAATCTGACCCGAAATCGCTCGTCGACACACGCGTGGTGCGACTGGCCACTCACACTCGTCACAGAGTGGTAGAACCGTAACGTAACATCTCCGTCACACTCCAACTGACCATTCGTCAACTGGTCGTGTGCTGAACAAGGCAAGGGACGATCAGGGCATCCCGGGCAGTTCGATATTTTAGATACAAGAGCACAAAACCAGTGGATCTTTCAGTCAAAAGGAACAGCAACCTTGTCTCCAGCAGACCATTCTGAACGACCATTTGAAGGCCAGGCAGCTGAACTGGAACCCAGAAATCCAGAAGACGGGACTTGGCAAGTCGAGCCGAAGTATTTTCACTTTTCCTGTTGCTGGATTTCCACGGCGAAGATGGACTGCGAGGAATCCACTCAAAAATCAGAGCGATCACTTCCAGCCATAAATTTGCTCAATTCCTTGTTAGACCAGCCAGATTCTTGACTCGGCCAAGTGATTTGTCGCAAATCGATTCTAATTCCAGGTTTCAATGAGATTTCAGGGAATATATATCACTAATAACCTTTGCTTTATTGATCATTGGCGAAATGACCACTGATATTTTGCAAGATACAGGAACATAACGCTCAATCTATCAAACAAAAGGGAGCAGAAACCTTCGACAGATCGTGAAAGGCAATTTTTCTATGTTGTTAGAAAGAAAAAGCTGTGAAGTGATGACCGCAATTGTGCAATGAACCTGCAGCGCCCGTCCAGTCGTCACCCACACCGGACAAGGCGGGCACGGCTCACACCACTTTGCAACTTAGATTCGGGAGCCCGACCCAACCAAAATGATAATTTGTCCTAAAAGTTTGTGCCATCAGGAGTGAATGTTTCTCTTCGTTGAGGGGCCTCGTGTGGTCGGAACCCGTATATTATAGTTTCCCATCCCCAGATCCCTGATCCTCACCTCCACCTGCAGCGTGGCGCAGAGACGAAGATCCACGGCCACTTTGTTCGGTTTGTTCTGTTCATTGACTCGAGGCATTTTTTTCTTGCACAGAGGCCCGCCGCTGACGTCACGTCACACATCTGAGGTGGTGCCTTGTTGTGCTCGTCGCCCCCACCGGCACACGCCCAAAGGAGCCTGATCTGCATGTCCAGCTTTATCCGCCATGATCATCTGTATCACAATACGACCCCACAAGGATTTCCAACTTTGGTGAACTTCAAATGCGGAATATCCACCATGTCTGCTGGCTGTAATTATGATAAATGTCACACTGCCTGGCATCACTGCAGAGCCTCAGAGATAAAGTTGGCGGACTCTTGTTGCTGAATACAACCAAATTGGCATATTGATGCAAAGGCTTGGGACGAAATGTCACGGAAGAAATCACTATATATGCGTTCCACTTCAGCAAGTACCCAAGGGAAGAATCCGTAATACTACATCTCTCAAGTGCTCCCCTCGCATCATACGAGAGCGGACGGACAAGTGGCGCTGAAGTCAGATTTCCTGCAGCGATCAGGCGCAGCAGCCTCCTCTTCCAGACGCCGTCGCGGTGTCTCCTGAGAAGGGAACTCAGTTGTGTTCGGACCGCGCAAGGTCTGCAGCTACACACAGAAATATCGATGCACGCATCGTGCCTCCAGAAGAAAGAGACGGACTGAGGACCTGCCTGTCCCTAGTACTTGTCTCAATAAATTGAACTGCGCAAACGGGATCAAAGATCCGACTGAGTGAAACAATGAGGGAAACAAAGTCAACTCGAGCGGAATTCCGTCTTTTTTAGTTGGTGACGCGAGGGCGCACAGCTCGTGAGCCTCGGGTCGACCGTCTTCACAAACTTCTGCGTGCTCGCCTGACTCAACTCCGAAGAATCCTCTGCCACGTACACGCACCAATTCTTGATGTCCCTTCCTTCTTGACTTCAAATGTACGAGTTTTCCAGGTGCCTCCTTTTTCTTTGACATCGATAGAATGCCAACTCCAGACAACGACTGGGCCAAAACACCAGAACTATCTGGCTGATTTCCAGTCACAGTTGAGCCTCACCTCCACTTCAGTCGGGACGCACTGGGCCGCTGGTAGCGTCCAGCCTGTCTGGGACGCGAATATTTTCGAAGAGAGTCTTTGATTCGCGCAACTCTGTGATTCTTTGCAGCCTCCCAGATAAATGGCCGTTACGATGAACAGATGCACTCGGCGTCCGAAGGAACTTCTATCATTCCCAAATAAATAGCGTCCATCCATCAATCCACATCAACCCAAATGAACAACAATAATTGCTTTTCTGATTCTCCACAGGCAGATAGCTGCGTACAATGACCAGAACTGGACTGCAGTTCGATTGGCGGGTTTCCGCCGCGGCGTGGCTTTTCGCTCGGAAGGTGTGTACGCAGAGGAAATCTGGAGCTATTTGCAGCACTTCGCTGAAAGCCAAACAACGTGTTCCGTGCAGACATTGACATTCTCGTCTGCGCCCACGAGGGGAACAGCGCATCGCACCCACCTCTTCAATGCATTAAACTGGATGAACGAAACGCTCAAACGGGGAACCGGTCTCAGTCCCCCACATCCCAGCGTCGCGCCTCTGAGCTCACGCCCTTCACAATTTGTATGGGTCTTCCTTCGCAGAACGACAAAGGGACTTTCAACATGCCAACCCCCACCGAGTTCAAGGTTCACTGCACAGAGGTGCGACTCCGGAAACATCCACCACTCGACGCATGTGGTGCGGACTTGAAGAGGCTGGAAAGTTTGGCCGAGAAGCGGCGTGCGGACGTGAGGGGCGCCGCGTGACGTGAACAGCCCTCGAGCCCCGGGAGCAGCCGCCGTCCCGGCCTCCTCTCCACCTCCCCATCCGTCCCCTTCACCGGAGATTTGCAGGCTCCATCGAGGTCAAGAATGAAAGGCAGACACAGACGCCGCGCGCTGTCGTGTTGAGAAGTGAAGGGCTCTCTCAGCGAGCTCCACGAGCCCCTGGATTTCACTCAATTCATGCAGCTGTGGCCTGCCAGACGGGAAACGGAAACATAAATTGACTTCAAAACAACGGGCGGAGACGATGCCGCAATGCTCATGCGTGGTTGTCTGCACATGAAATCACAAATCTCATCAACAAACACAAAAGATTTTGGACTCCAGAGTTGCAGAAGGCGTCACTGGAACCAGGAGAAAGCCGTACAACGGTATCGGAAAAAGGGTTGATCTGTTTCTGGTAACAGCGCCCTTGCGTCCGTGGACCGGAGGAGACACTCAATTAGACCGGCATCTGGCTTTCCCCGCGACTCGAACAGGGAGCGAGACACGTGTTCAGTTAAAGTGGCCGAGGGAGGAAGTGTGACGCCTTCCGCCTCCCAACGACCCGCCGCTCGAGCGCAGATGTCTCCGTGTCGAATGTGGAGCGAGTGGATTTTCATTCATAAATGTGACGCCTGTCACGTCCGAGGCTTCTGCGCACTTTGTCAGCGAGCAGCACGAAAATGCAGAGCAGATCGGATTTTGCAGCAGACCTTGTCAGAAATGTCGCGTCTGAAATGAAGCACAGTCTGAGCGACACAAGGAGTCCAGAACAGGACCTGCGCATTCCCATTGGGATCGATTTTCTTATCTCCGTTTGGCTTTTCGAGTCAAACGAAATGATAAGAGGCATTTTGACCCTTGTCCACAGAAGTTCCCGCCGAGTCCCCGCCGTCGCTTTATCTCAGGGCGAGACGGGCTCGGGTCCGCAACATGGCCGCAGCCGCGCATCCACACTGCGGCCTGCTGCGCCATGTCCGTCCAAAGCTGCATCTTTTGAGATAGGACCTAAACCTTCTGGCAGTTATTATCTTTCGAAAAGCAGTCACTTATCATCTTTATGTGGGCAGGCGGCTCAAGAAGTAAAGTCATCACGAGATCGTGAAAGTGTCAGCAGTTGACAAAGTATTGAGTTAACTCGGTGGATGAAGCTGTCAGCCGATAGCCATAAGCACGGCTCGTCCCGGGCGGCGGCGGACAGCGTCGTGCCGCTCGGTGCGGCCCAGCAGCGCGTCACGGTCAACCCGCCCATCACCACCAACTCGCCACGTAGACACCAACCAACCGTGCCCAAGGGACGGACTTCCAGACGGCCGTGGTCCACGGTAAGACTTGAACCTGCCCTTCCAGGTTCCCAATCGTGTCTCGACAAGCGAATCGTTTTGTATTTCTCTGCACAGTTAATTCGATTCTCGAGGTGTCAACTCTCCAAAGCCTTCACGAGCGGAGGAATACTCCAACCAAACGTCCTTTTGTCAAGGAAACTCAACCATTCTTTGGTTTGAAATTGATCTATCCACGTCAAATTTCATTCTCCAGGCAAACGATGGATGCAAACAAAGATCCAAATGAAGCCATGGACCAGCGCACACTCACTCATGTGCTTATTCCCTCCCTCGAACACAGCCTGTTCCCGCCCAATCACTGCTTCCTTAACCGCCGCCTGGCCCCCCTCGCCCTGCCTGACCTCAAATCTCTGTTCGAAATCATCAGAAACTCAACATCGACAAGGAACTCGCAGAAGAACGCTTCTGCAAAGCTGAACACGCTGAGCGTGAAATCTCCAGATGGTTTCGCGTGGTCGCAGTCTTTATTCAGCCGGCCTCTCCGCAGGCCTCCAACACCTGTCCATCTTCCGCAGTCGCCCGATACATGCAAGACAAGAGCTACGCACCTCTCGCCACTTTCAGAACTTGTCCGCGAGACAATTCTGGCAAAACAGTCGATGATGATTGGGCACCCGGGTACAATTTTCCTCTTCGACACGACGCGCACCGTCAAACTTTCCATCACACACCATTTTCAGTGTTTCTGTTCGCTTCCAGCCTGGTCAGGTTTTGTCAAATCAGCGTGGTGCTTGGCGGCCATTTTTTTGTCAAGTTCTTCAAGTGGAGCTTCTCCCTCATGTTTCCTCATCTTATTGAACCACTGTGTGGAAGTTCCCTCTCGCAAACTCTCCACGGGGATTCCGTGGCAAGTCCCCACTTTCAGTCTCGGGTACATGTCCCGGTAGCGGTCCGAGTTGATCCTCTCGAGCGCTTCGTACTGTCGGTCGCACTCCTCGACGCGCAGACGGGCGGCGTCCTCCGCGCGAAACGCCAGCGCGACCCGCTCGCGGATATAAACCGCCAGGTCTCTGCAAACTTTGTCCTCGTCTTTCGGCCAACCTTCCAGCAAACGCATGAAGTTGCGATACCGTGCAGCTGCCATCTTCAGCAATTGATCCAAACGACTACAGATATTCCAGGAACGTCAGTCACTGTAGCAACTCCGTTTTTCACTTCTTGCCGAAAGGATCCGACCAGACGCGCATACCTGCAACACAAACAGGTCACTTTTGTGTCTGTGTCTGTCTCGGGAGCCACAAACAATGTTTCACGGCAGAGTCGCGCTCCAACAAGGGTGATGTGTTTGACTGCAAAATGCTGTCATCGCGACACAAGTACCAAGATAACAAGAGCTTTGAACTCAGGCGCGTCGCGAGGCATGGCGTGCTGCGGTAGGAGGAGGACTGCCCACATTTAAAAGGTAGGTGCTGGGAAAGGACCCACCCAGAAATATTGTCTGGAGCGGACAGGACCAAACCACCTCCCGGGACCCCAAATTTGGATTGACTCAAATCCCAATGAGACCAACCTCAGAGGGGGTGGAACCTACCTACCAACCTGGGGATGGCAGGGATAGGTACCGCCCAAATTTTCAGGTCGGCCCAAACCCCTTCCCTTTGGTAGGTCTCAGGAAGTGAAATGTCAATGGGTCCACAACAACACAACACACACACGTAAAAATCACGCCTGACTTGGTCGATTTTGGAAGCTTTACCTCCAGGCTGAATGGATTCCTTGTCCAGGTGTTCTCTGGTGCTTTTTTGCAGATTTCCTGCAAAAGAAGGAATAACCGCGAAATTACGACAAACCACACACACATTACAACAGATCAAGACAGAAACGAAGTACGAAGACAACCAGCAATAACAGGCAAGGAATTTTGTTTGTTGTTGTTTTTGTCAAAAGGTTGAGTTCTTTTCAGCGAGGCCTCTAGAGCAGCAAGGTGTCATGTACGCAACACGACACAACAAAAGATCCAGTGTCGTTGCCATGCATTCAAAGGCCTTTGCTGGGGGCGGGGGTGCACCAATGAACGAGAAGGCAGAACTTTGAACATAGACGCGTCCCAAGGTACGACGTCACAGTTTCGAGGTGGCGGTTGGTGTGCCTTACAAAGCGACATTTGTAGATACGTACTCCAGGGTTCGGGGTTCAGGTACGGCGAGATGAAGATCGGGTAAAAGACGAGGCCGACGATGAGGCAGAAGCCGGCGATGCCCGTCGTTTGGTTAATCCCCCGGTTGTGGCGGGTCTTGAGCGCCTCCAGGAACTTCTTCCACGAGTTGGGCTTCAGTGGAGGTCTGGTCAACCTGGGTTTCTCGTAATTCTGCCAAAACGAGAAAGCAAAGATCAACAGAGCATTACGAGTTGGTTGGCCTTGCTTTGGTCCCAGTCACAGCATTGCTTTGGTTGTGCCAGTTCCGGGCAAGTTGCCACATGCCATGAGCGCGACGAAGATCTTTGGGTGAAGCCTCTGAAGGAAATCGAGATGAAATCTACGCGGAGAAGTGTGCTGGACCCACTTTTGTTTTGTCTGAGAAAACAGCACTCATTGTGCACACACACACACACACACACACACACACACACACACACACACAACAGGGCAAACGAGAACTTCTTCAAGGCAATTATGTCTTCGTTTGTCCGACTCTCCGAAAGTGCATTACAGAGAAATCCACTGCACGGAAGGACCGAACACTCGCTTACCATGGTTTGATGATCCCCAACATGCCGCATCTAGCATCTGCCCTTCAGCACTCTTATGCTTTATCTTTGCAGTTGACTCTGTCGTTCTGACAAGACAGCAGTGATTCATTACAGCCCTTTTCTTCCTGTATAGAAATAGAAAAGTGGACAACAAACTATTCTAATAATTTCATTGCAAAATATAGAAATTAAGCTCCTGTTTGCTGCATTGTCGTTGATTATGCAAAATTTAACAACTGTGATACCAAAGATATAGTTTAAACCCTGACTGCCAAGTCGAAAACGTTAGCCCCAACAACAAATGTTTGAGTAGCGTCACGCAAAAACGCCCTTCCAAATTCAACTTTAGTTTGACAAATTGTGTTGACATGACCTCATTGGATCATGGTTTTTGATACGATATTATTCCTATTCAACAATGAACTTTCGTGTGACCTGAAGACTGAGAAAATAGAAACGGACCGCCTTCTGTAAACTAAACTTCTGGTGCACACGGAAACTATTTCCGGCCACCTGGCGGCAAACCCATTTGTGCTGTTTGGGGTTGTCAAAGTCTATTTTCCACAACTTTGAGGGAATTCTGAGTGAACTGGCCATTGTTTTCAACGATTATTGGTCGATTTTATCTGTGTAATCAGAAGGAATGAGGTATGATGAGTTCTGACACTTCATACCCTGCCCTTTTGTGAAGTCCGTATGTTGATTTCTCAAGAAGGCACCAAAACACTTCAAGATTTTGGATTTTGACGTTGATAGGCCCAAAAAGCATGTAGACGTGATACTTGTCAAGTAGATCTAGACTCCACATCTACTAGTATTTATGGATCCTTTTGCTTCTGGACTCGTTCAGTCTGCGTGCGAGAGGAGTGACATCATTGTGCACCTGACCGCAAGTCCACATCAGCAAATGACACAGCAGTTGATGTAGATCTAGTTTTTGTTGCTGGTGACTGGGATATTTTCGTTGGAGAGTGGGCTCTCAGTTAATTTTAGACCGTGTATTTTTCGTCTTGCAGAAATGGGACAAACTCTTTCTGAACCAGTGACGCAGAAGGAGACGGCAGCGTGTGCGGACAGCCAGCTCAAAGTTGGTTCGTCCTGCATGCAAGGATGGCGAATCAGTATCCTTTCAATTGCCCCCGGCCACAGTTGTGGGACTGCTATGGCCAGCTTTTGTTCTTTTTCTCGGTTGGAATCTTTGGCCCAGCTTGATATCTTGGAAAGATTTGCTTTCATAACTCGCGCGTAGACATGGAAGACTCTCACACTCACTTGCTGAGCTTGCCAGAAGATGAAGATGCTGCGTTCTTTGGTGTCTACGACGGTCATGGCGGTAATCATAACTTTTTCTCTGTCTCCAGTTGACACAAACTCGTGTGATGTCGCGCAACTTTTTACCACGGCTATCAGCTGGATTTGGTCAGGTGTTTGAACGACGGTGTTGTGTTTTCGACAGTAACTTTGGGATATGTTCAAGTTGATGTAGGTTAGCTGACTGAAGAACGGATTTTACTCAGCCTGAATCTGTTTTGGACAACTTCCAATTCTTGCAGGTGCTAAAGTTGCGCAGTATTTGGGAGTCAAGTTACACGACATCATCGTAGCCGAGCCATCATATAGTGAGTGTGTACATGTGGTTTCCAGACACATTGAAAAGCAAACCGATGCGAATCAATTCTTGCTCTTGGTCAAAACGGTGCAAGAGTTTCAACAAGGATTTTTTTGACGGGTGAGGGTTGAGTTGGACCACAGTGAAAGTTGTTGAGGTGTTTCGCTCAGCACGCACCTTGATGTGGTCGGTTCCGACAATTGAACTCTCCGTTTTGAACACTTTGCAGAGCAAGGGAACATCACAGAGGCGTTAAGGCGCGGTTTCCTCGCTGCAGACGAGTCCATGTTGCTGGGTGAGCAGTTGCGCTCTGCTTCAACGAGACAAGTGTCCCATTTTGGGGGGAGGTGGATTATATCTGTCTCTGTGTTGTGATCTGTTGGTTCTTGGCTGCAGATGACGACATGAAGGACGAGTTGGCAGGTTCCACTGCGAATGTCTGCATTCTCAAACACAACAAACTCTATTGTGTGAGTAGACCTACCAAGGGGAAAATCTGAAACTTCCACGAAGAATTGAAACTGCACGAAAACATGGCACTGAACCTTGGTGTTTGTTTACAACAGGCCAATGTTGGAGATTCCAGAGCGATTGTGAGTGTGAAAGGTGCCGTGCATCAATTGTCATACGACCACAAACCGAGCAATGAGGGGGAAACGAAGCGAATCATCGCAGCTGGAGGCTGGGTCGAGTTCAACAGAGTCAACGGTAACTGCGTTTTGTGCCCGCAGAGCATCTCGCTTCTCTCACAGAAGTTCGGTTCGAAACAGTGGAGTACAGCCTGTATTCGTTTTTTCTGTGCAGGAAATTTGGCGCTGAGTAGAGCAATTGGAGACTTCGTCTTCAAGAAAAACGACAAGAAATCAGCAGAGGAGCAAATTGTCACAGGTAAATCGACAACGAGAACGTGTTGTGCTTGTTTCGGAAACAAAAACTGTGAAGGTGCACGGTCTGAATGGAGCCGTGTCCTCTCCACTGTGAATCTCCATGGAAACGACTGTGCGTCGCCATTGGCAGCGAACCCGGACGTGTCGACGGACGACGTGACGCCGGATCACGAGTTCCTCGTCATGGCATGCGACGGCATCTGGGACGTGCTCACCAACGAGGAGGTGGTCGAGTTCGTGCGCGCGCGCATCGCGCAGGGCATGGAGCCCGAAATCGTGAGTCTTTCACTTCATGGGTCTCCATTCGGCTCACCTTTGGCTTTTATCTTTTCGAGAATGAACGCAGTCCGTGTGTCGGTGATTTGAAGTTGAGTTTCTGTGCGCGGCAGGTGTGCGAGGAGTTGATGACGCGGTGTCTCGCCCCCGACTGTCAGATGGGCGGCCTCGGCTGCGACAACATGACGGTCCTCATCATCTGCTTCCTGCACGGCGGCTCCTACCAGGACCTGATGGAGCGGTGCGCGCGCCCCGCCGCTCCCGCAGCCTCCCTCCCCAACAGCCACGATCTAGAAAACGCCACAACGCCAGAGATCAAATAGCAGTGAGGACCCGGAAGCAGAGCGGACGACCGTTGTTGTTGTTCAGTACGGTGTTTTGTTACTGTTTTGTTTTCGTCACGGAGATGCGTAGATCGGAACCCACCATTGTTGAAAATACAAGACACATTTCACGCTCTGTGCTGTGGAAAAAGTGGAGAGCAAGAGAATTGAGAATTCACTATGCTGTGTGCACCGGTGTTGATGTTTTGCTGCTAAATTCCGCGGTAGATTTCATTCGCAAATTTGCCAAAGCAAATGTCTTTGCGTTGGGTTCACGTTCCCTGTAAACAATTTGTTTTGACCATCGGGGAAAAAGACGCTCAATTCGGGTGCTGATATGCAGATTTTCAAACAAAAGTAGACATATCTTGGTACAATATGCATAAAGTCCTCACTGAATGTACTGTCTGGACAAAATAGCAAAGGTGCATTTGCAATTGACGCTGACTGTCGCTCCGAACACTTCATGTCTCGCCTGTCGGCATCAGCGCTGTGCGGTGGGTGCAAAATTCCAAAGCGGGACGATTCTGACAAAGGGCAGACTGCAGTGGAGAGTGAACGCAGGAATTTCATTTACAGGATTTTGACTTGCCAGGGCTACATTTGTCAATTTCTGTCATGCTTTACAGTCCCAAAACATGTCCTTTCACACAAATTTGAAACTGCTCACGGTAAGTCCCTTGTGAAAATGTCTTCTGCTCTGCACAGGCGTTTGTCATTGACTGATCATCCAAAACTAGTTTTCTCCCCCCGAGGGGACCAACGCTGATCGCAGAGCAGTTCAGTCTCTGTGTTCACATTCAGCACAGTGTGAAGCAGGACGTTTCGAGTCCCACGTGTGAAACAGAACCCAAAAGAATCCCGCTACAAACCAGAATGGCTGTAAAGTGTGCAGTAACTGATTGTAAATGTCGAAAATTCTTATCTGTGATAACTTGAAATTGTAAATTTGCAAACACAAGTCTCGGGAATTTTGTGACATTTGAGACTGTGTCGCTGCTGTGAAACGCGAATGTATCGCAGTTCGTGTTCAGCCCCTTTGCAAACTGAGGATCAATTTCGTGCACCGGCACAAAGGTTTGCCCTGATCAGGCATTTCAAGCGACAAGCGTCTTGCGGTTTGCACCGTCGGGGAGAAATGCTCTGACTTCGGTGGAAGCGCTCGTCGCTGTCCCATGATGTGCCGGGTAATTTGTTGAGCTCTGAATGAAACTGCCACGGATCACAACTGTTCTTATGGATTCTTTGGCTCAATAATAGGTGTGCTGTATTTTATTTTTTTCTGGGTGTGGGAGCATGGGAGAAATGTTTTTGTCCGGCTGCAATTCATTCCATGAAAGTTGAATGAGGTGAACACGACTTGCTTGTAAAAATGGGCCGTCTGAAGCGTAACTATGAAATGAAATACTTCGTTCAGGCGGAAGTTCAATCAAGTAGATCTTTTTTCCAACTAAAAAAAAAAAAAAAACATTTCTGTGAATGTAAACAAACATGAAGTGAGCGCGCGTGCATGTGCTCCCCGATATTTCGTGTGGTGTGAAGCCGATAGAATTTCAACAATGGCCAGCACGACATTGCAGCACTTAGTGCCTTCGGTGGGATATTCACAGCATGTACATCAAAACTTGTCTTTTCTTTGCAACGGAATTTGAGTTGATGTCTATCGAACGTGCTTTGCGTGGTCTCGACGACATTGTTCAGTTCTGTCCTCCTCGTGCCATCCTGACCCGTCTTTCCCTCTCCGTTTTGTTTCGACACAGTATTGTGTATAATGTTCTGATTTGTCGTTCCAGAAATAAGAATGTACCTTTGCACTAACTGAGCTTTTTTGTCGGTTATTTTGAGTTTGGCCGCTGTCCTCGTGTGCTGCGCGGATCGCGTTGTTGCTTCAGACGGACCCGCAGCGCAGCTGATCCTCATCTCCCGTAGCAGCCTCCCCCCCCCCTCCACGTGTGCGCCTCACGTGTGACCCACCTCCGTCTCCAGTCTCAGCCGGAGTGGCATGCGTTGCAAATGACCAGACACGGACGGCACACGACACGACGAAGCTGTCTTGACTGCGCGCGAACCGACTGAACCTGACCCGTTGCAACACGTGTGGCTCGCGCGTGCGCAGTCCGCTGCTCGAGGCACGGTTCGGTAACCGCCGCAGTTTGCTCCGGTGTACTTTACAGAATGGCATCAGTTTTTGGATTCTGAGGTCAAGTGATTGTGTGTTTGGTCAGACCTACTTTTGGGCACCAAGCAAAGCATTAATTCATTGTTGTAGATCGAATGCTTCAGAAAACTTGCGTAAAATTTTAGTTTTGTACAATTTCTTTGTTGTGAATAACTGTAGAATTTGTACAAACTGAATAATTACCAATAATTACGAAAGAAAATGCACGTTTGATGTGTAAATGTTTATTCCAAGAATGTAGACCTTTCCGGATAAACGCCCACAAACCCGCACGTAAACAACGTCAACGAAACTTCACCAGCTGCCAGTCCGATTTTCTAATTCCACGGTTTTGGTACGACTTCACCAGATGTAGCCTCGTCACGTTTTCGTGTTCGTTTCCACGTCCCTCCGCAAGAGATCCAGAGCTGCGTCCGCGCGTCTCGCATCAGCGAGCGAAGAGCGGGAAAACAACACGCCTTTGTCGAGACGAGTGCACAGCAACAACCCCAAACAAGAGACCTTCGCCACACAGAATATCCAGAGAAATGTGGAGAAACCCCTGACATCGGGAAAGATTCAGCAGAAACGGAAACCGCCCGCACTAACGACAGCGATCACGGGCAGCCACCTTCGGCGACGATTACAGAGCGCAACTTGTTTCTGTACTCGAGCATAGACGACACGTCTTTGCAATTCACGATGTCGGCCACCGAAACTGAAGGAGCTGAGAACTTGGGACGCTTCAATTTAGATTTTCCCGCTTCGAGGAGTCTGAGAGCGCACGACATGGATTCCGACATTGTGTCTGCAGCAGGAAAGAGTTTGGCAGTCCACAAACTCGCCTTCCCATCCGCGAAGACACTGCTGTCCAGAGTCGAGTCGAACATCTCTTTCAGGGTTCGCCCACAGAAGCCGAGGTCACCGCACGTCTCTATGGTGACGCTTTTCTTCAGGTCGTCGTCGCTGCCGAACACCACAGTCGCGAATTTCGTGGCGTCGCCCACAAAAAGTGGGACAGTGTGCAGGAAGGTGTTTTCAGGGAGGACGATTTGTTCCTCGCGGGCGCTCCTCAGAAGTTCGCAGTTGCTGATGATGCTGCCGCGTCCAACCGTAACTGGGATTTCGAAGTGGCAAAACTCAACCACGCTTCTCTCGTCCACAACCGAATCGGCGTGTAAGGCGGACCTCATGACGCAGCCCTTCATCTTCTCTGCGTCGTCTCTTCTTGCACGCTTCGGCGTCGGTTCTTCAGTGTCTTCATCGGAACCGATTCTCTTGCTGGAGACCCACTTCTGAAAGCCCATCACCCTCCCAAGAACATCCCCTTCGCAGAAGTGGTCCAGGCACTCGGAGACGGTTCCGAAGTGGTGGAACTGGGACCTGTTGAGCGCGATCACCGTCAGGGCCGTGCCGCGCAGCAGCTCAAAGATCTTCCTCCTCATTTTCACGAGATTGCTGTCCACGTGTCCCACGTTGCGCGTGTCCCTCGTGTAGGCGTCGCTCGCGTCAGGACCCAAGGCTTGCAGAAAATCGCCGTAAGCGTCGATTTCGCAGTTCAGGGGTTCTTCAGCTCTGTAGAAATCCACGAGTTTCTTGGCGACGCCGTGGTCAAAGGAAAAAGCACTGTCCGTGTACACAACTTCTTTCGGTTCGTCGGAGCCCTGGTATATGACCGCATTCTTCTTCCTCATCAGCTCAATCGTGGGCTTCTGCAGAACTTCCCGACAGTGTCTCTTCTCCACCGCAGCTGACGTGTCGCTTGTGGTCGGTTCCAAAACGTAGACCCCGTGACCCGTTCCTATCCTCAGAGCGGATGGGTGCGCCAAGGCAGTGAATCCAGCGCCATTCAAATCCCACGAGCCATTTTCGTTGTCGACACCAAAATCATAAACCTCGATGGTGTCCGAGGGGCCGTGGAAGAATCCCGGCGCCATTCTCTTGAGGAACGGCAGGTACGACGCCAGTTTGATGTCGAGCATTTGGTACATCGGGTCGCCGACCGGCAGAGCGCCGAAGATTTTGCCGAGGACGCTGGCGCTGGGGAGGCGCTGGCTGAGTCCGCCGGCGTTGAGCAGGAGCACGCGCCACGTGCTGAGCTGCTCCCAGCCGAAGCGCTTCTCGAGCTCACTCACCACGTACAGGGTCGAGCCTCCACAACCTGCAACAATCAAGCTGCGAGTCGCTTTTGAACAAACAATTCCTGCGCCTGTGCAGAGAGCAATTTGTTGTACCTGAGAAAAAATGTTTCTGTGAACAAATGCTCGCGTTTGTTGTCATGAGGGACTTTATACACGACGTTTGAGGCGCATGTCGCACCAACGCCAACGTCGAAAAGGGCACTGTTTCCATGGCATTGGCCAATCACGAAACACTATTCGACGTTGGCGTTGATGCGGCGTTCAGTGAAACGTCGTTGCATAAAGTCCCCAATGTCTCTCTGTCCATTCAATTCTGTTGTCTCAGTCTTGTCGATTTGAAGAAGCGAGGTCAGTCACCAGCTCTCGGGCCCGGCGGGTCGGCGAACACGAGGTACGGCAGGCCCGACGGGATTTCCCGCTTCCTCAGCTTGTCCGCCACCTGCTTCTCGTACGCGCTTCTCTGCGACGCGTCCGACGCCGTGATGACAACCAGGTCCCAGAACTCAGCCCCCAACTCCTGCTTACTCTTGCCTGCAAAGAGCACTTCTACATGTCTCGCAGCCGTGTGTGTGTGTGTGTGTGTGTGTGTGTGTGTGTGTGTGTGTGTGTGTGTGTGTGTTTCTGTGTGTGTGTGTGTGTGTTTCTGTGTGTGTGTGTGTGTGTGTGAGGGAATTCTTGAATGAATGGTGCTGTTTCATTGTTCTGTTCCCGGGATCAGAGGTATTCGACCCGAGAAACCGAGAGCCTCTTGCAGTCCTCTGATTCTGGGACGGTGCTGTTCTTGTTACACTCGGATGTCCAGAAATCGCAATTCTCGACATCCGAGAGTGACAAAAATAACAGCCTGAATAGCAGAGAAAGACGGAAGTGTGTTTGTGTGTGTGTGTGTGTGTGTGTGTGTGTGTGTGTGTGTGTTCACTTGAGGTGACGACGGCAAGACCAAAGGAAACGTTTCTGTCCGTGTGCACAGTTCTTGCTTCGGTTCGTCTGGACAGCTCTCTGTCCTTGTGTGTGTGTGTGTGTGTGTGTGTGTGTGTGTGTGTGTGTGTGTGTGTGTGTGTGTGTGTGTGTGTGGCTGTGAGAGCACACGCACAAAGAGACAGATAGCTATGGTTATTTTTCGTGTCCGCTCTCGAGCGACATAGTATCATCAAGTTTGGTGTGTGTTTTTTTGTTTGTGTGTGTGTGTGTGTGTGTGTGTGTGTGTGTTTATGTGTGTTTGTGTGTGTGTCGTTTGTCAAG
>JAAUXT010109031.1_pt1 | contig 16668 bp, 17 predicted proteins | sample 7278171 | NCBI WGS metagenome assembly JAAUXT01 (sample SAMN14350112, study PRJNA611818) | marine sediment metagenome | isolation source: surface marine sediment (1.8m) | place: French Polynesia: Moorea | collected 2018-08 | reverse complement strand
TCAAGTGAGGATCAAGATGTCCTCTGAGTGTGTCCCAAGTCCCATCCAAATCGGTCCACCCAGCGGAGAATTATTTGCGAAAAAGCGGCATCATAATTGACAGGCCTCGTAAAGTCACAAAAGTGCAGGGGAACTGGGGCCTGAAGCTCCCATCTTGGGTCTCCAAAAGTGTCACATTTGTGCCGCAGTGCCTGATCTGTTCAGACGAAATGTTGTTCAAGTGGAAAAAGAACTTGCCCCCGGGCTAGGTTCCTGACAGATTGTGTGTGTGTGTGTGTGTGTGTGTGTGTGTGTGTGTGTGTGTGTGGGTGTGTGTGTGTGGGTGGGTGTGTGTGGGTGTGGGTGTTTGTGTATGTGCGTGTGTGTGGGTGTGTGTGTGTGGGTGTGTGAGTGTGTGGGTGTGGGTGTGTGTGTGGGTGTGTGTGTGGGTGTGTGGGTGTGGTCCTGACTCGCTCGCCCCTGGGGGTGAGGGAGGGGGTTACTCCATGTCCTGATCGCGGGCCCATCCCCACACCCAGGGCTGTTTTGATCCGAGCTTTGACACTTTGGGGGAAAATCATAGATTTGGCACGGGGAACAGCAAACGGTGCACGTGCCACTCGACTTTCAGAGAGGTTTTGTTGCAGACCGTGGGGCACCGTCCGGTCCCGCTCTGCGTCCGGTGCCGGGATTCCCACACCACAGACTGGAGGGTCACGTGGGTGCTACGCAAAACCCGGTTCAAGATCAGGGCACCGGGACACCGGACAGGGTGCATCTTTACCTCCCAGATAGGGAGGTTCCGCAAACTGGAAACATGTGTGCGTCAAAGACAGACAGAGAGAGAGAGAGAGAGAGAGAGAGAGAGACAGACAGACAGACAGACAGACAGACAGACAGACAGACAGACAGACAGATAGACAGACAGACAGACAGACAGACAGAGATGAATGTATCTGAGGGGAACTGCACCCCACGGGGTGATCACTGCGCACACGTTCACCCACACGTCGAAATATCCTGTTTTTGCAGACCTTCTCAAACAAGCCTACCACGCTACAGAACGCGAGACGCACACATGAAGGACCTGAACCACAGGATGCACTGGCGCAGACACGTGTTCAGTGAAGCGCTCTCAAATTTCCCCATTTGTATTTGCGCGTTCACTCACGAATGTCGCTTGGATCACATTCATGAGGAAATCTAGTTCACCGCCAAAAGCGACGGAATCCAGCGGAAGCAAATTTCGTGTCTCCCACTGAGGTGAGGACCCCCCCCCCCCGAGATCCAAACATTCTGCCTCGGATCCAGGGGTGAGAGTTTGGGCACTTCCCCGAGATCCAAAAATTCTCCCACGGATCCAGAGACGGAAGCGTGGGACACCCCCCGAATTTGAAGAAATTACAATTGGTGCTCTTCGGGGGGGGGAGGGTTGACCCAAACCCAAATCCTGGATCCTGTGGTGACTCTACATGGGAGCAGCTTCTTCGCGCCGCCACCAGGTGGCCTTGAATCCGGCCCCTCCCGCCCAATCCTGGATCCCTCACCCTGACCCTGGATCCGCTGGAGACAGGTACAGGTGTGAAGATCCTACCTGGGAGCAGCAGGAAGAGGGTGAGGAGAGGTACGTGCACTGCAGACGCACGCGTCGTCATGGTGATGTCACTGGTGACGTCACTGCAGCCGCAGCTGCAACGTTAAGGGGTTTTCGCGTCAGCACCGTCGGCATCAAAAGAGTCACGTCGACGTCAATAGGGACTTTGTGCAATGACGTTTCACTGAACCCCGCATCAACGCCAACGTCGAATGGTGTTTCGTGATTGGCCACTGCCATGCAAACGGTGCTCTTTTTGACATTGTCGTTGACGGGGTGTTCAGTGAAACGTCGTCACAAAAAATCCCCATTATTTCACTGTTGACGTCAATTTGACATGGAAACCAATGGTGGGTGTCAAAAATACTGTTCCTGCCATTTGTTACGTCAATTTTTGTGGCATGAAAAACACATGGACGTGTCACCTGTCTGTCACCGATTTGACGTGAATGACGTTGCGTTGAGCGCAGTTGGGCTTTTCACCCTTACAACCAAATAAGGTTTTGAAGTTTGCGCATTCTGCAGGGGAGGTAAGAGTTGTGCGTGTGTGTGAATGTGTGCGTGCACGCGTGTGAATATTACATTGTCCTGTCTGGGGCTGTTGTGTGATCTCTTGCGTGAGCCAGGAGAGACTGAGAGGTCGGCACGGGTCCGAGTGTGCGTGTGTGCGTGTGTGTGCGTGTGTGTGCGTGTGTGCATGTTTGTGAGCGTTGTGTGAGTGTGGGCGTGCGTGCCTTCTCAGACGTGCTGCAAACACCTGTTTTTACGTGTAGTCTACAACGGCGCCAACACGCATACAAAATACCCGTGCGAGGACAAGATTGTGTGAGTGTGTGAGTGTGCGTGTGTGGGTGTGCGTGCATTCAGCTTACACTGACAGCGTTAACAAACTCTTGTACTTCCCTTCATTGCAATGAGGAAGATACTTGTTCTTGCAAAATAGTTTGGCTTCAAAAGTAGATTTGTGACAATTCCATTTGTAACACGTGTCTCTCAAAGAAATCTCACCTGTGTCTCTGCACGCGCAGACAGCGATCTTCGGTCAGCTGATCCCTGTCCTGATCCAGACGTGAGTGTGTTTGTTTTCTCTCCCTGTAGGTGAGAGTAGATAGATCTACGCCATGACTTGCTGTTCGGTATGTGGGGTCCCCGTCCCGAGTGAGGAGTTTTCCGGGGCGCCGAGCAGCGGTGCTGAGGGGTGATGGAGCATCTCAAGCGAGGAGAGTCGCGCTCCGATTCAGCGCAGGACAAACAAACAGAGGTGAGGGGGGTAGATCTACAATGTTTGATTCAGAGAAGGTCAAATATGGCAAGGGTAGAGGTATTGTGCGTGTGTGCGTGTGTGTGAGAGATGTGTCAGGTGTGCCGGTCGAATTTACCAAACACCCAGGTGAGGGACAAATCTTCAATGTGTGATTCAGAGAATGTCAAATACGGCAAGGGTAGAGGTCTATGTGTGTGCGTGCGTGAGTGTGCGTGTGTGTGTGCGTGTGTGCATTTGTGCGTGTGTGTTTGTCTCTGAGGTGGTGGCGGTCTAATTCACAGGATGCCAAACATAGCCAGGTGAGTGATATAGACTGCAATGTCTGACTCTGCAGCCTTAAACACAAGCATGGCAAGGCCTGCGGTGTGTGTGCTAATGTGCGTGTGTGCGTGCGTGTGTGCGTAGTGGTGGCAGTATGATTCATAGAATACCAAACATAGCCAGGTGAGTGAATAGACTGCAATGTCTGATTCAGAGAATGTCAAATACGAAAAGGGGAAAGGTGCGTATGTGTGCGTGTGTGCGTGTGTGTGTGAGGTGGTATCGGTCTGAATCAGAAAATACCAAATAGATCTTCGGCTTGGCGCAGGTTTACAATCAGCATCCCCAAGCACACAAACACGGTCAGGTCAGAGGTCTGTGTGTGCGTGTGTGTGCGTGCACCTGTGTGTGCGTGTGTGAGGTGGTCTCGGTCTCTTTCAGCACGTGCCAAACACGTCTCGGTGAGGTGAGACCACAATGTGCTGACTCAGCATTCCCAATCATTCCAAGGCCACAGGCAGACGGACCACTCACACAGTGCAAAAGATGACAAAATGAAGATAGAGCAATTCTGCGCAATTCCTTGTCAGGAGTGTGTGTGTGTGTGTGTGCAAATCCAACCTCACGCGTGCAGGATGTCATTTCACAACACACGTGCAGGCTTCTTTGGCGAGAACAAACCAGGAACAAGGAACTTTTCAAAAATGTGCCTTGTTTGGTGGAAAAACGCCACATTTCGTCGTCAGGATTTTCCTTTTGTTCCTTGAAGGCCGGATGTGAAGCGTTTCTGTCTCTGTAGTCGTAGACATTTGCTGGATTTTGTCATTTTTTTCTGTCAGCCAAATCTCTCGCGGGGAAAAATGCGTTTTCGCATCTTCCAAAGTTGTCCCTCACTGTGAAAAATTTTCGCGACTTGGAAAGACTCTTTGAACTTGGTTCAAGCGCAATTTATTTGACAAGACATCAAATACATGGCGAAAGCACGCACACACACGCACACACACACACACGAATCACAGTCACGGTTTCCATGACAACTGGTACCCTTTCTCCACCTGTCCTTTTTGATTTTTGGCACAAACAGCAGAGACATTTCACGCTACAACAACACTTGCACCAAACGACTCGAAACCCACAAAATTTCCCCGATGAAAAGACTTCTTATTGAGAGTCTGCTCACTGATGCGAGAAGCGACAGGGGGCGACGGCTGCTGTGGGGTAAAGTAAGACACGAACATCTCAATACAAGGCGAGAGAGAACGATGCAAGCACACATGCTCAAGCTCCCCAAACACACACACACGCACACACAAACGTACGTCCCCTGTCACACGCTCCCAAACAAACACACACTTCCTAGCGCACGCACACACGTACGCCCGCAGCACACACACACACATACACGCCCCAAGCACGATCCCAACGCACATGCACGCTCCCCCAGCACACGCACCTTGAACAGGACACACACACACACACACACACACACACACACACACTCAAGGTATCAGCACAACATCCTAGATTCACTGGCGGTGTCTCGCATTTCCCCAGCAAAACGTTCCTCCATTGAGACTGATGCACTCAAGCGACAAGGCGACGAAAGGGTCAGAAACTGAGTGAAAACATCTCTATACAAATCTACAAATACAAGAAGAATTTTTGACGAGAATCACAAGAATTTTCCACAAAATGTGCAAAACTGGACATAAACGTAAAGAACCCTTTGGCAGCCCCACCCATCTTGGAACACAGCGATCTGCGCGGGTATTGGCAGCCTCATCACCGAACTACAAGCTTGGCAAAATTGGACAAAAATCCACGAATAACACGAAACTCTTTGGGAGCCCCAACCCCGGCTTTGGAAACGCAGTGCACAGAGTGGCGACGTTTGCGGTGCTCCTTGAATATAACTTCAGCAGATAATAAAACAGAAATATGAGTCACAATTACAGAGGGAAGAGTGGTCGCCTTTGACACAGAGTAAATCTGATTGACTTGCAAAGCAACAATGAGGGTATCAATGAGCTGCGACGTCTGGGTCCGAGACGCGTATCTGTATCAAGTGTCTCAAATCCAGGTTCAGACAACTGGAAGTTTCCTGTGATCGCCGCCAGCAGGAGAACTGGTTCGGGTGATGCTGGGTCGAGCCCCCAGGACGCCCCCCCCCCGGCAGAAAGGTCCGCTCGTATCCAAGGGTGACTGCCACCGTCTGACACGACTCCATAAGACCAGAGTTTCTTGTGTTGAACGTCGGCTGTGGCGCAGCAACTCTGACGTCGCCTCAGCGTATTGTGGTGGGGTTTGTACATGTACTCCCCACCTGCCTGTCCATCCATGTCGTCGTTGAAGTCACCCTGTTGGAGTCCTGGATTGCACACCAGCTGCAGCGCCGTCATTGAAGGTTCAAGTGGTGGCTGGAGCTGCAGGACCGTCCTCGCAGCACAGATCGCTGGAGCGCCGTCCAAGCAGTGTGGGGCTGCGGTTGCAGCGCCGTAGTCCCAGGGAATGTGCTTTGATAGGGAGCTGGGGCAGCAGTACCGTCCTCGCAGTATGACACTGAAGCTGAGGCTGCAGTGCCGTCCTTGCACTGTGACACTGATGCTGAGGCTGCAGTGCCGTCCTTGCACTGTGACACTGATGCTGAGGCTGCAGTGCCGTCCTTGCACTGTGACACTGATGCTAAGGCTGCAGTGTCGTCCTTGCACTGTGACACTGATGCTGAGGCTGCAGTGCCGTCCTCGCAGCACGGAACGCAACAGCGCCGTCTTCGCATTGTAGTGCAGAGGCTGCAGCGCCAGTGGGCGGGGCTGCGGTGCCGTCCTTGCAGGAAACGTGGGTTGCTTGGGAGGTGACGTTACAGCGCCGTCCTTGTAGTATTGTTGTGATACTGAGACAGCGCCAGCGGGTGGGACTGCGGCGCTGTCCTCGCAGTGTGGTACTGAGGCTGCAGGGCACCAGGGGTTGGGACTGCAGCGCCATCTTTGCTGATGGACGTAGCGTCCCCCCCCACCCGATCTCCTCACGCGGTGGATACTGACTCACTCTCCTCATCTGAAGTAAACCAGCAACAACATATTTCAAACCAATTGATGAAACAACAGTAAAGTGGATGAGTTGATAGTGGGGCGCTCAGGCAGGGACGTTTCACGCTGGATGCGTCATGCCTCACGTCCCTCTTCACGTCACCCCGTTGTCTTGGCAACACGAGCAGCTCAGACGTGATCAGGGACACAACGCACGACGCACCCAGTGTGAACCCGATCTTGACTTTCTCCTTTTCAATCTCAACTGAAATTTTACGTGGGGCACTTACATTCAACAGCAACAGAACGTAAACACAACACGAGTATGGGAAGTTAAATTTCTCAGAAGTCGTGTGTTCAGAGAAAGCGTATTTGCTCGGCACACCTAACGTTCTGAGCACTTTCCACCCACATAAAGGGAAGAAGAACTTGTGTCAACAACATGTTTGTTATTTTGTTGTTGGACTGAAGTACATGGTGTGTGTGTGTGTGTGTGTGTGTGTGTGTGTGTGTGTGTGTGTGTTTTGTGCGCGTGTGTGTGCACTTGAACATTGAACGCTCGTCACTCATAAGCGCCAAACTGGTGGAATTCCACCAGCCATCAACATGTACGCTCGCACAAACACACACGCACAAACGCATACGCAACTACCACCAGGAAAACGGACACCGAATCCTGGGTGTGAGACACATGCACACATGACACACACATACACCCACCCACCCACCCACCCACCCACACACACACACACACACAGTCACACGCGTGCGTGCACGCAGACCACGACCACCAAATATAGGCTTCGAGGACCACGTGTGCACACATGCTGCGCACAAACACACACACACACACATTCTCGCCTGTTCATCAACCGCATGTGAAAGCAACGCGTGTTCCAAGCTTCCTTCCCGCTCACTCACCGTGGGGACGACACACTTCGTAGTTGTCCTGGACGTCCTGCTTCTCCAGGGACGCGACCAGGGATCCTCCGGAGAGCACCTTATTGTTCCTCACATCCTCTGGAGCCACGTAATCCTCACCAGCTGTGACGTCATCAGCTGTGACGTCATCACGTATACCATCAGCCTTCACTCTCACGTCATCACTTTCGACATCATTGTTGCTTGCGTCATCGTTCTCGGTGACGTCATCCCTATTCTCAGCTGACACTTTGCTGATGGCAGCACTTTTCGTCTTCAGCCTGTCATAATCATCCGGATCCTCCTCCTCCTCTCCCTCCTGGGTCTTCTGGGCCGTACCCAGCTCAAGCACATGGTACCGGGGACCCGGGGCCCTGGTACCCGGAGAACCACTGGTACCCGCCTCTCCACTGGTACCCGCTGTTCCACTGTCTCTGAAGGGACCCGTCAGGATATACCCGTCGGAATCCAGTTTGGGTCCAGAGTCAGTCTCGGGATTCGCCGAGGTGTGTCCGCCATCTTGTTTGGGTTCTGGAACAGGGTTTGCAAGGACATACCCATTTTCACCCGCCTTGGGTCTCGAGTCAGAGGTTGGCTTTGCCAGAGTGTACCAGTCTTTGTCCGTGGTGCGGGTGGTGTTTGATATGGGTGTGGCAATGATGTACCCGTCTGTGCCCACTTTGGGATCAGGTACAGGTTTGGCGAGGGTGTAGCCGTCTTTGTCCGGGGTATGACTGACGGCAGGCTGCATTGTGCTGTACTCATCCGTACCCACTTTGGACTCCGAGTCTGGTACGGGGTTGAACCTTCTTGGACCACTGGGTATCCCGGAGTCATGGAGAGGCTTTGCCAGGGTATACCCACCCGCCGCGGGTACCCCAGGGTCCGGCGGAGCGGAGGGCTCCAGGGCAGGAGGGGTGGAGTGGTGCCCGTCGAACGTCGCATAGTTCTCGGGGGTGGTCCGAGGGAGACGCGGGCTCTTGGGTACCGCCTCCAGACGGTCATACGAGTCCCCGAGCTCCTGGTACTCTCCCCCAGGCTCCAAACCGGAAGTTGAGCTGGGACCGGAAGTGGGACCGGAAGTCCCGGGTTTCAGCTTCGTGTTCAGCCTGTCATAGTCCTCGGGCCCTGGGTCCAGGGTGTTGGCGCCACTGTTGAGCCGCCCGTACACGTGGGGCGGACCCGTGATCACGCCGTGCGTCTCGTAGGCGGGAATCTCCTCGTACTGGTTGGACACTGGGCGGAGGGTGGTGGGCTGGGCTCCGCTGGGCGGGGTCCTCCCGGGCGGGGGCGGCGGCGGCTTGTCGAGGTCCGACATCTCAGGGTCAAGTTTGGATGACTTGCGTCTCCTGGAACGAGAAGGAGAAGTTGTGTTCAGTGAAGCGTGGAATCTGTTGCATGCACGAGTGAAAGGGAGGAAATTCGCGTTCAGTGCAGCTCGCTTCAATAACCTGTCTCGATGCTCAGGGAAAGATCCAAAATGTGGTCCAGGGGGCAGCGGGCTGACCGAGGGGGGCTGACTCCAGGAGTGTGATGTGGTGAGACTACCAGACCCCCCTTGCAGAGGGTCAGAGTGCTTGACGCCCCCCGTCCGACCCCCCGCTGTGGGACGCTGGCGTGGGGAAGCACGCCGTCGCGTTGCCTCATCCATGGCAACACACGACGACGCCGCCACCAATCCCGGAACGCCACGTACCATACGCCCGGTACCGACTCCCCCTACACACACACGCACACACACTCACACACACTCACACACACACACACACACACAGAGCTTTCCTTTGGATCCTCCCCTTCCTCGACAGAATGCGCTCTCGCAATCTCTTTCTCTCACACCTCACAGACACATGCACACACACCACACACACACACAGAGCTTTCCTTTGGATCCTCCCCTTCCTCGACAGAATGCGCTCTCGCAATCTCTTTCTCTCACACCTCACAGACACATGCACACACACACACAGAGCTTTCCTTTGCGCCCTCCCCTTCCTCGACAGAATGCGCTCTCGCAAGCTCTTTCTCTCACACAACAGACACACACACACACACGCACACACACGCACACACACGCACACACACACACACACACACACACACACACACGCACGGACGCCACGCCGTCACGTGACGCCGTCTCACCTGCGCCAACACAGGAAGAGGAAGACGGCGCCGACGAGCAGCAGCGCCACCGCCAGAGCGACGCCCGCGACGACACCCGGCGTCGCGTCCACTGCGAGAACAATAGCGACGTTCAGCGCTGCGTAAAGCTTCAGTCAGTGGCTCGTGAACGTGGAGGGAGACAGGGAGAATAGAGACGTTTAGTGCTGCGTGAAGCCGCAGTCAGTGGCTCGTGAACATGAAGGCAGACGGGGAGAATAGAGACGTCAAGCACAGCGAAAATATTTGTTCAGTGGCTCGTCAACGTGAAATGCGTGAGGAATTTCATTTCTACCGCTCCTTTCTCAGCCACAAGCGGAGGGATGAATCGGACGTACCTTCAACTGGACACGAAGCTGGCGTCGTCTGAAAGATACACAAACCAACAAAGATGTGATTCTCAAATGTAAAAGCGCAAAACATTGGAGCAGCCTTTGTTGGAGGCTGTTTGGTCTGACCCAAAACGCACCTGCTGACCCCGAGGTGCGGACGATATCGTAGTGTTTTGTTAACTTACCGTCGCGTAGTTACAGTTGACCTGGAGACTGTGGTCCGTTGAAAAGGTGTCCCCGACCCCTGAAAGAAATGTACAGTCATATTTTGTGGACACGACACATACAGCTGGGTTTTGTTGAACAAGCCGTTGTTTTCAAAATGAAACCAGTTCCGTTCCTTTGGGGATCACCCGCCGAAACTGGAGCATGGCTGAAACCGTGTGGCTAGTACTCGCTAGAGTGTGTGGTGTGTGTGTGTGTGTGTGCCTGTGTGTGCGTGTGTGCGCGTGCGTCTGTGTTCTCCCAACTCCACTGTGTGTGTGTGTGTGTGTGTCTGTATGTGGTGTGTGTATGTGTTGTGTGGATGTGTGAGGTATGCGTGCACCCGAAACCGCACCGCCAACAAAGGAGCATGGGATGTGGTACCCATGTGTGTGTGTGTGTGTGTGTGTGTGTGTGTGTGTGTGTTGGTGTTGATGTCGTTGTGTGTCTGAGTGCGTCTGACCACATATGCATGTGTGCGTGGGTGGGTGGGTTGCCTCCGTAAACCTCTCCTCCCAAATCTCGGGGGTTGCCCTTCCCTTGACCAGATTCCACCCCACCTCACCCACCCCTCCTCACCTTGCAGCTGGATCCAGAACTGCCCGTCACGCTCCGATGACCTCATGGAGATATTGAGCAGCAGCCCCTGGGGCGGTATCACGTGACGCTCATCCGGGGCCGTCGCTGCGCCGCCGCTGCAGATTGGCTCCCGCTCCGGCCAAGAGAGCGCGTTCGCGCACGCGCACTGCGTGGCGGGAAAATCCACGAGCTTCACGCGAACTCTGACCTCCCTGCGCGCGAAACACAAATTTCAGCGTTGTGCATGACGTCATCAAACGTCGGACGCTTTCAGTGAAACGCGACTCCCAATTGAAGACGCTCGTGACCTTGGCTGGAAGTTTTGGCTCACTGCACTCACCTGTTTCCATTACCATGGAACAACCAGTTGACACGACACGCCGCCTGGTAACTGGCGTCCCCTGGATCCGGAAACCCGCGGCTCATGACGTCAACCGTCTCCCCCGCGATGCTGACCTCCCTGCCCTCGACCTGTGGCCTCGCCCAGATCTGCGCTGTTCCGTGCAAGATACAACCAACGTCAAGAATTAACGCTGTTCTCTGTGTGCCTGGGGGGGGGGGCGAAGGCGAAATGACGAGACACGGTGTTCTGTGGACACGGGTGTCTGGCCATTGCATTCACACATTGAAATCAGGTGACACAGGCCACCACACCTGCCTGACCTCAGGTACAGGGCCATCTCCCGTGCCTCCTGATTGCGGGTGTCTGGCCATTCCGTTACACCGGAGAAACACAGCACAACAGTTTTACAATACCATACAGGCACCGTACTTGCAGGCCATGCCAGAGTGCAGGTGTATAAAACTTTGCATAAGAAGTTGCTCCAGACAAACATTCAGCACGTCAAGAGTTGTCACAAATTTCACTTGAAGAAAAGTGACCCAGCACAAACTTTGTGTGAATTCCTGAAGATTGGTGACCCCCAGAATGGACATCAAACATGTGCCCAAAAGTTCACAAGGGTATCTGCGTGTGTGCACACTCCAATTGGGTCATTTCGATACCTCTGACAGATGGGAGTGCAGCAAACATACGAAGTCGTACGTGTTCTGGCACACCAGAGAAAGTGTTCTTTGATGCAGGACAACCATTGCAATCTGCACTCATCACCAGCTTGTTCAGAAGACTGCGAGTCTGCATGTCACACTGTAGGTGAGACCGTTTGAACGCGTGACAGAAGGGGTTTTCACGTTGGTGACGCCGTCAGCTTTTTCTGACGTCAACGGCAACTTTTCTTGACAATGTCAAAGAATGGTCTGACTGTTTTTGACGCCCACCAATTGGGCCTCGCGTTAAATTTTGACGTTGACATCAAAATTCTGCTGTCTTTGACGTCGACAGCATCAATGTGAAAATGGCTGTACGCGACACTCACGCTGATGACAATCGTAGCGCACGCGCAGCCACTTGTCCGCCCCTCCGCAGCCCCGCATCATGGTCCACAGTTCCCACAGGAGCACGTAGCAGTGCTCACGACCTTGACACCACCTACAAATGTTGAGTAAAACCACGTGGTCAGTACTGGATGTCAGAGACGGATCCAGAGTGACCGAGGGGGGGAAGTGTGTGCACCGAACTCGCTCAATGTTGGTCCCAGACTCAATCTTGAGATTTTTTTTTGTGATTTGAATGTGAAATTTCAGCGTTTTGTGTGGTGAAGCCATTCTGAAACAGGCCCCTCATACACCTGAGATTTCGACAGCGGAGAATAATACAACCCATGCCCCACAGGTGAAAATATTTTCAACTTGCAACACAGAATGAAGGGTGAGAGAGAATAGGTTTTGGAGAGGGTGAGAAGAGTCCTCACAGAACTCACCGGTAGAGGTCATCGCTGTCGCTCAGCGTCGCGCAGCTGGTCTCATTTCCGGTGCACACTTCCGCTTCCTGTATGTCGATGACTCCCCCTCCTTCTCCCGCGGGGATGTCTGCGGCTGCGCAGTTGATGTCCAGGTCACGTGGTTGGGTGTCAGGGTCGCCCGGCGCCTGTCTGCGCCCACGTCCGCCGCCCCGTCCCCCACCCCGACCGACGCCGCCGACCCCTCGGCCTGGTGACCCCGGGGGTCGGCCCCGGCCCCGTGGTGGGACCCGTCTTCCGGGCAGTGCCCCTGGAGCCCCGGGTGGTGGACCCCCGGGTGGACCCAGGGGGTCAGGGGTCACCCCCTCTTCAGACGATGACGGGTCCTCAAAACAGACCTGCTCCTCCCACTCGATCGCCCAAGCACCTGCGGAAACAGACGAATTGCTACAACACTGAAGAATCATTTCAATTTCAGCCAAGAGTGAGGGGGGAGGGGGTGCCAGAGGATCCAGACGTGAGGCCTGTCAGCCGGGGACGCCCCAGATTCCACACAGAAAATTTCTAAATTGGACCTGGATCACAAATTTTGGTGGATTGTGGAAACAAATTGTGGTGTGTGTGTGTGTGTGTGTGTGTGTGTGTGTGTGTGTGCGTGTGCGTGCGCGTGTGTGTGTGTGCGTGTGTGTGTGGACACGGTTCACAGGCTCCTTGGACGCACTTGAGCCTGGTGAACGCCCCCCCCCGCCGAACCACCCACCGGCAAGAAAACTTTGTTTTCATATCAGGAAAACACGAAGGGACGAAAGGTTTTGTCTTCATTGTGGTCAAGGCGAGACTTAGTGCAACACACACACGGTGTTAAAAATACCTCGCGTGGTGTCACGTTCACTGAGGGGACCATGATTGAAATGGCAGCCGCACCCATTGCTCGGGTCTCAAAATTTCACTTCCCCAACACACTGTGAAACTGGTGACTCGTCTTGTTTGATTTGTGCTGAGAGAGACGTATGTAGTGCACTTGGGCCACAAACGTATTTGAACGGGCGAGACCTGCACCTTCCACGGTTGGGGTCTGCCAGATGGAAACCTGGGAGGGGAGGGGGGCGATCTTGAAAAAAAATATCCGGAAAAAAAGTTGACAAAATGCAACAGCGGCGCAACCAAAAACATCTGCATACCCAGTCTCGCCTTGACCACAATGAAGACAAAACCTTTCATCTCTTCGTGTTTTCCTGATATGAAAACAGTTTCCTTGCCCCGACGCCCTCTCTTGGAAATCCCACCAGAAATCGGACAGATCCTGTTGTTTCGCATCTCAATCGAGTTCCAATGTCAACTCGTGCGAGTGAGTCGATTTCACTCGTGAAAAGAAATTTACGTAGGGGCGGGGCAAGGTGTGCATATGTGTTTGGCTGCCTCCGGTGTGTGTGTGTGTGTGTGTGTGTGTGTGTGTGTGTGTGTGTGTGCTTGCTAACATGATCTTGACGCACCAGTCAGAACCGGTGTGGAGTGCGTGTGTGTGGGTCTGTGCGTCTGTGTGTGTCCGTGTGTGTGTGTGTGTGTGTGTGTGTGTGTGTGTCCGTGTGTGTGTAAAGTTTGCGCTGTGACATTTTCAACAAAAGGAACGAAGAAAAAGTCTCACTCGACGGGGCTCGTAACGCACTGCACTGTGCTCGAGTGAATGGAGGACCATTTTGGAACCGCCCCACGCCAGTCGGGTTGCAGCCCCATCTTCAGTCCGTGTCTGACGCCAATGAAAAAGGTCATGACCCCTGGCGGATCCAGGAGAGCCCCCCCCCCCACCAGAAACGTTTGCCCCTGCCATTTGGTGCAGCAGCAACCCAAATAACAAACGCTTTTCTCTTTTGAGAAAAAAATTGTTCCAAGTGCCCCCCGACCAACTGAAGGAGATTGTGACTGTTCATCACATGCCTGACCCCGGCCAACAGGAGTCACATCCGCTTTGGTCCAACGCATGACTCAGTCAGTCCGCGATGTCATGTCAAAAAACATGGCGATTCCTTGAGTTCCCACTGGTTTGTACCTCCTCGTGTACAGAAATTCACCCACCTTGAGCCAGCATCAGGAGCCCGAGACAGAACCACTTCACATCCATCCCTCTCCTCGCTGTCTTCAGGGTTTTAATCCGGAATTTGAACTGGAAGATGTGTGTGTGTGTGCAGTAACGTGAATCTCTGCTCGCTGCTGACTCCCTGTACCGGTTGTGCTCGTTTCCTTGTGTCGGGACGATTTATGTCACCGGCCGGTGTAGCGGTGAAGTTTGGCGCGCGTTGCAGTTTTGACAACCAGCAAATCCAGCGAAGATAGTTCTCAGTGAGACTTTGAATACTTGTTCGCCCATTGATGAAAAGACCACGCCTTGTTTCTGAACAAAACAATGACGGCGTTTTTCTGTTTGATCCAAGATGGACAATTCGTGCACGGAAGGGGCACAAGGTGGGGCGAGGACACCCTGACTCTTAACTTCAGCACAGGACACACGTATTTGCGTGTGCTGCAAGGGGAAAGGGACAAAACACTTGCGAGTCAGTGCGGGGCAGGGAGGCGTGCTCCACCTACGGGTCCACAGGGTGTCAAATATACACGCGCACCAAAAGTGATCGCTACACCCGTCTCAGTTCACTGGAGGAAGAAATCTTCCCGGAAGCGCGACGGACCAATCTGAGCGTCTGGGTGGAGACGCACATGATCGTGTTGTTGTTGTTGTTGTTCGCGAAACACGTGCGTAGCCGAGGGGGGGTTCAGTTTCACATGTCAACTTTTTTGAGGATGGAAATCCCCTCCCGCTCTCACGATTCAGGGTTGGATCCCCCTGTCCTCTTTGCGAGAAAAAAAAGTTGACAGGATTGTCAACAAAGAGTGCGTCAGACAGTCCTCACGTTACCTTCATCAATCACGAGTTTCTTGGAAACAAAGTTTATTTTGGCTTCCCGTGGATGATGTTTTTTCACACTTCCTGCTCATGTCAGTGTACATAAGCAAGTCAACAGGCCGTTTATTTATGCGTGCGCTGCAAATTAAATCGTACACCCCACAGATGCACACACACCCACACACACACACACACAATCGCGCACACGCACACTTCCGGTGGATTGCGAAAACTGGTGGAAATCAACCATGAATTGCAAAAATATATTTCAAATGTCACGTTTCCCGTTCAGAACAAAAGAACACACAAGCACACACACACACACCACACACACATGCACACACACACACACACACACACACACACACACACACACACACACACACAGAGTTCTGCATGACTCCTGCGTCTTGCGCTGGCGGATGGAGGAGCATCCTGACCTGGGTCACTGTTCACTCGCCAAATCTTTGGCCACGGAGACGGGGGCGAGACCAAGTCCACCCCTCCCGACCCAGCAGGCTCCAAAGAGACTATCTAGCTTTCAGGGAAGTCCTCCCAGCATCTACATCCACTCTTTCGCACCACTGGCACAAAAATTTTCTTGCAAAAATGTTAGTTTTCAGCGTTGACAGCACAAAGCCCCCCCCTCACCAAATTTATGAGCCCCCCCCCTTGTGCAGTACTGCCCTTGTGGCAAAAACATTTTTTCACCATGGACCCTCGTACACGTTTTCATAGCTGCTTCTCAGTTTGTGAGTGGCGAGATTCTTCCGGAAGTTCCCACCGGATTTCCCTCCGGATTTCCCCTCGGATTTCCCGACATCCAGATCGAAATTCAGATCCAGATCCAGATCAGCGTGGGAGGTTGGGACGTAGAGTTCATTCTCCTCAAACACGACGACCGACGCAGCGTCCGTGCCCTCGTACAGATCCGCGTTCTCCCACATGATGACGTCATCGTCCTCCAACCCGCGCATCTCGCCCATTGGCTGTTGAGTTTTGGCGGGAGATCTCGGGAAATCGTAGTGTTCGAATTGTACTCTTTTCTTGTCTGTGTTCTCTTTCTTCTTTTTGTCCACAACAGCGTAAAGCTGAGGGTCGGGAGCGCTCGCCGCCACGTTGACGTAAGGACGCTGCGTCGCCGTCTCCTTGGCGACGACGTTGTTGTTGTTGGTGATGTCGATGACGTGAGTGTGGAATTCATACGCCGCATCCTTGTGGCCCAGTTTTGACGACTTCGCTTTCTCAGCATTCCGCTTTCGCTTTCTGAAAAGAAGTCAAGATTTCGTTCGTTGGACATCAGTCAAGCGGCAGATCCAAGCGCTCATGCATCTGCGACAAGTGGGTCCAACGCACACTGACATGGCGAGGCAGCACGTATACGTCGCACACATGTGGAGTGACTTGAATTTGACTCACCTTAATTTGCGAGGTATCCAAGATGGATGCTGAGAGCCAAACGCACAACCACGCACAACCACCGTTCTCAAACTAACATTCCAAACAGGAGATCCAGCACAGTAATATTGTACGACCGCGTCGACAACTGCACCACTGAGGGGCTGCAACCCTAATCTCTCAGATTCGAAATAGATGTGCCTCACAATTTGTTGTTTGATGAAAGACAAAAATTCCAGTTCGACCACATCC
>JAAUXT010008743.1_pt1 | contig 16670 bp, 15 predicted proteins | sample 7278171 | NCBI WGS metagenome assembly JAAUXT01 (sample SAMN14350112, study PRJNA611818) | marine sediment metagenome | isolation source: surface marine sediment (1.8m) | place: French Polynesia: Moorea | collected 2018-08 | reverse complement strand
GTCTGTGATCACTGGAACAGGGGTAAAACGGAGGTTTTGTCCGCCCAAGACGGACGGACGCGGATACAGGGGCAAACCAATATCAGACCGCTATCGCGGCTGATAACAAGCGGTGAGAAGAGTGGAGTCTAATCTCGCCTGATCAATAGCGACCACAGCGCGGTGGATTCCCAGTTCGGAGACCCCAATCTCCGCACTCTAATCCACAACACGAGGCGCAGCTATTGCATTCAAATCATTCTGATCAATAACGTCTGTATCCAACTCCCTCCGAAGCCAGCGAGGCTCTTCCTGCCACATTGTCTTTTGCGCAGCAAATTTTTCATCTCAAGTTTGTGCAACCTGCTCCTCTGACAGCAGTAAATCGAAACGTTTGTCTTTAACGTTTGATCTTTTTGAATTATTTTATCTGATTCAATCTTGTGTTCAGTTGGACTTAATTTTATTGCGGTTTTCAAGCCATGAAATGAAGGTTGTGTAGCCCCTGCGGTGAGTGTGCGGGTAGCACACACGTAGAACAGCGAACCACGCCAACTGCAATATTCCCAGGTCAAAGGAACAACATCGATCAACAGCGCAAAGCGACAGACGGCGTCGGCCGTTGATCTCTTCGTGACAACTGAGCTGACAAAAAAACTCAACCATACTGCCGGTGTCTCGTTGAATTTTGCAGATTTCACCATGCGAGTGGTGCGAAGGAAGAAGACAAGCTCAGAATTCAAAGACAGTTGGCCGACAGCTGCTGAAGGCAGAGCAGCCTTCGTTGCGCAACAGGCTTCTCACCATCTCTGCAGGCACCAGCGCACGAAACGAGCATCTCAGCAGGCGTGCGCTCGTCAGAGGTCTGCATCAGCCTGCAGACGCGTGCACCTGCAAACTTAATTTGCCACACAACAAACCCCGATAAATTACACCCAAACAGTCGGACGGTCATGTTAATATTTGTCTGCAGACTGAAGGCAATGAGGGTCAATGCCGCCATCGAAACCAGCTGATTGAAATGCTTCCGTGGAACAATTGATCATGACACCCGTCTGTCTCCCTGTTGTCACGATAAACATTGAAGCACTCCAATTCAACAAGAAAGACGAAGCGCGCTTCAATCGGCCTTAGTTTGCTCATTCAAATCCACAATGCATGTCAGCAAATGTTAATTTGATCTGCTGTCTCCGCAGTCGCGATGTCAACAACGGTCGTATTTCACTGCCATGCTGTGAGCTCCATTTTCATCATCAAACTTGCCCACTTCAGCTTCAATTTTTATGGCCATTTTGCAAGCTAGAGCTGATGGCACATTTGTGCTGGTGCTCAAGGCTTCAAAATTTAATTGCACTGCGCTCTGTTTGGTTCAGCATGAAGCCTGCGTGCACACCGCCCTCTTGCCTCAACTTTGCTTGCAAATTACGAATACGATCCCGACTCAAACTTCCCATGTTTCTTTGAGATCTGATGCTGCAATTTGCACGCAGGGAATTGGAAATAGTAATGCCTCTCGCAAATGGAAACAGTGCCAGAAGACACAGGGCGCCAAGCACTCCATTTCGATAACTCTGGGAATGAACATTTGTGAAGATACACACTTGTGCATCCAGATTCGATCAAACCACCTTGGGCCCATCCACCGGAGCCGGTGGAGATGGCTAACCCTGGTATTGATACATTTATCAGGCTCTGCAGAGGGATTGAGCGGGTCCGCCGCAACGCCCATTGATCGCGATGTTCACCACCACATCCATCCGACTTGAAACAAGCTAGAACACGTTCAACAAGCTGAAGCGTACTTCCTCAACGCAGAACATAAATTGCGTCCACACAGCCAATCCACCAAAGGTTCGAGGTCAAGTGGTAAACGGACGGGAGAAAATCATTTTCGCATGCGAAACAGATGCAAGGACGTTTTGAAGTTTAACCTTGTGACTTCGCTTGGACCCTCAGTTTCAGGTTTCCAGTTATCTTCATTATTTCCACGCAGATGGTTCCAGCCAGACACAGAGCTGCCCGGCTGCAGCAGCAGGGAGCCCCGCAGCGGGATCCTGCAGGATTCCGAGGTGCTCAGCACGCCTCGGCACACAACTCCCCTGGGATTCTCCACACACATCCATCTGCGAACTGAAGTCAGCCAAAATTGCCTGAGACACCAGACATCCTGTGATGAAATTTCCACGATAAATAGATGCGTTTTAGTGGTCTCGCTCGATCGTCAACTTTGCGGACGAGAGGAAGTTTGCAACCGTTGTCTGAATCCTGACAAATGAAGAGAACATTTCCAATTTGCAGTCTGAGAGCATTTCTGTCAGAGGGAATGCTCAAGAGATTCGAAGTGGAATTATTATCTCGTTGCTTGTGACAAGCCTCTCCCATCGGTGTTACCCAGCAGCAGGAGTTGCCGTGGAAACCGAGGTGTAATTAGTCCCGCCCCCCATTTGCACAAGGATCTCATAGCTCCAGACACAATACATCAAGTATTTACCAACCTTCCCTTGTCTTTGCGTCATGCTGAGCCAACAGCAGCTGCAAACGGAAATTTGTCGACACAGACCTTTACTGGACCCCCCGAAATGTCTGTCGTTCAACCTTTTTCAATGCCGCATGTACCTCGCACCCATTGTTTACCTCCAACGTACTTCAATGGCTAAGTCAGTGAAGCTTCAGATTATGTTCTCATCGGTTTCGGAAAGTTTGGACTGTCACTGAAAAGCTCCCATGTCAGTCCCGAAAGGCCGGAGGCCAGTGAACCGCTTTTGACAGACGGTAAACAGATTGTTTACACGGGCGGAAGCTATTCTGTTCCATGTCCCACTTCCTGGCACTCACCACAGAATTCACCAAACACACCAACCAACCAACCATCTTCTCTGCAGTTGCCACGGGACAATGAGGTCACCAGTGAACCGAGCAGGTCACCTGCTGAGTACAAAGCGAGAGGCAACCGAGGCGACGCGAGCACCGCCAAACCGCCTCGGGACTGTCAACTCCACGCATTGAGACAGGTCTTCGGAAGTTTTTGTTCACGTGCATACGAGTATGTTGACTCCACTGTTTCGCCAAACGAAATGAAAACAGAACCCCCTGTGAACCACCAAGAAACTGATGTGGTGAAAGCCCCTGGAGACATTGGGAATCCATTCGCCAGGAAGAAACATTTTGACGTCAAAGAATTGGACTCAGCCGAGAGCATTCCTTTATCATGTGCCTGGTGCATCAAAATAGCAAAGGTGGAAAAAACTGTGCCTTCTGCCCGTACTGCCTATCGAGTGTTGTGAATATCATAGGACACTGAGGAAGGTAAACATGCAGGCAAAGATCCTGGCATAGTGCGCGTAGGTGTGGCACCTGTGGATTCCTGATTACCTGCTGTGTAGTGTGGAGAATGTTATTCTCCTTTTCTCGCGCTAAACAAAGGAGACACAAGACCACCGATTTCACTCATTCTTTCGTGACGTCAGTTGGACTGCGTACCCGAAACGTGTAGCGTAAAACCACAGACAGCAACCGCTACGCACCGAGTGCGTCCGCTCCGGACCATTTGACCTGCGCTTGTTGGTCAATGAGCGAAAATGTCACTTCGCAGATCCTGCTCGCATCATAAACGCGGAGGTCGTGCGACTCCCGGTGCCCAAAACACGACCCGCCTCTTTCATGTTGCCTCAACAACATCGTTTCATTCAAAGTTCCCAATGACGTGAAAATAATTGATGATCACAAAGAGTAGTTCGCACCAGAACAATACGAGCTCGTAGTGCCTGTCCCAGGGACTGGCACGAGGTGAAAGGCACGATCATGTTGCGATTGTTCACCAACTTCACCACACGAACACAAGATCATCGAGGCAAAGAAAGGGCCGAGAATCTTCGTCAGCGAAGAATCAACCGTATGTTGCATGTGATGCGACGTGAAAGAGGCACCAAGTCAACCGTAAACCCAAATTTGGTCTTTTACTGCCCAGCAGTTTTCCGCGAATACATCATCGTAAAAATCTTCACGACTTCTCAATGACAGAAAACCAACAGTTTGGCAGTTCGTGTCTCGTACTTCCGGCACGGCTGGTGTTCCTCGCACGCATCGCTCAATGTTTGAGCGTTCAGAGAACAGGCACTCTTGAATAGTTGGTCTTCGGAAAAAAAACAGACACAGTTGACATGGTTACACTTACACATGTATTACTTTTTCTCAAAAATAACATGGAGATCAACAGGAAATAGACACAAAATGAGAACAACATCCATCTCAGTAACTGTGGCAGTACCAGTTGGTAGCAAATCTTTTTTTCACATGGCAACAACAACAATCCTTACTTTTTCTGATACTTCAGAGACAGTTGCATTTTCTTGACTTTACCCTCAATGTGTTTCTGGTCGAGAGATGTCAAAAAGTGACAGATTGGCAGACATTTGCCAGTCTCATCAGCGACTGGACAGTGACCTGAGTGCAGCGGCACTCGTGAGTCTTCGACGACACACTTGACTTGTGGGTCAACTTTGCGCAGTGGAACTTGGTCAATGTCAAAGTCTGGCGGCAACTTCGATCTTGGTTCAGCAGGTACATCTTTTTTGGAAGGCAACAGAAATCTCCTGTCAGTTTCTGTCAGACTCTGGTCATGCTGAGCATCGACAATGGTGGATGCAGCTCTCTTAAGAAGACCAACATTCGTGTGTTTGTAGGCACGAACAGAGTCACTCTTGTGACCAGTTATTTCTTTAATGACCTGCTCATCGACTCCTCCGTTGTACATTCTTGTTGCGGCCATCGCACACAAGGAATGGTTTGTAAAATGACCAACCAACCCAGCCTCCTTCGCAAGATTTCCGACAATCTTCTTGAGGCTATTAACCCCAACAGGTTTATCGGCATACCAGGTTTTCCCAGTCAATTTCTTGTCACTCAAAGGGTACTTGTACAGTGCTTCAGATTTGCCATCGATGGGTAGAAGGCCAGTGTATTTCAAGAACAGCCTGACATCTCTTGTGGGGTCTGGATTCCCCCAAATTTTGACAACTTTGCGCTCAGACCTTCTGCCTTGAAGGCCTCCCTGGTTTGTCTTTTTCTGCTCGTCCTCCACATACTGGAGGTATGTCGCACCAGAAGCACTGTCTGTACAGACAGTAAACTGACAGTCATGACCCGGGCACCTCAGATTTCTGTGCTCCTGTCCACCCCGCAATGCACAGCTGAGACCAAGCAAATACATCACGGTGTTGTGGAGCTTTTCTGGTGTGTCTTCACCCAGACTACCATTCAACCACATCTTCTCTTCATCCGCAAACGATATTGGACATGCTGACTTGGTTATTGACACTCTGTCTGCTGCCCTGCTCTTCATGAGGTTGTCCAGAGTGTACCTCACCCGGACGAACTCGGGATTGTCAATTAATTTCCAGGACAACCCCTGCTTCTCCAAGAAGAACTGCAGCATGATGACCAAAGAATACAGACCCTTGCCACCAAATTCAAAGCTGTCACTTCTTTTGACCTCATTCAGAAATGCAGACAGACTGTAGCAGAAATTGTCAGCTCACAAAATTTTGGACCTTATGTCAGCAAAAACAATTTGTGTCTCCGGCATGACACTCGCAATCCTTTGCTTGCGCCACTCTTCATACAACAACACAGCCCAATTTGTCTTTCTTTCTGTGCTGGGAGTAAATTTCTTGACAGACAACTCACGCAAAACTTCGTCAGTTGACAGTGGCTTGAACCTTGACATCGGCTGGTCTTCATGTTGAGCAGAGTCGTCCACAGCAACACACTGCGTCGGGGCATCATGATCAGTCTGAATCTTCGGCGTGTCAGCTGTCAGAATCTCCGTAGACTCATCGGAGGAAGGGTACAGCACGAGCAGTTGTCTGTCTGGCCTGAGAAATGAAAGCAGTAAAACTTTTGAGGAAACAGCATCACCGGTGAATTTGCTGCATGACTTTCTGATCATTTGCACAGAAAGAAACTTACCACCACATGTCGGAGAGGTGATATCGGGGCTGAGTCAATGGAATGTCATCTTCTCCCTCGGAATCTGTCAACAGCTGGAAGTGTGGCACATCAGGGTTGACTGTAGACATCGACTGCTGCTTGTCTTCGTCGTCAACCACAGTGGAGTCGCGCGCCCCTTCTTGCAGCCCAGTGAAGATGACAGGAATAGTGTCATCTGCGTCTGCATTCTGTGTCAACGTGAATGCATCACTGGAACCCAAAAATTTACAATTGTGGCTTCTGCACACTCCACGAAAAAGTACCAAACTTGCTTGACTCAAAAAGTCTCCTTTGCCACACAAAACAGTAGAACGAAACCCACCTGTCAAGGTCAAAGAATTCAGCTGCACTGACAGTCTTGTCGAGGAAACCCGGCTCAAATTCTTCATTGCTCAACAAACTTATGACAGGCGGCAAGTCAGGAAGTTCCTCCTCCATGTTGAGATACCACACAACCAAAATGAAAAGGCTCACTGCACCCAACATTGGCAGGAAAAATCTCAGATGCAAAGTCAATGTGCCACCTGCACGGCTGCTGTTGATGAAGTGACATGACCTACTCAGAACTCCACTGCACGTGCAGACTTGCCACGCTGTCACACTCCAGAAATTACACAGACAACTTGCCAGACAACATGGTCAGGCACATGACACCAAAACAGAAAAAAATTTCGTGTTGCGTGTGAGGAACAACAGCCGTACTGGAAAAAACTTCTTGAACGTGGCAACGCCCGGGTCAGACTCGATCGCAGTACGCTTGTCTCAATATTTTGTTTCTTTTTGTGGAAATTCGAATTTCCACAAAAAGTAAAGCGCTCTCGATCTCTGTCTCGAATTTCCACAATTTTGACAAGTGTTCTGCGATCTCCTCATCCGGCACGCCGCCCGGGTCAAGAACCTTTACATCACATAGTGAACTGCAGAATATCTACAACACCAATGGCAAAAGTTGCAGAACGCGGTGAAAAAGGCACCTTTTGTTCGACTGTCTAGTTGCTTCGTGAAATGTCAATGATCGTTGCTCGCTGCAAAATGGATGAAAAAAACTGTTTTGTGGCACGCAATCTCTCTGGCTGCGAGCTCGCTTCACACGCAACACGTCAAATGTAGGGGACAGGTTTTCGACTCAGACCAACCCAGACCATCAAAAGACGGACAGGGTTAGCGCACTGTGTGCCACAGTTCGTGACGACTATCAGAACGCTCGAAATTTTTGCATGATCACGAAACTTTGGAGGATGATCACTGAGCATTCAAGACGTTAGTTGAGAATGTTCCGATTGTCCTCCAAAGGTGAGTAATCATGCCAAAAATTGAGGGTGTTCAGGATTCAAGGACAGTCAATACTGTGTGCCAACCATTTCTACAATGCAGTGCAGTCTTGTGTCGAGAGCATGTCTCTTGTCAATTTTTGAGACTTGTGGGATGAAAATCAATTTCAAATTGATCAGTTTGGTTTGTTTGGTGTCTTGGCATTTTGGTCAAATGATGGAAAGTGATTCTGATCAGCCAGTTTTCCCTGAATTTGTGAGTTTGATTGATGATGAAGATGGAGCGGTTGGATCCGAGTTGAACATTTCCGCATTGGACAGAATGTTGAATCCTGAGGATTTCGGTGCTGAGTTCAGGTATGTATGTTTTTTTGTTTGATCTCAAATTTTTTCCACTTGTACCTGAGTGTCTTGTGAATAGTTTGGAACATGTTTGGTTTGGGTAGTTATGTCAATTTTTTGGTTTAGTGGGGTTGATTCGTCAACGCAGGAGTCTACTTTTGAGCATCACATTGTGAAGCCAGGCTTTCTCCCTGTGCCAAAACATCCATGACAAGTGGCAACTTCGACTGTTTCCAAACCAACGGAGAAGAACAGAATGTGAGTGAATTTTTTTTTGGTTGTTGCCTTGTGTCTCTGAAAGATTTTGACAAAATTTGAACTTGGTCAGAAATTTATGTCATCTTTTTTTCCGCAGTGACTTCTACTTCAAGCCGGCTGACATGATCATGACTGAGCACACAAGCAGTACTGCGAGTTTCATGTTCAAGAAGAAAGAAAATAGTGACAAAGTCTTTTGTGAGGGAGAAGTTTTGTCCACAATGCAGTCAAGGTTCAAGCCATCAACATCTTCAGACAAACTTGACAAGCTAAATGGAAAGCAATTTGCTCAAAATACTGATTGGAAAATTGCGTGGGTGATCGAAATGTTCAGAGATTGGAGGAAGGAGAGAATGGTTGACCCTTCCTGTCCGACTGAGATTTTGTGGTGCAGCATTAATGATCCAACCCTTTGCAAAGAACACTTGTGCAAGACTCTCTGTCACTTTGTGAATGAAGTGAGAAGGAAAGATGGGTTGGAGTTTCATGGGAAAACCTTATATGACTTGGTTTTGTGTATGCAATTCTACCTCAAAAAGAAGGGAATCTTTTGGAAACTGGTTGACGATCCTGACTTTGTCAGACTGAAATTCATGATTGACAACCTTATGAAAAAGGGAGCTGCTGAGAGATTGACCTCATCGATGGTTTCTGAACCTATTTCCTTGATCAAGAGGAAGTTTTGTGGAGAACTGATGTGTTGGGTGAGCAGAATCCCGACCAGTTGCGCTGCACCGTACTCTATCTGATTGGCCTTTCCTTCGCACTTCGTGGAGGTGATGAACACCACCGACTAAGATGTCTGGGTTTTGACCCTCAAATAACTTTTGACTAATGAGAAAGGAGTCAAATACCTGTCTTATACTGAAGACAAAGAGCAAGACCAACCAGGGTGGGTTGGCAGGTCGCAAACACAAGCCAAAAAGTGTCAATGTTTGTGGGAATTCAGTCAACAGTGACAGAGATTTGGTCCAGTTGTATGAAAAGTATATCGCGCTTTTGCCTTCAAACCCGAAGTGTTCAGCCTTGTACAAGTACAGCCTGACAAGTGGTCATTGCATACCGAAGTGCTGGTTTACTGACAAACCTGTAGGCATAAACAGTTTGAAAAAGGTCATCTCTAACATGATGAAGGATGTAGGAATCGAAGGTCACTTCACAAATCACTCATTGCGAGTGTCAACAGCAACACATATGTTCAGAAAAGGAGTTGATGAACAACTCATCAAAGAAGTGACCAGTCATAAATCGGACGCTGTGAGGTTGTACAAAAGACCCTCTGCAAGTCTTCTTGATGCTGCTTGTAAGACTGTTGTGGAGAAGGAGTCTGATATGTCAACAACTCTGAAGAAACAAAAGATGTCCGAGGACAAGTGTGTGACAGAACCAAAACCTTTGACATCGACGAGTACAAAATTTGTGAGTCAGACAAGGTTACGTACAAAGTGAAAAAGTCCAAATTTGGTGATCTGATTCACAAGAAGGGTTGTTGAGAGGCTGAAGAGTCTGGTGGTCTCTATGATGTTTTTAAAAAGATTGACGAAAAGGCAGCCAAAGTTAAGGTCAAGAAGGTTCGTCTGAGTTTGAAATTGAAAAAGTAAAAATTTGTTTGACAATTTTTTGATGGGTTTTGACATTTTTTTTTAAGTGGCAAAGTGTTTGACCATGTTGGCAACATGTTGGCAATAAAGTTTTGTTCGTGGCAGATAGCAGAATTGGTCGATAGAGTCATTTGTACGACCTAAATCGAGACACAAGAGCGCACTGTGCTGTAGAAACTTTTTCACGTTTTGTTTGCCATCCACATCTCACATACGAGTATTGAAGCATTTTCGTCTGCAGAAGTTTGCCTGCGAACGCAACGTGAGTACAATTTGTGTGTACGCAACATTTCTGAGGAGGACCCTCTGATTTGCAATGTAGCAGAAAGTGTGTTATCTGCCAGAAATCACAGAACAATGTCAGATTCACCATCAACTCTCTCCGCCTGCCAACACTTGCAAAGCAAGTGCTCACAGTATATTTGCACAAAGCGAAAAAAGTGAAAATCTCAAACCAACCAACTTCTCACACTCACAAATTGCTTCCCTTCCCACTTTGAATGGATGTCAGTTTACAGCACTGCTACGCACGCTGAGCTTTTTACAGTCTGGGGTCCGTTTTGGCGTTAGCTTCTCGCAGAATGAATGACTGAGTGATTGTGCAGGACTTCACGACACATTTTACCCCTGCACAATGGCCGACAGGCGAAAACAGACTTTGAGGAAATAAGTTCCGTGTCCGACTGTCTTCCACGGTGAACAAGGCAGAGCAACAACGCCGCCTCCTGCCAGTGCAAAAAACTGAGCTGAGCTCCTCTTCTCCCGTTTAAAGGACAACTTCGCACCTTGTCTCCTTGTGTAGCCATTTCCTTTCGTAGATCACGCCTGTTGACCTCGACTGCGAAATCGTGTTATGTATGGGTGTTCAGGCCAGCATCATTCCGGAGTCGTTCAGCTGGCTGAACCATTTTGCATCTTTCATCTGGAGAGAGGAGCCGATCTCTCTTATCTCCATAGACCAGGTCGCACAAGCAAATACATACATATATAAAAGGTTCTGGCATTTATTGATCACTTACCTGAGCTTCAGAGGAAGAATCCCAAGGTATGGGTAAGGTATGCATTTGTATCCACCTGAAGCTGGGTGAATGTACAGCTTCAGAGGAGAGTTGGAAAGAAACATGTGTGATTGAACCATTAATCGAGGGTTTGATTGAAAGTGGTTCGATCAGGAGGGGACTTTCTTTTCTAGCAGGAACAACATGATCACCGTGTCCACATTTTGCACCTATGATTGACCAATTCTGACTATTTTTGCTCAGTGCGAATTGTTTGGGCCTTTGATGGTATTGACAAACATGGCAGTCTTCTATTGTGTCCACTCGGTACCTTTCGGTAAATGAGTTGAGTACCCCACCAGTGCAAATCATGCTATTCCTGGCAGAAAGGAAAGTCCCCTCGTACACAACAATCGGTGGGAAAAAAATTGTGCTTGACATGCAAATACTTGCATGTTGATATCAAAACCCACGTGCTTGTCTCTTATCACTGAGGTTGTTTTGGTTGATACTCGCACGCGAACGGTGTGTTGACAAAGCACTTGTCCCCACCGCCACACGTTTCAGGTCCTTCGGGAAATACGTTGGTCATTTTCACTCCTGAAGCGGTCGCATCTTCATCTCTCGTTCGGAAGTCTGAAGTGAACGTTTTGTCTCACAAACGTTGGGACTTTCGATTCTTCAGCACAAGGTTTGAATTTGTTCCAGATCCAAGGATAAATCTCTTATCGTGTGACACAACAAACGATGTTGATGGGGGCTGAAAGGACCACATTTATCTCATTCATAAACCACATCCAACCATGATGTGTTATTTTCCTGTCTCGTCCATATTAACGACTATTGTCATGCAGTGAGCATCCCATATGGGTCCACATTTCCTCGTACTCGTACCAGTGCCCTTCACCAGAGTGAGGCCAATAATAAGCGAAAAAGTTTCAAGATCAGGGATTTGACTTGAATCGTGTTTCGGACAAATCGAAGTCACTCAAATACAAAATTGACGTTTTTTCGTCAAAAATGCAGGCTTCTAGCAATGCAGAGACGATGGGGAGGGAGGAAATGCGGAGCCTTGAACACAAGTTTCAGCAGACCGGCAAAGAAAACTGGACCCAACACAAGTGGACCCACAACCGACAAAGGAACTCCAGGAGGAACCCATATCAGAACACGGGAAAGTACACAAGCCAGAATCTGTACTGTAACCAGTGATCATGCACAAGTTATGGTGAGAACAGCGGTCAGAACCAAGGTCAGAACTGGTCACTTTTGATGAAACATTTTCTGCCGTGGGTTCGAGCGTGGTTCAGAAACATATCCGTGCGGTAACACAGTCATATTCACAAGACACATGGCTGAGCAATGAAACAAAGACGCTGAAAATCTTGTGCCCATCCTCCGATTCTGTAAAATCTTGTGGGAAAAGACCAATTTTCTCGTATTTGCACGGGCGAGTTGTGCCTCGTGGGTCCCCTTGTCGCGTGGACACGCCAGTTGTGGCTGGATTCTGATGCTTGGAAAGCATAGTGAACTCCTAAAAGAATCTCTGAAGGCAGGGTGAGCACTAAAAGCACATCAGCAGTCAAACCAAACAGGCACATTTCCTCCTCTCAAAGCAATAAAACGCTCGCAGGCAACTATTGGTCTCTGGTTCATCCAAAGAAGGAATCCTCAGAAAATGAATGAATCTCAGCGTATAATTTGGAGGCTTGTGCAATATCACGACGGAAAATCTCCCAAGAGTGGGCTGTGATGCAGCCACTCCAATACGGACGGCTCCCCGTCTGAAGCAGACCGAGTCGCACCGCACATAAATTTGGGGATATGAAGGTTCAATGACGCTTTATCAGAAGGCAAATTGGGCAGCTGCGACTTCGGACCACTGAATGCGAAGCCAATCTTGCAGCCCAGAACATTGTAGCACAGAACTGAGCACTGCTCATCCGTCGTATGCTTCTCCAGGTTGATCAGTCAATTTTCTGACCAAATTGAGTCTGGACATGCTGAAAACTTCCATCAATGAGTACGATTAAGACAATTCTGTCTGTTGCGACTGACCAACAGCATTTTCCAACGGCAGCCAAAAGAGACCAGTGTCTGCAAGCAACCCAAGTACCGTTAATATTTCAACTGCGGAGTGTGCACTTCTGTTCGGCTGTTCAAATCCAGTCAATACGTTGTCCTGGTGATACCAAGGGAGCACAGAATCTCAACCCAAAGCACGGGTCACTTGAGCGTTTGTCAATGCATCGCGACAATAGCAGCAACGCTTAACGTGGTTACGATGTAAATGAGCTGTGCAGTCCCCTAAACACTCCAAACGCTGTCACAGTGCACCAACAAAGATGGAGATTTAGCCGCCAAATTAAATGGACTTGGCGAGGGTAACAATGAGGACTCGTTCAATCTGGTGCAATCAACAAATATGTTCTGTTCTGCAGCCGCAGGATCAAAAGGGTCCTCATGTGCTGCTAAACTAATTCCACCATCAGCACTTAAGGCCGAGTTGCAGACACAATCCGATTTGATACCCACAGGGAATTCCTGTAACCCACACTCCATCAACGCTGACAAGCTTGCAGGACCACGACATGTTCAGTTTGTCCTGCCAACACCTCCTTCACATTCCATTTGGTCCAAAATATCGCAGCACCGCTCTTTCATTCGATAACCTGAAGAAACTTGGGAGACTGAGAGCCTCGTACTTTGGCCGCGTCCACTTCTGGGATGAGGGGCGCTCGTGGATCACCTGGCAACATGGAAGAATATAAGCCACATCAGAGAACCATATTTGTTGGGATTGCATCTCATATTTCTTCAAAACACAACTTTATCTTTGACAATGACCAATTTTCCTGACACGCGCCAAATAATTCTCGTGACCCATGAGGGTCTTTGAAAACGCACGCCGTCCACATTAACCCCAAAATGCCTGACAGCAAATGAATCAATTCCTGTGATGGAGAGCTTCTTCTTCAGAAACATGAATGATGGATGACGGTTTGGACAGCTCCGTCATTCCGACTGATTTTCATAGTTCAATACGGGCCCAAACATGGGAGGCTGTTTCAGCGTCATTTCTCATATTTTCAGCATTGTATCACACGATAACTCTGCGAACAAGTTTCCCCTTGAAGCAACCCTTCGCTGTTCAACAAAGCACACACACACACACACACACACGCACACACACACACACACAGACAGTCACACACACACACACACACACACACACACACACACACACAAGAACCTCACACTTCACACTTTGGCTGCAAATTCATTGTCTTCACAGCAAGATGAACCAATCACATTGCCTTGTGAAGAAGGTTTTGCAGGCGTGCGGCCATTGCATCAGGACAAACAAATGAAATCCAGCAGATCGCAGAGCATACAGACAAACAAGTGAAAGTTCGTCCTTGAAACAAAATTCAAATCACAAGCATAATCTGTCAAAAAGCAACTTGCACAGGCATTGGCTGTGTTTGCTCAACAGATTCTGACTATGACACATGTTTTTGTGTGGAAAACAAAATCCCCATTTGCAATTCCATGCAAGAGCCGAGCCATTCAACTCACAACACAACCATGAGGTTCACACTAAGACGAGGCTGGCACCCTCAAACCCACATTGACGAGCCATTTCAAGTTTTGCGACACAGAGACGTTGTCAAGCTTGGCATCACCATTTCCCGTGCGGGCTGCTTTGTGGGCGAAAAGTCCCTTATCTCTCTCTCCAAGTACCCAGCAGCCTTCAGCGTTAGCAATCACAATTGCCATGTCAAGATGCAGGATTTCGTCCGTGAGCTTCAAGCAACTGTCTCTGTGGGTTTCCAAACGAGTTGATCAACCTCACGAGTCGTGATGAGCCTCAATCATGTTTGTGTCGAGGGTGTTGAAAACAATTCAGAACTAAAATTTGCCATCTGTTTGTTGTGTCTGACCAATGACCAACCGTGATTCACCCAAATGTGTCGCTTCAAACACACTGACGCACACGGTTCTGGCTTGTGTGCTGAATGTGAATCAGAATGTCGAAACATAACGCTCAAAAACGTCTTTGTTCAAAATTTGCACAGAATATTTCTGGAGTCACTCAATGCCTCGTTCGATGAGACCGTCAGTCTATTTCATTTGCACGATTGTGAGGCAAACTATTGGTGAAAAGATTCGTCCGCGTGAACAAGCAGCACGAGCACGCAAAATTGATAACAAATTTATTTCAATGTTGAAGCTGTCCACACAAAGAACTTTCACGCAAACTGGAGCTCAATATGGTTGAAGCTGTGCCAGGTTTGCTATAAAAGTGGTTGCCACATCCTACAGAATGATGACCCCACCAAATGGTCAAGATCTGCTGGGTTCCTGTATGTTTCCACCTCAAAAGAAACAGCTTGCCTCAAGTGGACATTTTTGGGCCAATTTTAAACAGAAAACAGAGTGAGCAAAGTCAAGCGCCACACAATAAACGTTTGACACACTTGTGGTGCTCGAACGACAAAATGCCAGCATTCTCAGCCGCACAGCTGGTGTTCAGAAGGTCGAGGAGCACGGCAGGACTGACGATCGATCACTGCCGAACGAAGACGGAAAAGGAAGCATCAAAAATGCATGAAATCTCACTGTCTGGCAACGAAGCGAAATATATTGCACGGTCAAATATTTTGCACGGTCATCCAAGTCCGGACAGACGTTTTGATAACTGCCCGATGCACTTTCCTCGAAAATGCGGCAACTCTATCGATCTGAGTTTCGCTGGAGACTTGCCCAACATGAGCAACCTTTTGGCTTTGTACTGAGTTCATCACTGACACTTCCACTGGCAAAATGCTTCCATTGTTCCGTCATTGTATTGTTATGTCTGGTCTGTAAATAACGGCCGCTGATCAGTGAATTATGGTCTGTACTTATTTCCGAAGCCAACATACTCGTACAAGTGCGAGTGGTTCGACGACTGCCCAGGGTCGAGGGTTCCGTGCTCAAATTAGCTCATTGGGGGTTTCTTGGTCCACCTCACGCAACTTCCATTCTCAAGACAACCTCACAAGAAGCGTTTGGCAAAGGTGTCAGCATCCCTGCAAATTTCGACTGAATGCGGTTCAACTTCTGTCGCATTCGACGATCCATGTCAGTTCGTGGGGCGTGTCTCAATTCATCACACTGCTGCTGCTGCTCACCGCAAATTTCTCGTCAAAGTTTTCTTTGCAAAGTCATTTGAGAAGTGGGCACACGAAAATGTTTGTCTGGTCACTTGAAACTGGGTTGTTCCCAGGCACATTCAATTCTTACTCTTGAATCTAGTTTGAAGAAACTTTTTGATTCGAAGTGTCCAGGTGGAGGCAGGTAGATCTAGACCTACCGGATACTTTTGAAGCTGCGAGAAAAATTCTGAAAACCGATTCGACCAAGGTAAAAACATTAACCCTTCATCTGGAACAACTGTCACTTCTCTGCAACTGTCACTGCACTTCACAGTGAGTCAGATTCGGTGAAAACAGGAAAGCCAGTCTGGGACAAAATCCCCAAAACATGTCATGCTTACCTGTCACTGTAGTGTCGCCGAGATCATACTTTCCAGCCACTTTTGGATAATCCTTCAATTTACGGCCACTTAAATTTACAAAACCTGTTTGAGCTGCTTCATCAAACACTTTTTCAAGAGTTCTTGTCGAAATTAAAGTTGGGCTTCCACCCGGACCAACCGTGGCTGCCATCTTTATCCGTTGATGCTGTGCGCAGTGCGCAGGTCAGACCCACTTCCGAGTCGACTGGTCACATTCCACCAGCTCCCGGTGTGCCCGTCCGCACGCACCAAACTTGTCAGTGGGGTGCCCAGAACAAAAACAACTTTTTCAACAAATAAATCATCGGCATCGATTTTCAACAAATTTGTGGCCCTGTTGGGTTGCTCAGAAAGTAGAGCGGGATTCCCAGAACCATGGAAAGTTCTGTGCAACCCGAGAAGAGTAAAAAATAGCTCCATGGAGCTCGCGGTGATTTTAGGAAATTTCAGTTGCACTGATTTGGCTTGCTCTGATTTGGCTTGCTCTGATTTGGCTTGCTCTGATTTGGCTTGCTCTGATTTGGCTCGCTCTGATTTGGCTCACTCTGATATGGGTCACTTTTTTTGTCAAATTCTTACTTTTTTCACTTAATATTCACAACTTGGGAACTCATTTAGCACATATCCAAATGGAACAAATTTAACCAAATGGAACTTTTATACATTGTTT
>JAAUXT010108526.1_pt1 | contig 16672 bp, 14 predicted proteins | sample 7278171 | NCBI WGS metagenome assembly JAAUXT01 (sample SAMN14350112, study PRJNA611818) | marine sediment metagenome | isolation source: surface marine sediment (1.8m) | place: French Polynesia: Moorea | collected 2018-08 | reverse complement strand
GCTGCTGACATACTTTTGGAAGAGGCTGCCTATAGGTGCTTTGATTTGGCTCGCACCGATTTGGCTCATCAGCCCAAATCGTGCAACCCACCTCAAATCACCTAAAAAGCACACAAGTGCGACAATCTCCAACACAAGAGAGGAAGCAAAATACATGCTTGATCCTGACACAGCTAGCTGTCAAACGAAAACGCCACCTCGAACATTCTCCGTCAAAGAATACTGAACGAACAAGGCAACAAATTCAGTCTTTCACAACTGAAACAACGCTTTCATAACTGAAACAACAAGATAGAAGGCCAAACAAGCAGCACCTTTTTAGTTTCGCGAAACAATCGGCGCAAAGAGCATGCGCTGAAAACAAGATTCTACTGGAAAAAAATTCTCGCGTGGTGTTTTCCTTTTTCGAACTACAATTCTGCAGTAACTTCAAAATGACTTGATATGTGGAAAGACATGGGACAGAGGGAACAGGAAGGTTTGAGTTCCCTTCACTACTTGTCGTACCGCTGAGCAAGGTAATTGTTTCCGTCTGGCTGGTAACCAAAAGCACCATAAAAGGGAACTTTTTCGCCCGTGCATTCAAGTGACATCTTGTAGACCCCGACCGCTTTTCCGAGCAAGGTCATCGCCTCCACCAACCTGCAGTGTGAAGGAAGCAACAAAAGATGACCACTATTTTCCGTTCGAACACTACAGGAACAATTTTCGTGAGTTCATATCTACTATGATTTGCAGACTTGCATCTGTGCTCTGCACGAAAACAAGAGCGAAATTGTTGAGCGTGGGCCCAGCAAAGAATTCGCCTTACAATTTCCCCAGCTGTCGACCCCTGTATTCCTTGTTGACAACAACATCTTCTACTCTTCCTCTCTGTAAAGGAAAACAAACAAGAATCCGGACATTGAAATCGTAGAACACAGTTGCAGAAAACAATTCGGTGTTCAAATTCTGGACACGAAACTTGCCTGTCCAGTGTTGTGTATAAATTTATGCTCCAACATCAGAGTGGCACACGCAATGATCCGATTTGTCTTCATATCTTCAACAACGGTGACGTAATAATTACCGACACAATTCTTCATTTCAAAGAATCTTTCTGAAACAGATGAAACAAAATATATCAGATTTCGGTCACTGTCGATGGCGACGGAGAATGTAAAATCTTGATAAGAAGTGCAAAGTGATGCCAAGTGGACGCAACACAGACGCCGCACTATAAAAATGCCACTTGTGCTTCAAACGGGCATCCTCTTTGTGATAATAAAATTCCTTGGTGTTCTTATCACACTTCGTGACCGAAAGTACACTCACTGTTGAAATCCTCCTCAGTGACCGAACCGACAGAAGTCAGCTCTGCGAGCAAATCCAAAAAACCTGCAAAAGAAGGTTCTTTGTGTTTGATTTCTCAGCCCACACGAATCACGTGGCTTTCTCATAGTTGCTGCCAAAGCGATAAACGGACCTTTCTCGTAGTCTGACAAACATAGAGGCCTCATCAACAAATCTTCTCCAGGTTGGAACGGTGATATATCGTCTCTGAAGTCTGTTTTTCTTTCCGACCAGGGTATGTTCTTCAAAATCTCTGGATCGTACATGTACGTTTCTGAGACTCCATTTTCGCAGACCTTGTCCAGAAACAAAAGGCGAACAGAATTATACACCTGCCTTCTGGCTGAGAGTCGAACATTACGAGATACGACAAGCGATTAAAAACCGCGACTGTGGACGCTCAATGCTTCCCCAACCTGTCGACGAGTTGCCGGTACCAGTTGGACTTTTGCTCAAAGACCACTGGGCCCACTTTCTTGTAACTCCTCACAAACCTGACCGGCAATTTTCCTGCCAGCTTTCCCCCGGTTTGGTTTTCACCTTCACACTTGAACAAGAATAAGTGGGAGCGATCTCCTCGGGGACGGGATGGTTGGGTGTTGGGGTGGGCCTGATTGTGTGCCTGGGGCGCGGGGTTGGGTGTGTGGTGGGAGGAAGTTGAGTGTTGGGGGGGGGGAGCAGTTCGATGTGTGTGTGTGTGTGTGTGTGTGTGTGTGTGTCTCGCCCATGTAGGAGAGGGGTGTGACATTGCCTCATTTGCCCATCGCATTAGATCTTGGTGCTTTGTCGGACACCGCACAGTGCGAGAATGTCCGTTCAAAACACGTAAATATCAGGTTATTGTTTGTCGAAAAACAAGAGCAGCAGTGCTCAACTGGTGCAATGTCTGTCCCTCCGACGTGAAAAGGATCGAAGTTCAGAAAGATCTATCTTATGTTGAATACTTCATGGGGTGGGAGATTGAAGAGGGTTGGTACATTGGGGGGTGGCAGGGTCAGTACAGGAAGGGGGCAGGGCAGGGACATCCGGCTGACCGCACCAGATCTACCTCTTGGTGCTCTGCCCTGAAGGGACTTCGCAACAATTACGACTGGCACACAACAATAAACAAGCAGTGAGCGCGCCGACAGAATCGGGACTGGCCAACTATTCAAACAATGGAACAGATCTTGGCAGACTGACCACAGGATCTTACCTGAGACACTTCATCGCCACTCTTGTGGAGATTTTGTTCGGACATTTCTGGTCATTCCAGACAAGACAGTCCAGAAAAACCGTCCCAGCTGCTGTTGGCTGTTCCCAATCTGCTGCAATGCCAGTGTGGGAATCAATTCGTTTTGTACTGTTCCACCACCATACAGAAATTTGAAACATCCAAGTTCAACAAGCAACCTTCAGTTTTTCTATTTTTGTCTTGGCATCTTCTCTGTCAATATTACGGAATGCTTGCAATCAACTTTTCAGTTACAGTTGAGAATTTATCGACTTTGGAGAATCAAAAAATATTTTTTTTGCTACGGCGCAGCTTTTTCTGTTGCATTTCCGGTTGATGGTTTTGATCAAGTTTCGCGCCAAATATGTCTCGGGACCAGAGCACGACCGTAATATTTTCCGACGTCGTGCTGTAATCCTTAAATTTCAGGACCACACCACGACCAAATAGTGTGGTTATGCTGTGGTCCTAAAAATTTCAGGACCACAGCACGACCGGTGCCAAAATTGAGCGCCCTTCAACAGCACAACCTCCTCAAATCACCTTCAAAATGGCTCCACGGAGCTCGTGGTAATTTGAGGAATTTGAAATTGGTCCTTTGTGCATTCCGCTCAATGTGCCTTCTGGTCGATTTACGTTCCAGTTGCTACGTGTCACAGTCACCAAAGTATTGTGTGTCTTATGGTCACTGTGGTGTTATAGAATGCACCCAAATACACCCAAATTATTTGTACATCACACATTAATACCTGCAGCACACAAAGCCAACCTAAACCTTTGCTGAAATCCCACCCAAACTTTGAGCCCACCAAAAAACCAGGCAGAATTTTGAAAAACAAACAAAAAAAAAACTGAATGCTACCACTGAAACATCCAAACCAGTGCACTACATTTCATCAGTTTACCTCTTTCACACAATATTTGTACTTTCTGAGATACAGACCAATTTGTGCAACCAAGTACTCAATTTTGCAACCCTCAAAATTCAAACATTTTGCCTCGAAAGCCTCAAAATTTATATCCAGATATATTCCTTCTGCACACATTATTCTTGACCTGAACAAAACCAAAAAGACCCAAAAGACCAAAATTTGAACCTGATGTTGACCAAGAAACTGGTGTTCACATGTTTTCTGTCTTTGTTGCCTGCAGGTGATTTGTTCCAGCTGTTCATCATTCCAGTTGCTCAAAATTGTGTGCCTTTGAACAATTGACCAACCTCCTGAAATTTTTCTTTTGTCCATGGATATCACAGTGACTTGAGGGTATTCCCTGGTACAGTTAACATGTGGGTGAGAAACTATTGTGAGCCTCCTCCTACATTACAAATAGTAGTCACACTTAAACATACGGAAATTCACAAGAATGAAAACCCTAACCTGTTGCACCTAATTACACATAAATAACCCAACTCTATTCAAAAACAAAAAGGCCAGTTTGAAAAACTTTATAAAATCTCATATTTCCAGCCTCACTTTGACACACCAAAAAACAGGTAGAAAATGCTGAAAATAAAATGCAGAAACACCTTCTCAAACACCCAACCAAATGAAAATTTGATCATATACTTTCTTTCACCAAATATTTGCACTTTTTAAGACCAATTTGCACAGCCAAGTCCCAAAATTCCAGACCCCGCCCCCCCCCCAATTTGAACTTTTTGACCTCTTGAAACTAAAATGTCGAACTTGACTATTCCTTCTTCACACATCAGCCATGACCTGAATGAAGCCAAAAAGACACCAAAAAAATCGGTGCCAAAACTTAGATTTTTGGTGTCTTCAGGTCAGCCTCACTGACCAACAAGGAGCGCAGCTTCGTTACCGTTGCTCTTCAAATTTCCAGACCGTGAAGAGCTGGTCGTCTCTTTGGTCAAGAACCGACAAGAGCACCAGGAGGGCCAATCTGGAGGTGATTCTCTCACTTAAATTGATTGTGCACTCAACAAACAAAATGACGAAATGAAACTTTTGTTGCCTTTGCCGTCTATGAACCTCGACACTATGAACCTTGGCACTTTGTGAACAGACTGCATACTTCAATTTGGCTGGTGGAGGAAAATCGTGTCTTGCCATATTTGTCGATCACACGACAATGAAATAACTTTCACCACTTTTTTTGGCGTTGGTATGGGTTCCAACGAGATTCCCAGTCTCTGTTTTCTGGTTCCAAAGAAATGTGTCGCATTTCAGTTGCTGGCTCATCAACTCAGCATGAACAGCTGGGTGCACTGTGCAACTCCGGATCAGACTGACAGACCTTCTTTGCAGGTCTTCAGCCTGCGGCCAAACTTTGAACTTTTTCATTATCGTAAAGATCCCACTGGGAAAAAGCCAGAGAGTACGAGTGACGTCTGATGACTTTTGGCATTGTTGTTAATAATTCAGTGTTAAGTATATCAGAAATAATGGCCCATCTGCTGTTTTTATCGTCGTGCAGCAATATTCCCTCCGTGTACCTTGGTGCACGTTTGCCTCGATTTTTCCAACGAAAAGCCATTAGTTGACGCTTCTTCCGGTATACGATCTGCCAAGCTGTGTTGCATGCAGTTCCTGCTTTCGCTCTTTGAGCACTTGCCGAAATCACTGTATTGAATTGACACAACGTGAAAATATTGCTTCTCGGTGATAAACGGCGTGGATGAATGGGACTCTATGTTTGCTTTGAAATATTTCCAGACTTGTGAAACTCCAGAGAACGCCACAGAAAGGTCCTTTTGGCCATTTGGGACACCGGGTTCTGTGAACATTTGAAAGCCCTCGGAGTTTGATCGTCTGATTGTCTGGGTCCACGCGCCAAAGCTTTGAGACTCATGACTGACAGAAAAAATAAATTTGTTTGTGAGTTTCTTTTTCTTTCAAAGAACAAGTGTTTTTGAGTTGTCAATGTTCTGGTTCAGCCTTGCCAGACTTTAATTTTGGAACAAATTGTTTTCCAATCAGTACATCGAAATGCATTGAAACATACGTATTGTGGTTCAAAACATATTGTGGTTCATGGTTTCTTGTTTGAGTTAGTATTCATGCTCATCTCTTAATTATCTCCAAACAAAACATGTTTCATTTCAAAAGATAAAAAAATATCCAAAAAATTCATTTGCTATAAATTCCTCACAACACTGTTTCAACATCAGTGGTAATTTATGGCATTCGCTGAACAGGTATTTACATACGTGTTATGTGTACAATTATCAAATAAATAATATTTGTATCGCTTCAACTGGCAGAGAAAGGAAATTGATCATGAATATTGTTGGTGTTTGTTTTGTTTGTTTGTTTTTATTTTTGGCAAAAAAGCAGATTCCCAAATCTGCGCTTCTTTCTTTTCGGTTCTTCTTCGATGTACGAGGTTGTGCAGTCTCAGGTCCTCGGGTTTCCAGGTTAGATTTGTGGTTGAGGAAAATCGGTTGTTGACGAAGAAACGAAAAATGTACAGTCCTCGTACTTTCGGAAGTTTTGACGATTCAAAGCCGCGCAGGCGGTGAGTGTGCCTCACAATCGAAACGTCCTCAGTCTCTAATTTGGTTCTTGTGTTTCTCATCAATGACACTCACGATGAAAGGAAATTGCGTGACGAGGACAACAATTCTCAGAAAGCCGGGTTGTGATGCACGCCGTTTTTATTGGTGACCAACGAAGTGGGGATGTGATCGTTCCTGATAAATAATCAGGCGATGATCAAGACAGCGCTGGAAGCTTTCGACTCGTATCAATCAATTACCGACCGCAAACAAGATGGATGGAAGCGGAAGTTTGGAGAGTTTAGCGCTCGAAGTGCGCGAGTATGTTGCGTTTCAGGTGTGTGTTGCAGCAAAAGCAAGAAACGAATTACATCGTATTTTGGGGGTTTATTCAAAACGCTGCCGACGAAAGCGCTTCGAAAGCAGGGGTAGAAACGTGTGAACTTTTGTTGACAAACACGAAGGTGATTTTCTTAACAGCAGGTTGCAAACCGATCTGGTGTGTGCAGAACACCGGCGGGATACTCTGATTCAGTAGAGGTTCGCAGCAGGTTCAAAGTGTCCAACTGTGATTGCAGACACACGAACACATCACGCACACACACACACAAACACACACACACACACACACACACACACACACACACACACACACACACACACAAAGAGACACACAGTAGTTTGCCACGAACCCAAATTTGCAAATGTCCCGAAACTTATCTGATTTGTCCCAAGTTCCACGGAGAGCCTCCAAATTTGAAGTATCCGTTTCGCCTGATGACATGTTCGACTTTGAAACAGGAATAGGCCTGTTCCCGATGTTTTTGGTTCTTTTATCGCAAGACAACAAACGCTCAAATGTTCACAAATTTGCAAGCGACATGCAGGAGAAAGCTAACGAATCGAATCTCCCGAGCTGACCCTTTGCTGTATCTGCCGTGCTTGCTTGGCCAGCATGCAGGTTCTGGGGCAAAAACAATTTGAAGATTATCCAAGGACAAATATCTGCTGAAGGAGCTCTTTCAGCAACAACACATAATGTAGTAAGGAACACACTGTCAACTCAAAATGCGCAAGGCAGGTCCGTTTTTGTGCAAGTTACGAGACAGGTTCTGCCATGGCTTTGGTTTGTACAATAAATGCACTTTGAAGTGATATGGTCATTTTTACATTGCAGGGCTGTACATTTGCAGTAATGACACTTTCATTTTCATTGCCACGTACGAAAATAGTTTTCTTTGACCCTTCAAGTTTATAGTTCTTCGAAAAGTCTGCACCAAAAGTTTCATTCGCACAAGGAGAGCTTCACTTTCTGTTTCCCTTTCCTCCTTGATGCTGCAGTTTCGTCACATAACTCGACAACAACTCTCTGGGCTCACTTGAATACTGTCTGTTCTCTGGGTGAGGTTGCCAAATTGTCCGTCAAAGTACACCCTGCAAGGGAGATTGATTCGTGAAGGTACGGCTGTTCTGATGCACCCAAAAATATGGACAGCAGAACGTGAAAAGAGACGTGTGTTTTTGGATCGCAAGTAAAATGACATTTCTTGGCCTTTGCCGAACTTTGCTTCGGGTTTTCTTGCTACTCATTTGAATGAGCACGACAACTTCATGTCTTCGATGCACGAGCAAGTAAAACAGCAGTTTCAAATTGTTTGGAGCAACAGAACTTGGTTCCCGCGAAGACGACCTCATCAGCACTTGTCAACTGAGACTTATCCCAGGGGAACATGCTCACCTGATTGCGTAGACCAGAGGAAGCCTGAAGGGACCCCTCTGGTTGCCGTCCTTGTCTGACTGGAAGTACCACTCGCCGTCGAAGAAGGTCCGCTCCCCGCACTCGGAATACTCGCTGCTCGTCAACCATTCCGGCAGCGCCACAGTCTCCGCGTAAATTGGATCTACACCTGACAAACGACAGGAAAGTCAAGCAGGGTTTGCCTCTTTACTCGGTGTGCACCACAAACACTTGAGTGCGCTGGTTGTGTTGAAGGCATTCTTCCTGCAACATTTCTTTCAAAGCTGTGTGTGTTTGTTGTGTTGTCTCCGTCACACTTGTCGTTGCGAAGCGCTTTTTCATGCACTTACGCGAAGTGGCTGCCACCTTCAGAAACCTCTCGATTCGCTCCAACATCTCCGTGATGTTTTGGAACTACAACAAAGCAATTAAGAACTCTTCTTCTTGACTCCCAAACAGCACGAGTTTTCAACGCCAAGGCGCAATTAAAATACCATCAGGATAGTGAAGTGCGCTGTAACTCAATTCCAAAAGCATTAATTAAATTGCTGAAGAGTTCGGACCCAGGAAGTTTGCCTCAGCCCTCATCGTGAAACGGCGCGGGATGCTTCAAGCCGCCATTGCCCTTTTCTTGCAAGTTGGTGGAGACAACAAGAGACCCATCAATCGACCCTTAACCTGCAGGGCAGAATGTTCGCTCTGTTTGATGGTCGCGTTGAAATGATTACCTCGCTGTTTTGTTTGACGAAAGGAATGAACGTTTTGCAGGTTAAGTCTGGAAGAGGGTAGCTCAGTGACGGGGCCGTGTAGGTCGTCTGTTTGACGTAACCGACGCGGATGAAGTAGGCACGGAAACAGTCTTCAATCTTGTACTCGAACAAAATGTCCGGGTTGAACCGGGTGCCACCTGCCTCTGGAAAGGAGTTTGCAGCCAATGTAGCAGTGTCTCTGGCAGCAACTTTTCTACGCAGTGACAATTCAATGATTGCAATTTTGAGGTTCTGATGAAAACGTTTGACTTCCGAGCGCTCGTACCTTTCTTCTTTCTGTACTTTACTTGCAGAGTTTGCAGATTCGCTATTCTGATGCCCTGCAGAAAAGGAGAAAAACTTCCGAATTTATATGCACTCAGGTCGCTGGTATCCACGAAAACCCCGTCTAGCCATATGGCAGACAAAGCGCCAAAGCCGTGACTGTTGAACTCTCATCAATTCATCAATTGTCATTTCCACAGAGCGGTTTCGCTGCATTACGATTGGAAGCGGAAGGCACGCAGACCCTGTGTGACCTACTTTGCTCTGGTTGATCCAGGCGCTCGCTTTGTCCACGAGGCTGGAGAAGGTGGAGTATTTGGCTGGATGGAAAATGCCGCCTTCATCAATCACGTCCGGCGTGAAATCATGGTACCCTGGGCAAAATGTCAGACCTTCATTAACTTGATTAAATTTTCTGTATGGAACGAAAACATATCTGTGTTTGTCCTGTGGACCTGTACGTGTAAAGCATAAACAGAAGCTACGGGCAACACAGGTGAGGATACGGATCAGCTGTAGTCTCGATTCCATCATCATCTGTCGTGACTCCTGAGCTCTTCAAATCAGCCAGAGCGTTGTTCGGTATCCTCGCAATCAGGACGCAGCTTACAGGTGGGCGATGAGATCTCGCATTTCTTTTGTACTCCAAGCGACGCATTTGCTCAGACTAACGACAAACGACGGTCACTGAGCTCGATCTCATCGGCCTTCTGTTTTTTGCTGTTACTGTGGTGGGTCTGGAGGTAACAGCCCCCGCACAAAACACTCGGAGAATTACCGGTACAACACCACTTTGGAACACGTTGACATGATGAACAGCAAACGACAGTTCCATGCAAACAAGTTTTTTTTCTCGTGACCAATCATCGACCCTCTCGAAGGGACGATTTCTGAACTTCATACCAATGATTTGAAACGCTGGTTGCGCGAACTTGTAGAAGACTCTGATGAAGGACATGGTGTGAGTGAAGAAGTCATCCGGACACGAGCACTGCTTTGGGTTAATCCGGTACCCGTCCAACCAGTCCAGCTCCGGAATCTTGAACTGCACCGTCTCCACCGACAAGATGTTGCCTGAAACACGCACCACACTCTTCCGTGCAGATAATGATGGCAACTGAGTCCAAACATCTGAGCTTGCCAGCGAGAGGCCTTTGATCAATACCATTTGCTTTTAAAATGCTGATCCTTTGCCTGTCTCTCGGGGTCGTTTAATTGAAATTGGATTGCATGAGAACGTTTCCGTGATGTAATTTTGAAGTGCTGCAGAGCAATTGTGATTGCAGAACACCGTGGATAGTCGACTGCATCTTGACTACGGTGTGGACAACGCGGCAGATTTTGTTTGTGTGCTTCATGGGGCACCCGAGATTTCTTTGAGTGGGTCCAAGCCTGACTTCAAGCTGTTTAGAAGGAAAATTGCGCTGATTCTGTTTTGAGTCCTGCTAATTTCTGTGAGGTACTTTCGACATGAAGGAAATTAAAGGGCCTCGTGGTGAGGCCTTCAATAAAACCTGTTATTTGCCATACATTACTGTCACTTGGTACGCCTTCACGTTAATGCAATTACAGTCCATGCAGACACTGAACTGTGCCATAAACTTGAGGGCATCAAGGAATATATCGTCATAAAGAGGGATTTAGCTGCATGAACATAATATCAATATGTGCTCAGCAGAAAATGTCCAATGGTAGCTCCCGGAGGGCCCTGCATAATGAGACTCCCCCGGTAGTGGACACTCAGCTCCTTGAAAGGCATATCTTCCCATTACAGAAACACAGAAAGGAAAACCCATTTAATTTGTTCCATGAGCACCCACAAAGAAGAAATTACTTCAGTCAAGTTAAGAGTCCCAAAGTCTCGCAAGTATTTCGTCAAATGAAAGTGACATTCTACACATCAAAGATGGGAAGATGCCTGTGTCTTTTTTTGTAGACGCAGGTTTCAACGTGCCAAGTTACCTGATCTTATTAACACCTCAGAGGTGAAATTGTAAAGCAAAACTCTTTGACTTTCTTCTGTGCTTTCAGTGAAAGTTTTTCCCTCCGCAACTTTTGAAACTTTTGCTTCAATCCAGGGGAAAATGAAACACACTCTGCTGCTGGGAAACGGCTTTGAAACAGAAAAGGACAAAGGCACAAGTGATATATTAATGAGGTGCAGATGACAGACACCATTTCCCATTTTTGTAAGCCTTTTCTGCTCATTGAAAACAGACAGACAATAACTTCCTTTCGAAATTGACAGAGGCGCGCATCGGGGACGTCAGACGGAAGGTGCCTGTCAAACAGAAAAGCGCCGAAAGCAAAAACAAAGCAGAACACAAGTACATGTGTACCTTGCAGTGGAAATTGTCGCAATCTGGTGTTGATCGATTCGATGACAGTCGGGAGCGTTTCGAACTTGGGATGCTTTTCTCCTGGATTCAGAAGTTTGGGCATGGCGTCGAGATAACCGACTGCCACGCTGTGAGAAGACACCGTTTTTCTTTGGCGATACCACAACCTACGCAAAAGAATAACATCACAAGCTGAAGCGGATATTTCTGTCATCTTGCTTTCAGAAATTAATTGGAAAAGTTTTTCTTTTTGTCAGGATCTCTGGCGACATTTCCTTTGATTCTTTTCTGCTGACAAAAATACAAGGTTCTTCCCTTTCTTCATTTAACTGTGGCAGTGTCGCTGTTTTCATCGAAAAGCTTCAGAAGGAACACACACGGAATGAAGCGAAGCTGTTTTCCTTGAGAATTTAGCGTGGTTGGGGACGTCAAAACTGGGACCAGAGCACTGCGTTGAACTGGATTCTTCTTGAGATGAATCCAGAATTAGAGTTGGCATGCAGGGACTTGGCTGTCGGTGGTCCAACTTGACATCGATGTTCTTCAACAAAGACTGTTGCAATCCTTGAAAGCCTGAACAGATGTCCGAAAGATTCCGCTGCGAGTCGAGGGCAAAAAAACCTTTCTGAAGCTTTGCCGATGTGGAGCGACACTGACAGCAAAAAAAGAGCCACCGACTGACCTGAGTCCTTTTACGTGCATAGCGTGAATACTATCGGGATAGATGTCGTCCTCGTAAGCCATGTTGGCGTTGTAGATATCCTGCACCGTTTTCACCTTCTTGTCAACCGTCTCACAGTTGATTAACTCGAAGTCTGTGTATTGACTCATCCATCTGTTGGCACGTTCAACTAATACACTGAAAATCAATGTCAAAAGAGACGGAAATTAAAACCAAGTTTTCAAATGCGATTCTCTTGTTGCTTTTGTGAAAGGTCACCAGAATTTGCTGTTGGTCGTGCGATGTCGATGCTTCTCAGGGGTGAAAATACAGTACAAAGTAGAGTCCACAGGTACTCACTCGAAGCATTCGAAATCTGCATCACACGCGGAGAAGGCACGAGACTGACATCGGGGCCAGAAGTCTATGTGGCTGGGGGCTGGACTGACCAGCGAGTCGGGGGACGGCTTCGTCTCCTCCGGCGGAAGCGGCGTGCTGTTCGCCTTCGTGCTGCCGTTCGCCAGGCTCGTCGTGATCATGCCGACCGGGGCTCCGGCCGACGACATGGCGGCGCTGAGGCTGAAGGCGCGCTTCTTGCCCTTCCCTTTGCCACCGCCGCCGCCTCCCATCACCCCCGCGAGACCGCCTTTTTTCTGCGCCCGAAAACATGACATCCTCTATGTCTGTGTGTGTCCTCTCTTTACATGACTCTAAAAATAAAGACAAAAAGGATTGTGCTGTAGCAGTCAACAGGGAAATGGTTACAAGGAGGAGAAATCTCCAGTGACACATTTGCATTTCCGACAGTGACCCACGCAAAAAATACGTTGAAATTTGAAGCAAACTTTCCACAGAGGGAGTTCTCAGTTGATTTTACCCGATGCAACTGTTCAGACAGACAAAAAAATACCTGCAGTTCTCTGTATGAGATGGAAAATTAAATTGATGGACAAGCATGGTGTGAGTGGTGTTGCAACCAAAGCTGTCCCGACAAGGCAACGTCATTTGATCAAAATTAGTTTTCGGTTGATTTCACTCATACATCACTAAACATGCAGCACGTACATCATTGTTCACGTTTTTTTGCTGGTGTTCTGAATTGCATTTGGTTGGGCGCACAGGGGAACTTGTACCGCGCAACGAAACTTGATCAAATCCCGACTGTACAAGTCTCGTTTGATTTGAATGCAACGACAAAGTTAACAGGATCCCAAATCTTTGATCTGTCGATTTGACCATTTTCAAGGTACTGTGACTGTCCTCTGTACTGTATAACGCTACGATTTGTTTGTGCTCACTAATTGATGGATAAGACCACAAAGCCTAAGTCCTCTGTTGCCATCCGCCATCAGCCATCAGTCATCAAGTGCCGTATCCTCCACACAGTCGCCGCAATGGCCTCTCACATACGCTTGTACACATCAATGCATTATTCAGCCTCTCTGGCGGATCTGCCCATTGCAGGTTGCCTCCAACTTCCTTGGTTCATTGCCCTTCAGTGGTGCGTGTTGATCCACACTCAATAAAATCATTACGCTAAAACTGCTGATCACTTCCACCCGAGAGCTTCCGTCAAAACTCAAAAGCATATCAAGTACCTGAAAAGTGGGGTAGAGATCCCGCCTTGTGAGTGCGTAATCAGCTGAACAGTGTGCAGAAAAGGAGTGGCATGATTGACCCAGAAGTTGCAGGGATCGTTTTTCAAAGTCGATCGTTTTATATCTTGAGGCATCACTCAGTTCTCCTGAACGATTCATCACGCTCATGCTATGTTGCGTGTTTTCTGATTGATTTACGTTGCCTTGCAATGCATGTAAACAACGATGAAGCATTTGGAAACTTTTGTTTCGAACCAAAACTGCGCAAAAATTCACATCACACAAAAAACAAACCCAACTGTAACTCGGTCCACTGCGCATGAGAAACAACATCACAAAATCAATATGTTTTCGAGTCAGCAACTTTTTTCTGCCTTGGGTTTATCCAGGGGCGGTTTCAAGGGTGCCCTGACTATAGAAATTCTGCACACCTGAAACATATTTTTTGTGTGGAAACAGACTTTTGCGGGCTGGTTGTCTCGACAAAATCGTGGATCTGGATCTGTCAGCATTTGCACAGCAACCACGAGAAATTTCATTCAAAGCAGGAAAGAAGAAGCTCAAGTGAAACATTGACAAACATGCGAGTACGTACGTTGTTGACATCAAAAACCTTCAGTTGAAGGTGCTTCCCTGGAAAACCTTTTGAAAGCAGTGGCTTCTGGGGTCTTGACGCAGCTCAGCTTTCAGGTTTTGCACTCTCAATGAACTTCATCAGACAGCTATCTTCTTGCAGAAAGAAGGGAGCAGAAGTGACTTTCATGGACCAAGGTTCTCAGGATAGATTAAATAGAGAGCAGGCGAGGTCTCAGAGGTGAACTGAACTTCCTTGCGCAGACCTTGTGTCTTCCTGTCATACATCACGGGTATGTTTGCCCAGAATAAGAGCGTTGATAATTAAATTCCACAAGGAAGGGGTGTTTTCGTGTCAGAGAGTTGGGGCGGTCTACTCATCCGTTCATCGTTTCTCGCAACCTGACGTAAATTTGTTCGGTCACCCAGCTGCCTGTTGTAAAACTGCACCAAAGCCAAGAGCCATGCGAAAGGGCAAAGATAGGTTTTCGATTCATTCTGTCCCGATCTTGAACGAGTCAGGTCTTCATTATTGCAAGACATTTTGTTCAGCGCAGCACTATGTGAGTCTCCAAAAACAGAAGCTTCGCAGCAGCATGCGCCACCATTACTTTGGCTCTCCGCTCGCAAGTGTTCGGGTGGAATTGTTTTGAGGCATTATCCTTTGAAAGAGGTGGCCTGACTTTCCGGCAGCGGTCCTTGAATCCCTGTGGACGATAAATCACCCCCCAACGCAAGCTGCTCCCTTATGATTGGGAACCATGTACTTTGTGCTGCTTTTTTGATTAATCAAATGAAGTAATGATGTTGATCTGGATATGGAAGATATGTTTGTTGAAGTCGCTCTTTTTCACAGGTAACTCTGAACTGTGGCCATGGATTAGCATTCAGTTGAAAGGACCTGCTGCCACTTTGACTGAGCATCCGACAAAGTTTATGACCGGGCTGAACTGGCGTTGTTCGTAAAAGGCTGCAATCCTTTAGGTCCAGAGAACGGGTCAAGTTCCCCAGAACAGAAGCTGACTACACATCACACACTGAGTGGTTGTTAAAGAAATGTCACAGGACAACTCAAATGTTGCCTTGTTGTGAAAATTCTTCAGGGTGGTCCCAAGACTTCTTTTGCTGCCACGATAAAGAAGGCAAGTGTCGAAAACGGGAGGAACTTGAGCCAGATGCTTGTTAGCTTGAGCTGTGGACCGTGATTTGTGATCGCGCGCGAACGCTGATTGCAGTTGATTGAATTTGTAAAATTATGATGTTTGGGTGCCTATCCTCTCCAAGAAGAACGTGTGTGCTTTATGACCATGACAAAGTTTCAAATTATTCATATTTGTGAAAAGTATTCCGCAGATGTTACTGATGTGATGCAAGTAGGAAACGGAAAGGTGTGGTTCTGATGGCGAGTTGGCATTTGGGCAGAAAGAAAAATTGAATAAGTTGTGGTGAACGCTTTTCCTGTAAGGGTGTTCAAAAGTGGCAGTGTTTTGGTCTGTCCTCTTTTTTGCCAAAGCGATGCCAGTCACTCATCCAACAGAACGAAATCAGTGTTACATTTGTTCCCAGGTAGAATTACGTTTGGACTCCAACTTGTGATTGATACCTGTCCTGCATGTAAAACACACTCAGCTCACCCGAATCGGATCCAGTTTGAAGGGATGAGGACAAACATCGACGGGGCAAAGTCTTGTTTCAACTACTACCACAGAAGAACATTTGCACACATTGAGTGGTAAATAAAATATGCACAACAGGAAGCTGTAGAAAACAGTCCTTTGCACGCAGGGAGACCACCAACGGGCCCTCAAGGGAGGAATGATTTGGGGAGAAAACCAAGAGTGAAACAATAGATTCTTGTCGTGGTTTCGAGTCATTCTGCGTGATACACGTTTGTTATTCTGCAAAGCATTGCGATGAAATGCTCCACAAGCGAACTCACAAACCCATCACAATGAGATTTAATTTTGTTTTGATCCATATCAATTTTGAATTATTAATGCGCACGCAAGTAACAAGTTGTGTTTTTGCGCTCCTGCAACCTGGACCTTGTACGAACGTACTCTATGGTTACCTTGTATTAATCTTTAATGAAGTTCAGAAGGAAGCCGTAAAAGTCAGTTTCAGAACTACTGGAAGTTGTTTTTTCACATCTCGGATTTCCCTGAAAGGCAAGCGCAATATGTTCACGTCTCTTCGTTGCCTGCAGCAGGAACTGAACTCGCCTGCTCCCTGGGAAACCGGCATGTCAGATTCTAATTCTGAGTTTAACCGGAGCAGGTAACTTTGAAAGTCTTTGTGCACAATGACATTAAACTCTGCAGAGACCTTTTCCTCTTGACGACTGTGCCTTGCTTCTTCCTTTGATGCAGTGAGCTGCAGCAGGCGCAACAGGACACGTCTCAGTACACATGTCACAGAGGGCAAAACACCAAAGAAGCCACCTGTTAAGTTTCTAAACTTGCAGCTTGCATTTGCAGCAAAAAGTGAGCCTGTGTGTTGGCTCCCCTGGGTTGTCGGATGTTGCACAGACACATTGGGGAGTTTAAGCGCGACGTTTGAAATCACCCGTCGGAGCCCCGTCGCGTCAAAATTGCTATTTCGACGTTCACGCGTCGTGTAAGGCGTGACGTCAGCGTCACAAGATATTCGGACGTTGTTGATCGGCAGAACGTATACACAAACCAAAAGGAAGTATCACTCTAATTTGGTTCACATTGGTGTCAG
>JAAUXT010009363.1_pt1 | contig 16673 bp, 20 predicted proteins | sample 7278171 | NCBI WGS metagenome assembly JAAUXT01 (sample SAMN14350112, study PRJNA611818) | marine sediment metagenome | isolation source: surface marine sediment (1.8m) | place: French Polynesia: Moorea | collected 2018-08 | reverse complement strand
GGGCGTCTTACCCGGCCTATTTCACCAATTTTTGTCTTAAACTACCGGGGGCCCATTATGTTTTTGTCCATTTGTATTCGCAATAGGTTTCACCCCCCCCCCCCCCGCGAAACAACTATCTGACCCCCGCCGGGTGTCATTCCATTTTGTGAAATGAACAACGAGATGATGTCGAGTTACAAATTCTCCTCAATGATTCAGTTTTTGTTTTGTGTTGCTCCGCCTTGCAGCTCGGATTAAGAGAGGTATTCACATAAAAAAGTGTGTCAAGCATATGTTTTAAACCTTGTTTTTCTCCCCAATATGTTTGAAGTTTTATCTTTTCACGATCATTTATCAGTAGAATGCTTTTCTTCAGTTTCGTCGTTCAGGTTGTTTGTTGAGTGTGGATTCGTTTCGGATTGACGGTTTAAACGCAACTTTGGTTTTTGGTTCATTTGAAACACGTGTCGACTGCCGAAGCGTCGGCTGGTGTATTTATCACACTTGGTGTCAAGGTGTGGGGCTGTTTTGTGGTCTGCGTTGCATCCACACGGATCGCAGGGTTCTGGTGTTGGGGTTCGGAGGACACAAGGAAGTGGGACTTCGAAAAATTCTGAAAACATCGAAAGTGTCTTCTGTCCACCCAATGGTGGGAGGACACCCATAATGTCAGGGAGGTGATTTCGTTTTGACGTTGATTTTTTGCCTTGAGAGAAAAATTTGCAAAAAAGTCCTCAATTGTCTGTGTGTTGGGAGCGGAGGGCCTGCAGCTGCCACAAAAACAGAAAATTCGCCTGCCAGGGTCCAGATGGGAGTGCAAAATGAGGCGTTTCCAATTTTGCTGCTGTTTGCACAGCTTGTGATATCGCGTGCAACCTAAATTCTTCCCAGGAACATTTTTGCCAACTTCATTGTCGACTGACACCTTTGCAGCCCTGTCATTCCCATTGGAACATACTTCTCAACATTTGGAACATTTTTTCTTGCGTTTCCAAAAGTCATTTTTTGACAAATGTTTCGTTTTGGACGTTTTGCACAATTACACCGCCCCTCATGTCGATTGTTTTTCTTGGGTCGAGGGTGGATGGCTGCCACAAAATTCCTACACTGGGAGGTGAACTTTTTGAGCTCCCTTTCAGTCTGAAACCCACACAGGAAGACTGATGCCACAAACAATTGACCGTCATGGACCACTTCAACCTGGCTCCCGCCTGAGAAGCGAAGCGTGTCTACACTTGTAGGTGTTCTTGTTTGATCGGCTTTTGTTTCCATGAACGCACACACTGTTTTCAGCAAAGCGCACCAACTCCTGCACACCCTAGTGGAGCGCCCGCGGTCGACATGGGAACCCACACGTTGTGATTCGTTTTTGTTTGGAGGCCACATGGAGTGGCGGGAAACGTTGTTTGCTCCTGGTGTTCGTGTTGTCACATTTTTATGGTGTGAATCAATCCGCAAGTTGGATCTGTTCTCTTCAGGGAAAAAGAATCATTCGCCTGTTTTCCTGTTTGATCCACCGTGAACGACGCCGTTTTCCTGATTCTTCATTGAGTCCGTTGCACGTTGCAGCGAACAGTCGCAACCAGCTGCCGCGCAGTCAGCTTCAGTACATCAAGGAGCTCGGCACTGGCTACTTTGGAAAGGTAACGCAACCAGTTTCGTGTTTTGACAGAAATAAAGTTCTCCCCATATCAGGAAAAGGAAGCACGGCATCCACAATGCGCGCTGTCAAGCTTCTGACGTCGTCGTTGTTGTTTTGTGCTTTCTCTCTCGTCTTTGCAACGTAGAGCGTGCAAGATTTTCACTCCAATGAACTTGAACACCGGAAAACATTCGTTGTCAAAACTGGAAAAGTACGGGTCACCCACATTTGTAGAAAGAATGTCTAGCGTGGGGAGTGCTGAACTGTGTCGCGTGCGGTTTGTCCTTGGAGTTCGGACAGCGCTGTCATGTCAGTGGGATCCGTTTCGCGCAGGTGCTGCAGGGGGAGGGGCAGCGGATCCTACCCGGCCACAAGAAGACCAAGGTCGTGATTCAGATGCTGAAGGAAGAGGCGGATCCTCACGACCAGCTCACGTTTCTGCAGGAAGCTCTGCCGTACAGGTGGGTACAGTGGGCACACACAAGCGGGAACAGCCAAGTGCAAGCGAGTAGGGTTGGTCACAGAGGAGTACGGAGGTAAACCGGTGAGCAGAACTGCCGGGCGTTGTGTTTGGTTGACTTTTTGGAAAGCACTGGAAAACAACGTGCGTCTGACGGAAGCGTTTTTGCAGGGAGACGGAGCACCTGAACGTTATGAAGGTTCTGGGGCAGTGCGTCGAGACGATGCCGTATCTCGTCGTCCTCGAACTTTGTCCTTTCGTGAGTAGCTCCGCGCTCTTTCTTTTGTCGCCCGGGAGCAGATTCGGTTTGGTGTGTTCAGTCACTGAAATGGAAAGTGTGGCAATGTGGTTCGGCTGAGAGCTCAACTACGGTGTCTGCATTGTCGTTGCAGGGAGATCTGAAAACATACCTGCGCAGTCACAGGGTGGCGCTCGACTCGTTCAACGAGCGCGGTCTGCTGCTCAAGTTCGCGTCCGACATGGCGGCCGGGCTGCAGGCGCTGCACCAGGGTGGATTCGTGCACCAGTACGTATGAAGGACACACATGCACGTACACATACTGGTAATCACACGCGCGCGCGCGCGCGACGAACACCTGAGCAACTGAAACAAAGAGTCGGCAGCTTTTGTTCAATTGGATCTTCACGCAATACATGACCAATTTCAGCGCAGAGTATGCATTGCAAGACGTTGTTTCGGATCCTTCAGGTTGGCTTTGTTTGTTGACAGTGACTTCGCGATTCGCAACTGCCTGTTGTCGTCGGACCTCACGGTGAAAATCGGAGACTACGGCATGAGCGAAGAGGTCTTCAAGGTGTGTACTGCCTCTGTCATGGTGCTGCTGATCTCAGTTGATTGGCCACTGGTGTAAATGCTCGAGTGTTTGCAGGAGGACTACTATTTCGACGTGAACGGAGACGCGGTTCCAATCCGCTGGCTCGCCCCGGAGTCGATTGGCTTCCTCAGCGACGGAGCGCTCGCCGTCAGACCCGTCAACAAGGACGCCAACATCTGGTGCGTGCGCACTTTTTCGTGTGTTTCTCTGGGTGAGTGCGTGAGTGTGTGTGCGTGTGTGTTAACATGAGCCCGCTTCCACCCGAAATGCTTTGTAGCAATGAACAGACCCTTCAGAAGAACCGGACACCACAACTCAAGCGCTGTCCTGTCGGTTGCAGGTCTTTCGGAGTGGCGCTGTGGGAGTGCGTGCAGTTCGGTGCGCTGCCGTATTCAGACCTATCCAACGACCACGTGGTGAGGCTGGTCATCCGCGAGAAGAGCATCCGCCTACCAAAACCAGACCTCCCCATCACACACCTGGATCGCCTGTTAGTTGTTCCTCCGTATTGGTGCGCGTTGGCTCCGAGCCTCGAGATAACAAATGCAGGCAGGAAGGACGGATCTGGTGCACACCGCAGTTTACAGGGCTTTCTTCACCTGAAGCATTTGTCAATTGCCTTGCCTGGTTTTGTGCAAGGTTAACTTCTTGCTGCCCGAGAAACGGGATTCTTTTGCGTTTTGGCCTTCGATCACGGATGTTCCAAAACTACGCACCGATTTAATCTGTGGTGGTCCTTTGTTTTCGAAAGTCACAGAAGGCCCCGCCCAGGCCAGGCACGTGTGTGCAAGGAGAAGTGTCGTTTGATCAGCCAAAGCTTCTGGCTCTGCAAACAACTCGTCACTCTCTGCCCACCCCCGCCCACAGTTGACGATTTCAGTTTGCTGAGAATTTTATGTAACGGGACGTAGCTACTTGACCCTCGTACTGTGACCTCGCTGCAGGTACCAGTTGGTGGGGCTGTGTCAGTCGGAGCCCGGACTGCGGCCGTCACTGCGGGAGCTGCGCATCATGCTCCTGCACCTGCTGTCCAGCAAAACAGCCGACTCCGCCGTGGACACGACCGCCTTCGACACCAAGTGGAACCAGCTCATGCCGCGCAAACCGCCGCAGGTTCGTGAGCATCGAGTCGTGGTGTCACACACAAAACAGGCTGCACGCAACTGTCCACGAAACTGCAGCTGGTTTGTTGTCACTGTAGTCCGAACGGATTCCGCAAACAGATCCAGGAGGGTTATCACTGATATTCTTTTCGTCGTAAGGGGGCGGGGAGGTCGTTGCAAGTGCTTTTTGTTGTTTTAATATATTTACTTATTGACGATTAAATTATACAAATTCTCTCGTGCTTTTTGTTTTGGTTGGGACTGAAGAAGTCTGGATGATGCCTCCCAACAGAAACATTTTCTGAATGGTTCAACAAACCCAAGTGTTTGTCTACGCTGACAAGTGTTGTCATTGCTCACGTCGCGCAGGTTTCGGGGCTGAACAGTCCGATTCAGACGGTGGCGGCGGGAGTGGTTCCCTCTGTTGGGCACGGCGTCTCGAACGGCGTCGTCCCGCAGCGCGTGCCGGGCCGCGAGGCGTCCAGACCCGGAGAGCTCAACTTGGGCGCTGGTGGCCTGCTTCAGGTGAGCGCAGCAGGAAGGATGAATTGTTTCAGGCAAATTTTGGGACGGAGGATAGAGTTGTTGTTCTACGTCTTGGACCAGCGGATTCGAGAAAAAGTTGGGGTTCCAAATCTGTATTTAGCTTGGCGTGATGCGGTTTGTTGACGCAACACTCGAACCAGAGCATCGATTATCTTTCGCTGTTGCTTTCAGGAGGAGCGAGACCACGCAGAAGTGTTTCAGCCGAAGAAAACAACGAAGCCAGAAACGCCGAGCAACGAGCTGTCTTTGGAGGCGGAGCTCAGCGCTGCGTTCAGCGCGACGCGCGAGGAGCACGAAGAGGATGCGCAGGACACTTCTGCGCAGCAGAAAGAAGAATCAGCCGACGAATCAGAGGTCGTGAATCTCTCTTTGGACGAGGACATTGTCGCGTCCAGCACGCCCAAGGCAGAAGACGCCGACAAGAAGTTTCCGGAGCTTCCGCTTCCGACGTCATCAGACGATCACGACACCGAGGCGAGCAGTGTGAAGAAGGAAGCCGCTGACCGGAAAGAAGGGAAGATGAAGTCTCAAGAAACAAGTGATAGTGAGCATGAAAAGTCGGACGAAGCGAGCTCCCCACTGCACAAGTCTGAACCACAGGAGATTTCGCCAAAGAAAGGTCGGGGTGATGGTGACGGAACGACCATTATTCTGGAGGACGAGAGTTTCGCTGGCGAGTCGCCCGTTCCGGACATCGTGGCGACGAGTCTGGTCAAGGGTGAAACGGAGACGCCTCCCGACTTCATGACGAGCACGCCCAAGAAACCGGACAAAGATGGTGGCGGCGACGGCACGCCGGTCCAGCTCGAGCCGGGCATGGGCGATAAAAGCGACATCGCAGCCAACTCTACTGTCAACACTGACGCCAGCCACTACCAGTCCTTGTCCGACAACAGTGCCTCCACCCAGCTGTACTCAACGGCGCTCACCAGTCAGCACTCCAACACGTCCACAGACACCAGCCGCGATGATTCCGCAGAATTCTCCTTTCTGGGCGAGAAGAAATTTGCCGCCTTGCTTCAGACTGTACCGTCCTTTTCATACGACGGAGACGAGAGTGAGATGATGTCATCTTCGTTCGGCTCCACCGACAAATCGGGAGAATTTGGTCGCAGCCTGGACAAGTCGACGGACGACATGTTGGTCGGGTCCTCCGGTAACGTAACGCCCACGCCGGGCGACGATTTGGTGAAGTCATCAGGTGCCGTCACACCATCCGGTGACGAAAACCGGCTGCTAGGAAACGAATCGGTTGCCACATTGCAAGCTGCGGACAGTAGTCACCTGCAACAGGAAACTCCGCTGATGCCTCAGAGCGAAGATTGAAATTGGGTTCTAAATCGTGCCCACACATGCAGTGCGAACACTGTGCAAGGGCACGGAAAGCACTGTGTTGGAAAAAATTTTCAGGAATCGAGGTGCAAGTATATTCACTTTGTTGTGTGAAAGTAGTACCCCTCTAAGAAACTTCGTGCTTGCCCACGCCCGCTTGAAGCGTGTGCCAGACGGACCCAGGCGAATAGCAAAGCTGTGTTTTCATGCTGAAAATCGCAGCGTCACAAACTAAACGATGTTCAGTACGTCTCGTGGTGGAAAGGATGAAGCTCCAGAATCAAAGCGGGTTGGGGGGGGGACAAATACGAAGGCTGTATTGTTTGTGATGTGCAGAAATATTTTTAACTTGAGAGTGTTTTTACCACGGCCGCTGAGCGTGAAAAATGCAAGAAATCTCAATGCACAGACGAGTATAGGTATCACCAGCACTGTACTTTATCACTTGTAGCACAAATGCACGGTGTTTTGATCAAAAGAGGGCAGGTTGGGGGGATGCGCAGTTTGGAATCTAGTTTTCGTGATAATCAATTGAGCATTGAGCCAGCGAAACGCGCTTGTTAGATCTACTTAGGATTCAGATGAAAGTCACCTTTATCCTGACGCCGGACATGTTGCCAAACCTGCCCTTTGTTCAAGGTGCACAACCGCGCACACGCACACACAGGTGACAGACACAAGGACAATTTCACATTTGTGAACATAGATTGAGCAAACGGCTTTTATTGGCCCGTGATTGGATATGTTGTCTGTTTGCTCAAAACAGTTTCTTCAACCAAGTCATATCGGGTGGGATCGGACTTGTCTGGCCTCCGTATAAGCATTGGGACTTTGCAACGAGAAAACTGTACAACCGCACTTGAGGTGTGAGAAACTGCAGATATCATGGTCCATCCACAGCACGTGCGTTGTTTCTAAAATGAGTCGCTCGCCAGGAACGAGCGACACATTTTGTTCGTGCGCCATGCTTTTGACGAGTACGCGGCCAGATTGCGTCCATCAATGGGGATCGAGACGCGATCTGAAAGGCGGAGAAGCCTTCCGGAGCGCAAGACGTGCCTTGTCCTGTTGGCGGTGTTCAGTCCAAGGAATGAAGCCGGTTTTTCTCACGTAAAATACAAATACTCAAATAGCGGAGCCAGTGAGCGACTTTTTTGTGATGCAGAATTATTTTTCTGAAGACAAGAGTCCAGTCACGAAAAGCAAGAGAAACTCAGTCAATTGACCTGTTCGTGAGTGATTTTGAAAACAGCCAGATGCACGTTTCTGGTTCGGTAATGGAACGACCAGTGTGAAATAGAACAGCTGGTCCAATGTTGTTGGTTTTTGACGATATTTTATTGCAAGGATAAACCAAACACTTTTGTGAGGAGCTACGTTTCTTGCTTGCATGTGTATCTTTTCACGATGTACATTTTGTTGCTTGTATTTATGTCCGACTGTCGTATCAAATGCATCCTTCCTGTGCAATGCCTTGCCTTCAGATCTCGCTGCAGCTTTTCACCGGTTCAGGAGATGAGTTCCGTTGGTCCCTTTCCAGTCTTTTCGCCGTCTTTATCCTTCACGCATCTTGGCGCAAAATCATTTGCTTTGTGGCTGTTTCTTTTTTGGTCGCAAAAACAAAAAGGAGACAAAATTCACGTGGCTCGAATTCAGTTGGAAGAGAAAGTGAAGGAACGTTTCCGTTGGATCTGAACCAAGACACAAAATTCCACTGTGGCCTTGTTGCTGTTCAGATTTCACGTTGAAAAAAGTTGCAACTATTTTGAACGCATTGTACCCACAGACGTACGGTTTTTTTGTTCCCCAGTTGAAATAATCTGTGGACTCCAGCTTGGGAATGACCTTGCTGTTGACTGAGTGGCTTTGAACAAAACGAAAATAAACACTTTTTACGGAAGTACGGATTCGTCACAAAACGGAGTTGGGAAACGCGACAGTCAAATCCGCTGGAATGTCAAAAGCGAAGAACACAAAGTTACGCATGAGTCTGAGTGCACGAACACGTAGTTTGAAGTGTGAGAACAGACCGACCGACAAGCAGATCACTGACTGCAGAACACCCCAAACACTGAGACTCCCTCAATACACAAAAATGTCGATTCCATGTTCGAACGAGAGAAAGATCGACCACGCAGCGCTGAATCAAACATGACTGGTTCAATCGCATCCCACGTGCATGTCATGGCTTGGTGTCTTTCCAAGGTGGTACTGTTCGAAATGCACTTGAAACGCCTCTGACTACGCAAAGCACCCCTACTGCGAGGCTTGCTGAGACCTTTCACGCCGCCTTCCAAATTTCACGCTTCGTCTGCATCACAGTTGAGACGCGCGCGCTACGTCTCCCGTTTCCACACGATGACGAGTCCCTGCGCGTCGCAGGAGGCGAGCAGCGACTCGTCGTAGTTGAAGCAGACGTCGAGCACGGGGCCCGAGTGGCCCTGCAGCTTGTTGACGCAAGACTTCTGCTCGCGGGTCACGTCGAAGAAATACACGCACATGTCCTCGCTGCCAGACACTGCAAACAAAATAATGGAGGATATGCTCCGCGTGCAAAGTGAGACACCAAGGTACACATCGCAGTTGACGTCAAAAAAGCGACAACAAACAAGGATTAATTTCGACTGAAATGTCCAAGATTCCACGTTGTGAGGGAACCGTGCAACAAATTATGGTGCTCCTATGCACACTGGCGGAAGCGAGTTGAGTTCTTACCGACGCAGGCTCCCTGGCGGAATGACATGAGTGGACAGAAGGTCGAGTGAATGGTGCTCTGGCGCTGACGGATGGGGAACTTGCGGCGCAACTGTAAACTGCCGTCTTCACTTGTTATTCTGCGAAAAAACAGTTCACAAGATGTAGTGTACCCAGCGAAAACCGCACAGCACAAAAACATGTGTTGACTGGTCAAAGTGACGGTGAGCGCTGGCACACGGCAAGCTCATTGTCAGGAGACGACACACGAGCGTTATCCAAGACGTCAAATTTTCGAACGCTGACCACAAGTTGCGGAGCACTGTGCGTTTCACCGATTTGTCTATTTGTGACTGACAACACAACGCACAAGTGGTAACACCTGTATGTGTATGTGTGTGTGTGTGTGTGTGTGTGTGTGTGTGTGTGTGTGTGTGTGTGTGGTGCCCACGTGCAAGCATACCTGAAGAGACAGAGGGCGTTGACGGAGCAGTTGACGAGCAGCGACGGGTCGCGCGCCTCGCGGCTGATCCAGGTGCGCGACGAGATGCACGTGACCGGATGGCCCTCGCACACCGTGATCCTGCCAACACAGCGAGAAACTGAGCTTTATGTTGCGGGACCTGCAACATTTTTGCGTCATTTTTGCTAGCCACATGCACGGCCCTTCTGTGTCAAATGAAACAAAATGCTTCTGGTGCAGTTGAATCAAAGGCAAGAAACACTCTGTGGTCAGGTGTGTTCAGCACCTTTTGGCCTTGGTAAGTTTGGCGGTGGCCATGTCGAAGAGGAAGGAAACGATGTAGCCGCGGTCGTCGCCCGTCCACAGGATGTGGCCCCCGGAGTCGAAGCTGAGGGAAAGGACGCGCCCCATCGCTTTGCCAACCCCTCCCTGAAACACAGCACCACTCAACAGTTTCAACATTTGCCCTTTTGAAGCACAGTTTGTCAGTTGGGAAAGTGTCAGGTTCGCTGAAAGGAACAAACGCACACTGCAATGCGACAAATACGAGGACAGTTTTGGGGCACTTTTTACCTTCATGACTTTTCCTGTAGAAATGTTCATCACTTGTACATAGCCTTTGCTGTTTCCAGTCTGTGATTTGCAAGTTAAAGTTTCTCATTTTTTGTCAAAAAAGAGCGCATGTCAAGGTGACAAAACAAAACTGACATCATGCGTGCGCGTTGGACAGTATTTCATGACCCAACTCAGCTCAGAAAGCACAATTCCGGTGATGTTCAACAAAAGCAGAAAAGGATACGACGAAGAGGTTGTTGTTGAGAGGTTGGAAGGCGCAGGACAGGAGTTGAGAGCCGGACGCGGCGGCGGCGTCCTCGATGCAGCGGATGCTGTGCCCTCCGGCCACCTCCCACACGCGGCTCGTCCCGTCCAGCGAACACGACACGATGTGGTCGTTGGACAGTGACCAGGCAAAGTCTACAACAGAGGGATGAGTTGTAGCCGCAGATGTGGTGTTTCTGCATCCAAACAACTGCCAAAAACACGCTCCAACCCACTTCTAGTACCTCGTCACAGCTGCAACCAACGACCTCCTGGCAATCAGTGAGCGACGAAAATCATGCCAGAGTGACCCTGTTCTGCCAAAAACTCGGGATATTTCCTGCTTTGACAGCCTCCAGCTGTGACACGATGCTCACCGGTGACGCCCGCGCTGTGCCCTTGCAGTGTGGCGATGACGGTGGCCGGAGCCGGGATGACCTGACAGACGGACAGCTGACCGTCCAGCGAGCTGCAGGCCAGACGCGACTTGTCGTCGTGCGCGAACTTGACTCGCGTCACTGAAACAACGAAACCGCTTCACTCATGTAGTTTTTCGAAGACTACGATCAGCTTCAAAGTATGACCAAGAGCGGGATTTACCAGGCTCAAGAACAGGTCTCAAGTCGGTGTTTGAAGCCAGACAAAACAGTGCCTTTGTCTGACAATTGAAACGAAAGCTCAAATTGTTTCAGACTTGCTCGACGACATCTGTGCTCACCTGCCGCCTTGTGTTGATCGAAGATGTGATGCATCCCGGCGAAAGCGTAATTCTCCCCGATCGTCGTGTCGCCCGCCATCGCTCTGAAACGTACGAGACGTCGCGGACAATTTCACACCAGCTTCCAGACTGGTTCAGCTTCCGCAAGTCAAATCACGTCACCGAGAAAGGGAAGTCCTTCCTGACCGAGTGGTTTTGAGTCAAAAGACGTTTTTTCATCACACGCGTCACGTCGAATGCAAGCGCGGTTTCGTTTTGGTTGAGGAGTGTCCTGTCTCCACGGGAAAATGCAGCTCAGGGACATGATGCATGACACAACGAGCAGGAGCAAAACGTGACTCATGTTTTCCTTTCTCTTCACATTGCGAATCAACACCACCGTCGTTTTCGCTCAAAATTTTGCAGACTGCAACGATAAAAACGCCGCAATCGCTTCTTTCTCTCACCTGCTGGCGTCCGCATGAGCCGTGGGCACCAGCGAGGAGTCCAGGTCGAGGCTTCGCGTGAGGTTCATGAGGGAACTAGCCATTCTACTCAACACGGCACCACACACCAGAACGCACAGCAAATCAAACGAAAATTTAAACTTTAAAACACACGTATGTGAGATCAAAGTGGTCGAAAAGTTGCAGACCTATTTGGACCACTAAAAGAGACAACACCACAATCAAAGAAAACATGTGTTTTTGACAACATGCGTGAACAGATTTTTACTTGGGAGACAACAGAAAATCGGACTCGAGTAAGTTCGTATGATTACGAACGCGGTCTCGCAAACAACAAGAACACTCAGCAGTGTAGACACGGGCCGAGCCGAGGCAGCAACAACTCTCGTGAAGTGAGGCAGCAAAAATGTCTGTCATGCAAGCAACAAGTGACAGCTTGTGTTGGTACTCGGAACTCTGGTGCAATGTGCTTTGACCAGATTTTGAAATTTGTCTTTTCTGGCGGTGTCCTGCCTCACCCGGACACTGCAAAAATTCGGGAGGGTACACTTTCTCTTGGGAGGGGGAGGATGGTCATTGGGCCAGTTCCGGACAAGCAAAAGCCAGATTTTTCACGCGCTTTCGAAGCTATGTAATCGGTGCGTGCAGAAAAGCTAAAGTCGATTCAATAACGCATGCCGCCGAACTGTCATGAATCCGCGGCCACCATATCAAAGCCCAGGCAAGGGATACTGATCGATGAAGGGTTGTCGATGAAAGAAAAATACACACTTGTCAAGCGTTTACGTATCACTGATTGTGAGGCATGCGTGTGAATTTCGCCCGCGTTACCTGCTCGCCTCCGCCGCGATGGTCGGCACGACGCCCGGAAGCTGCTCCAAACCGTAGCTCTTGCCGTGACGGTGGTTGCCGCGCGTCTTGGTCTGTCCGTTGCTGATGTCCAGCGACTCCATGCTCTGTTTCAACAAGAAGCACCGATCAGCGTTGAGACACGCCACATATATCTTTGCCCCAGCATTGAATGCAATGGACACACCATCACAACAGATCAGACTTTGAGACTGAAAAGACACTGAAAAGATCCGGGCCGGGGGAATTTGTTACAAGAGGTCTGTTTGGTTGTTTGTGTGTGTGTGTCTGAAGTGAAAATATTTCAAAAGATTTCTTCACGTTTTCACTTTTGGGACTGACAGTACAGAATATGTTGGGGCGTGTGCTGTGCAGGGGGGGAGGGCAGCTTCGGCTTGGAAGTTCTGGACACCCCAACGAGGTGTGCGGATGGAAGGACAGATCACTGTGGCAAATCAGCTTCAGGCACCGGTACACGAAAGCCTTTGACCAACACAAAAATTGTCCCAAGAGTAGACTCACTTCCAACGTGTTTCTGCTGACACTGTGCAGACTTCGGCTGCGGAGGCTTCTGAAAAACAAGAAGGCCACACCTTGAAAGCCCGCGGTTCCAAACGGCCAAATTGGTTCCACACAGCCATCATTACTGTGCATTTCTTGGCCCAAAAAGGGCCTCACCTGGCTATTCACACAGTTATGTCAAGATAGCAGCTATCTTGGAGACTTTACTCTGCAGAAAACCACACAGCAAAGCTGTGCAAACCACACAACAAAGCTTGAATTGCTTTGGGAACACTTTTCAGTTGTTTCCATTTTGTCATGTGCCTTCAAAATAGCCAGAAATAGCATTTTTCAGTGAAATCCAAGATAGCTGCCGACTTATGTGACCCACTTTCTGACCATCTGAAGTTGTTCAGCATGACCATATGAAAAATGCCTGAAAGTAGGTTGAAGTTGAAGTATTCCCTGCTGTTTTGGGGCCTATTGTTGGCAACCATTTTGAACATACCACTTTTGTCATACAATGAAAATGCAACATATTTTGAAGGCCCTGGGGAAGCCCACAACATGTCCCAATTCATTAAACTTTCATCAAGAAAAGGGAGGGCCCTAAGTGTGTTTTTCACAAAATCTAAGATGGTGGCCATGCTGTGTCAAGTGACCTGTGTTTGCCAAAATCAAACTTGTCTGAGCTGTTTGGACTGGTCCCTTGCCCTGAAAGTTTTGTTTGATTCTGATATTTTGCAATTGAAAAGTGCAATGTGTGGTTTCATTGTTGACTTGACGGGGGGGGGAGTCAACTTTGCAGTTTCCAGGCCAGCACCGACTGCTGATCATTTTCCACCAATGTTGACCAATCCCTCCACCCACCTCCAGGTCTGTCAACGGTGCACAAGTATACACGTACCGGTAGTGACAGCACAATTACTGGGCCCACGGCTCGAAAATCACAGCGTATTGCACCAAATGACGTAAAGTCTGACTCATTGAGCATTGTACGTTTCTGTAGTGTTTCTGTGGTCGGCAAATTCTCCCGCTCCGAACTTACCCCTGGTCTGACACAGTCCCATATCTTTGTGCGAGCAATGACGATCGCAGCCGCAGGTAGTCTTTGCGCACTGCCGGGTCATGCTGAAAAAGAAAGCAGTTTCACAAATTTATTCTCAATGATGAAGACCAACATGAGACATGTCATATGTTCTGAAGAAACAAGAATTTTTCATATTTTCCGAGACTATGAGCAGGAGAGTTCAGAGTGCTTTGCTGATGATGGGCTGTCAATGGGTCACATTCTTCTCGTTGAGATGTGTCACGGAATCAGAGGAGTAGCTCGACTGAACACACGCTACCTCAGTTTTGGCATTTTCACGAAGCAGTTGACTTCTTCGCCTGATGTACACAGTCCCTGAAAAGCGACACAGCTGTGGAATCCAGAAGCTACATGGTGGTCATGTGGGCAAGTCAATGATTGAGCACGTTCCAACCACACAGAAAAGGCAGTGACATCAGAACTTAAGTCATAAGCAGACTCTACGTACGATGTTGGTCAGCTGTCAAACGAAAGGCGGGCGATAATTGAGATATCAAAAGAACGGGGTGCATTTTGCACGCACTCTCAACCATACAAAACACACGTACTGAAATGAGGATGATTTGGTGCCCTGTAAGCGTTGTATCTGGCATCCAACGCCAAAACTTGCTGCCAGACAGCAGCCATCAGTTTGTTTACATCCCCCCTCCTGAATCTGAGAAACCACTGGATTTTAACGGAAGGTGGCGCTGTTTTTAACAGGTGCGGGTTCGGCCAAAATGCAAGCGGGTGACAGATGAAGCCTGTTGTTGCAAACAACTCATCTGTTTAAAACTTGTGTGGCTTTTTCTGATAAACAAAAATAACTTTTTTGGATATTTTCAGGTTTCCTTTTTTCCTGTATTTTGCATTCACTGCGTTCCCATTGGTTCAAAGTGCCCGGATGGCTAAATTTAGATCTGGCCGGTCAGTCAGTATATAAGCAAGCAGCCATTTTCATTTCCTGATTCACTTCGACAGAAAGTTCGTTTGAGTTGTGTAGTGTGAAGGATTTTATTCAACAATTGAACTGACAAGGAATTAAGGGATCAGGCAACATGCAGGCGATTAAATGTGTGGTTGTTGGTGACGGGTAAGTGCAGCAGTCGTTGCGAAAATCAACGAAAGAATAGAACTGTTGGAGGCAAGTGGGGGCATCAGGGCTTCCCATCAACAAGTCGAGTGATGTCAGCAGTGATTTTTTCCTGTCAGCTGCAGAAGATTCGAAAACACGACTCCTCGCAGGGAAACGTCCCAACAGACGTGAAGATTCCACAAGTGTCCAGAATCTCACCCAGTTGGTGCCGTGGCAAACTTGTCACGGTGGGTTGAAGGCAAACTGGCCTGGGTGTCTTCAACCCTCAAAACAGCTTGCGCGTTGGGGAGAGGTCTGATTTTGTTCCAAGTGATCTGGGTATCCAGACAGACGTGCGCGTGAAGCAGGGATGCACGCTGCATGTGCTTTCGTCCGCCCAAATTCAAGCACCAAACAAAACCAGACGTGAACACAGGTGACAGTTCGTCAGTTTCGGTGCATGTTGAAGTCCAAATGGACGCGTGTGGAGACTGGGTCAAGGGATTCGTCCTGGACACCCGGCAATCTGGATCAGGATTGGCGAACGCCCCACCCCCCCACCCCTCGCGCCACCACCATCAATTTGGCCAGTCTGCGTCGATCCGAAACGACTGGTTGTTTGCAAGGGTAGCTAGTTTCTTCGGACCGATCGCGTAACTTGGGTTGGCAAATCAAACCCGGCCCAGCCCAGCCCAACTTGACCAGAGGCAGAGAATATCTCTTGGTGGTTGTCCAACTTGTTTTTTAGTCTGAGCTTAACTAACATTTTGTACAATTTCAGAGCGGTCGGTAAGACTTGTCTCCTGATCAGTTACACAACGAATGCCTTTCCTGGGGAATACATACCAACTGTGTAAGTATCAACGTTACAAAATCGACTCTCTTCGGGTGCAGGGTTTAATTAAGTCACATTCCGCGTGCTGACGTCCGTCCCACCGAGATTAAAAAACCAACTGAGACCTACGCGTGACATATCCGTGTCCGGTAAATCGCCAAATTAGGCAAAGTGTTTATTGAATCATTGCTTGCAGAGAAAAGAATCGAATGTAACAGTTAAAAGGCTTCGATGCACGCGTTCTGCGCTGCACTCGTGTGACGGGTCTCGTCTCGTGTTGCCTTTTCGAGAGTGCAAGTGTCGCAAAACTGAAGTTTCCGTTTGATCGGCCACACGAAGAGGGGTTTTGTTTGCCCTATTTCTCACAGTGGCAGAGAACAGTCACAACCCTTTACGAAACAAAACCAATTGCCAACCTGTGGCTGGGTTTCAATGGAAACTGGCAATGTTCAAGGAGGCACACTTGCGAAACTGAAATGTCCTCATGTTGGTGTTTCGCAGTCGCGCTCTTTTCGTTGAAACAAAATTCTTGATGCGGGGAGGTGAATACTGTAACAACACTCGAGCAGCGGATGTTGACTTCGCTGTGTTTACTCGAACCGATTGTTCACCCCGATACATGTCGAGATCGGGTGGCGGTGCCGGTGCAGCAGGCCGCGTACTCCGCCCCGGTGTGGTGCGCTGCGCAGTGCCTGCATCTTTTGTTGACGTCGGGCGTTGCACATGTAGATCTACGCAGTCGGTGACAGCCGGACCGCCCTGCTTGACGTGTTCGTGACATTCAAGCACAACCATGATTGAATCGGGTGCAATCCAGAATTGTTCGACACAATTCTGTTTGGTACATCTCTTCCCCAGCACACCGGCGATTCTCCCGAATCAAGTACCTGCGTGCTTCTCGTTGTTGGGTCAGACCTCGCATTACTGGATAACAGCCATGCAGCTGCACGTTACAAACGTAACGTGGCTCATCTTTCTCCATTGACTGCAACAGCCATCTCGGCGTCAGGACTGGGATTCGTTTGGAAATTTAATGCTGATGAGAAACAACTTTTTCAATCTCGCGCACACGTGAATGTGTACTGCATTTCTGCTTTGTGAGTTCGTGTGTCCAGATCCATTCAGCAGGCGTCATACACAGCTGTCCTGTGTGGAGTGACTTACCTAGTGTTGAGACAGATGAACGTTCATTGCCAGCCTCACTACCATGGCACGAAAACATTGATTCCTCACCGGGGCAAAGATAGAAAACTGATCGATCACCTGATCGATTACACTGGCACACAATGGTGATCGATTTTGC
>JAAUXT010003137.1_pt1 | contig 16674 bp, 17 predicted proteins | sample 7278171 | NCBI WGS metagenome assembly JAAUXT01 (sample SAMN14350112, study PRJNA611818) | marine sediment metagenome | isolation source: surface marine sediment (1.8m) | place: French Polynesia: Moorea | collected 2018-08 | reverse complement strand
TGGTTGTTATCATCTTTGATGGATCAACAAGGGGAGAACACAGTGTTTCTGCAACATTTTGTGACCTATTCCATATTATTGGAACAGTACAAGCACATATGACAGCCATAAAAAGTACACTGTAAGCAATATTTCTCTTCACAAAACCAGTAGATTTAAACTGGGAGGTTAGTGGATAAAGGACCACCATGAGCCTTGAGAATGAAATCAAGCACAGAAAATAGGCTGCACTGAGAGTGTGCAACAAACAAGTAATATATGCAACAAAGCAAGAGGAACTTTTTGACCACTCTCTTTCCTTTTGGATGATGTTATTTTCAAAATAGCTGTGATTGATCACAAGTATTGACAAAAAAAAGCTCCAGGAAAGGTTTCCTGCACTCAAAGCAGAAACTTGCAGCCTGAAGGTATTTGGATTGCTTTGTGTGTCCTTGCCTTCCATTGAACTTGATCTGTATCTGTGAATGTACAAATTTATAATGTTGATAAACATGATCAGAAGAATAATTGTTAAAGCTGTGTCTTTCATTCCCCCAGTTGAAAATATTTTGGCACAATTTTTACAGACTGATTGCTTGGTTACTTGACAAAAAGACTTTTTGGGTTTTACACAACAAATATAATACACATCAACAACAATACTTTCTGTTTTCAAATTCTCCAACATTCCTGGAGCTACTTGAGTCAGAGGATTGTCAGAAATATTGAGGATGGACAGCTTTGAGACATTGTAAAAAATTGTTGATTCAAACACTGTCAACTTGTTGTGTGACATGTCAAAAACTGACATTTTTGACACATTTACAAATGCTTCTTTGTCCATTTGCTCCAAATTGTTATTGGTGAGAATGACTTTGTGAAGATAATGTAAATTGTTGAAACATAGTTTTGAGATCACAGTTATTTTGTTTGAAGCAAAATTGACAAAGGAAATGTGATGTAGCAGAGCTGTTGCAGAGCATAGATCAGACACATTGTTGCCAACAAAATATAGAACAATTGCAAAGGGACTGTGGCCAAGAAAAAATAATCTATTTACAGAGGAGTAGGTGATGTGGTATGAAATATAATGTCCTGGTGGGTCAAAGTGTGATTTGTTTTGGCAAAATATGGCAAAATTAAGGCACACACATTTGGTAGGACACATAAAATTTGATATCTGACACAGGAGCTCATCATCATTTTGTGGGCATTCAAAGGAGCCATCACATACATTAGCAACATGGAGGCATAATTTGGACTGTCTACATCTGAACATGTACTGGCAATTCCTCTGAGCACCACAGCTGTGTTTGTGATCTTCATCATTTCCATATGGACAGTCCCATTTGTTATCACACACATACAACCATGGGATACAGTAGAATTGTGGACATTTGAAGTGAATATTGCACTGAAAATTTTTGCAGGTTTCAAGATGTGCACCTGTTCTGCCCTTGTCTACATGGTAGATATCCAGCAACATCACATGGATAGTTAGCTTTGTTCTGCACCACATCTATGTACACAGGTTCATCATTTTCCAAAGGGCAGTCCACAATTAAATCATTGAATAATTCTTCATGAATTATGGTGGAACTTTCTTGGCAGTGAAATGTTTTGTTTGTTTCATTCCCTTGGTCTGATGGATTGATCTCTGGAGTGATACTCATTGATATAAATGTCCTACAGATACCACTTTTCGATTTATATTGCACAGGTGAACAGGAACAACTGAAGTTGACACATCTGTGAGGACATGTTGTACCCACAAAAGGACAAGTTTCATCATCTGCAGAACTTGGAGAGGAAAGAGAACAGTCTGCAACATTATCAAGACAAAACATAGTTGATACAAGTTCATGATATGCACATTGAAACAAATGTTTCCCTTTTTGAAAAGGTTTTGGTTTTGCTTTGCAGATGGTGAAACCTTCTGCCTGAATTCCCAAAAATTTGGTCACTGTGTAATTGTTGAACCATATCCTCTTGTATATTAAATGTTCCATTTGTTGAGAGGCCTGTGGTGAAATTACCTGCAGGTTGAACTTGGTTTGATTTGTTGCATGAAAGATAGAGGCCAGTCTATAAACATCTTCCATTGCCAACTGACTCATCTGTTGTGAGTGGCAAGCAGCTGTTAGTGAATCAGTTGTTTGGGTTTGTAACCACAAAAACAGGAAACATTTCCCATTATTCACAAACACAAATTGCAAGCAGCCACTATGATTGGGATAAACCTGAACACTTGTGTTCTGAACTGAGTCTGAATCATAGGCTTGGCACAGAAATATGGACGAAATTGGTCTAAATGTTGGCAATGAAATCCACTGAACATTTATTAGATTGAAGTCCAGTAGTAACAATGCACCACTTTCTGCAGTGAAGTACATCTCTGTTCCATGATATGTACTTTTTGGAAACAATGCATCAGGTAAAGGTTTTGAGATATCTGTTGCAGTGAAATCTTTGTTTCCCTTGTACTTATCAGAGATAGCTTTGGTTTGAAGCCTGACATTCTTCCATGCCTGATAAGATACTGGATGATTTTGCTGCCATCTATGAAACAAAAAGAGGAAAGGTACTTACAGTTTGAACATTTTGGTCATTTGAATGTAAGAAGCAAGACAAAGGTCAAAAGTGGAAGGTTTAATGTTGTTTCATGTGTGGTTTCTGGAAATGGTGCAGAGCTGCACATGGTGGATCAACTTCCAAATGTGTCTTGTGTGAAACACTTTGTTTTGTGGCCACATGAACAACCATCAAAGGAACAAACCAAAGTGCTGAGTCCAAAGATACAAAATTACCTGTCTATGTCTGATGTGCTGTTGAACTTGATTCCAATGAAAATTAAAAACATCAGTTGTAATTCATCAGAATTTTTCAAAAAGTTCAAGAAGTCATCTTGATCAACTCGACTCAAGAATTCTGGAAGGTGAGCATGTAGGTAATCTTGGCAAAATTCTGATGCACCATCCCAAGACACAAGAAGTGGATCTGTCAACCAGTACATGTGAATGTTGGTTTCTACAATTTCAATTATGTCATATTTCCCCAATGAGGTTTGAAACCACTGTTTATTGGTGTCAGTGGTTTCATTGATATCATTCCTTCTTTTTTGTTTTACCTTGTGAACATTTGGATGGCCTTTTATGCATGTAGGTCTGTTTTGTTTCCAGGTACTTGCAAAACTTCTGTGTACAGAGTCAAAACTGTACATTTACCAGGGACAGCCAGGACAAATGGAAGGCTCTCTGGTGACAGACATAGATCAGTACTTTTCCACTGCCTTGCCTGAAGGTAGGCAGCCTGATCATATGCTTGCTCTATATAGAATGAGAAGAATAACATTTCATGTCTCACCCTATTTTTTTTTGAACTGAGTACCAAAACTTTGTCAGTATCAGTAGCAACAGGTAAGTTGGCCCATGCAGCAGATTCATCTGTTACAAGTTGTACTGCATGATTCAGAGTGAATGTTATTTGTTTTCTCTCCACAAAGTACATGACAATATTCACCCAAGACCCACTCCATGGATGGAGAAATACTATAAATCTCAGTTTGTTGTTGAACAAAAATTGTGCACTGGCCAGAAAGTTTTGCTTATTGAGACTGCACACAGTGCTCAAGTCACATGAAAGTTTTGATAATGATGTGATAACTTTTGTTCTGTGTACCTGAGAGTGGCCTTCTCCTTGTTGTAATGTATAATTCCCAGATGTGGAGTCTGAATCAAACACACTGATATTCAGTTTAAATCCATCTTTCTGATAGTCCCCAAAGAAATTGGCAGTATATATACCAGTGACACTTTCCATTGTGGGCTCTATGGAAAAATTGGTTTGACAGAAATAGGGATAGTTCATGTTTTGTAAATGTATTTTTGTCCAAGGTGATGCTTTGTGTGGATAAACTCTGTAGAAACCAGATGAAAGTTGCACCACAGTGCAATATTTGTGTCCAGTATGTATGATTTTGGTTTGCCTCAGAGTGTAAAACAGTGACTCAACATACACCTCTCTTGAAGCCTTAGAAGCAAGAAATATCTCACAAATACTTTGTGGTTTTACTGTTCTGCATGAACTTGGTGAGAATTGGAGCTTGACATGAAATGATGAATACTGGTGGTAAGCAAAAAGAATGAGCAAGTAAGTTGATGAACTGGAGAATATGTTTCTGGCAGTATGCCAATCCACTGAATCTTTGTCTATGTATTTGTTACAGAAGCAATATTCCTCCATCCAATCAGAAGAATTTGTGTTGTAGCAGGAAACACCTCCAAAGAGACAGGTTGTTTCAGGTGCACCAGTGTAATCAAACCTGAGAAAGGTAACATTGACAGTGTACTCTGGTGGAGACCTGACAAGAAAAATGAATTGAACAGTAGTGTGAGGAAAAAGGTCTTTGCTGCTGTTGAATTCAATAAATGAATGAGTGGAATTCTTTATTGTAACAACTTTCTGCTTGAGGTTTTTCCCAGTGTAATTGATGTTGTTTACTGTCTTGTTATATTTGCTTGGAATGATAGTTAGCACTATGCACTGGAAACTTTCAATTGTTGTTGTGTTTGCTTTGTTGGACAACTCCATTTTTCTGGAATAAAATCCTGGGCCAACAAAGACAAAAAATCTCACATTAAATTGCATGTTCATACTTCTGTGAATCCGCAACACTTGGAATTTAGTAATTTCAATTTTATATGTGAAAACATTCAACTGTTTAGCAAGAATATTTTGAACTTGTTTCAGAGGGTCAGCAGTCAATGCTTGCATACCCCTTAGCATTTGTAAAGAAGTGACAAGATTTTCAGAAATAACACTGGATTCATAAATGACAGATGCTTCATGGAAAAGCTCAAACAGCAATTCAAAATAAAGAAACTTCCCAGGATAAACACTAAATTTTGATTGTATTCCTCCAAAGTAGAACTGTAGACCTAAACCATGGATGTTGATTGTGTTTTTGAGCCAACTTCCATAAACATGTCTCAGCCTCATACAGAGGAATGTCATGTTCAGGCTGAGCATTGGGGCAAGATCATACTGCCTCCATAACTTTTGATGTTTGGAGGCAGAGCAATGTGTGAACAGAACATAAGTTTTCAGTGTTGGTTGAATCACTTTTGGACCAAGTGGTTCTGGCTCTGCGTAATGCTCATGACATAACCATGATTCTTTTCGTGCTGTCAGGAGAAATTTAACACTGTCACCACAAAGTGAGTGAATCATTGTTGTTACTTTAGCTTTCTTGATTGGACCTTTTTTGCTCTGAGGTGAACTGAATGACAACACCAATTGCTGTTGAATGTATGCTGTCCAGTATTTGGGAAAACTCTTGTTTCTCCAATCAAAATGTGTGAGGGCATAATCTGTAGAAATGAAGCCAATTCTGACACACACCAAAAACAAAATCCACAGCATCATTGTACTTTCAGTGTGTGGAATCTATGCATCATCAAGCTGGACTCTTTTTTCCTCAATCAGCACTTGTCAGGCAGATGCAGCATTTTTAAAGTGGATTGCTTCATTTTTGGAAACATTGGCAGTAGCTAAGACTCTGGATGTTTCATGACTTGCACCATTATCATAATTCAAAAGCTTCATCTCAAAGTTCAGGGGTTCACATGTCATTTTCACCTCTCAGATAATTTTGCACACTCAGCTGATTTGACACAACAGAAATAACAAAAATGTCCTGTCAATCTGTTTGTTCATTTTACATCAATTCATTCTGAACAGCTTTTGAGCAACCTCACTGTCATGAAGTCAAAGTCAGCTGTATTTACAACAGTGTGATGGGAAGGTTTGAGAATAGAGTGTTTCATATCTCACAAAGTGACTCTTTTAGAGACAAAAGCATTATCACTGCCATTTACTCTGCCTAAAATGATTTGAACATGTTTTAAGGCACAAACATTGGTCATGGTCAACTATTGACACCTTTGTGGACAGAAGACAGGCTAGAATTTTGCTGGTGAAGGATCAGTTGCATTTTCACTGGAGTAATTTGGACAATGTTTGTGATGTTGATAGCTTCAATAATTATAATTCACTGCTATCAGTGTGCAACACATGCAGGTGAGTCATAAACAAGTGAAATTGTATCTGCTTGGTGTCCGGTCAATTCTCCTACCTTTGGAATATATTCCAAAAATATCAATCTTGTAGCTTGAACATTGTTGTCAGCACACTGCAACATATTCTCTCTATGAATGTTCTCATCCAGATGTGTACAGCAATGTTGCCCTGGAAAAGCCTGCTTACCAGAGCTCAACTCAGAAGTTTTGCTGAGCAGCTATTGCAGTTGATGGTGTGAAAAGGTATGATTGTCCATCCTCCCTCACCCACAGGGACAAGCCTGCCTGGTAGGTGGTTGATTTGCAGGGACAATTTGTAGTCAAAAGAATCATCATAACAACCAACATTTTCACTGGTAATGGTACATTCTCCTTGATAACATTGTTTTTGCACTCATTTTTGTGTATTTTGAAAAACATTTCAAAGTGTGTTGCTGTCAAAAACCCAATGTGCACATTTTCAGAGCACAGGTTGGGACATTTTTCTACATTAGCTGGCAAAATGTTTGAAGGAAATCACTTGACCAGTCCAATTTCAAATAATGTATCAATCTTTCTGGTTTTCTGGGGAATGGAAATATATCATCCAGTGGCAGGAATGTTTCTGGAAGATATATGTGGCTGTTCATCTGACAGAGCTTGGGAGTTAAGTGTTTGTGAATTGGTGGTTTATGGAGGTAAGTTGTACAAAGATTGTCTCAAGTACACAATTCTAATACCAAAATTCTTCTCCAAATTGCAGATTGAATGACAAACAGATCACCATTGGCTCAACCCCTTTTTGTCTGTCCTCACACTGGTGGTAATAGGTCTTTGTCTCTTGAGCCAAGGACAACAGGACTTCAACAAATGGAGTAGCACATTGTAAACAAATAGAGTGTGCATGAAAAGCTCTTGTTTTGAGAAAACTGAAGTCAGAAAGCTGCAGCAGAGGTCATCATTTTGGTGTCATATGTCAGAATAATGTTGCAGGTACTGGTGCAGAAAAAGAAGAAACCCAAATCAGAATGCATTGAATACCAGAAGCTGAAGCACCAAATTATGCCAGGAAATAAAGCAAAGTGGTTCATTTGTGCAATTTGCACCAAGAAAAGGGGTGACACTTGTTTCCTTTCGACCTGACCCTCCCAGATAAAGGTAACACCAATGAATGACCCATTTGCAGGGCTGCTTGGTGCAGACCCAACACTCAGGTACAGTCACCTGACACCCCACCAAATGATTGTGGTCAATTTGTATCAACCACTGTATGTTCCATTGGGATGAGTTGACTTGGTGTAGATTTATTTCAACAAACAGAGCCACTCTGTGAAACTCAGCAATGTATCAAGGAGAGCAGTGGATGGAAACACACAGACCTGTGCCCAGACTATGGCAGAAGGGGATCAGTGGTACAGAGTTGACTTGCAACAGCAGTACTTCATCAGTTCAGTCCAGATAATCAGTCTGTCAATGTTCAGAGGGCTCCGCCGGCTGAAGTGAGACATCTGGAATGACATACAGAAACTGCTCAGATGCATAGATTTGAAGACAGATAAATTTTATTCAACCTGATTCAAGATTGGAAATTTTGCCTTGACCTGCCACCTACCTGTTGGAAGTGAATGAGAAGTTGTGTTTTTCTCTGTGTTGTTTTGTTGTGTCTCAAGCTTCAAAAAACAAAACAAATGTGCCTTTTCTTCACAATGTGTTCTGTGTGGTGAAATGATTCTATTTATTATTTGAATTCTAATTTGGTTGTGAGTATCCATTGGGTCTGTTGTGATGAATCTTGTTGAAGACGACGTTTTCTGTTGTTCAATTTGTTGTTTCACACAATTTGCCAGAGCCATGAGAGCTTCACCTCCCCCCAGGAAAATGACCCCTGTTCATCCAAAATGTTGAGACAGGAGCAGCTCAAGGAAGTTTCTAGAAACACAAGTTACAGCAAAGTTGTTGCAGAATGAGACGAAAAGAGGCTGGAGGAGTAGCAACAAAGAAAGTCGCATCAGGAAATAAGGGAAACCACAAAAAGTAATCACAAGAGAGGAAAGGCACAAGAGACCAATGGAAAGAAACTGCAAATTTCCAGCTTTCACTTTGAAGCTGTGTGAAATGGTATCCTCCAGCAACTTGTGTTCAAGTGGGGGTGGGGTGGGGGCCAATTATGCAAGTTGCCACAATCAACAAAGAAAGTAACATGGAACATGGAAACTGCTTTGCCCCTGTCTCCCAGAATTGAATCAGTTCTTTCTTTTAAGGAGTGGGATCCGACGACCCACAGCCCAAACCGACCAATCCAACGCCCGTTTCTTAGAGTACACGGCGGACAAGATGTATCATCTGGAATCAGACAGATCAGCTGTGATGCAGTGTTTATTTTGAATAACATGAACAAAATTTTGTCCTCAAAATCATTGCATTATGGTTGTGAAAACAAGTCAGGAAGAAGACAAATGGTGACAAACACACAAAAGGCTGGAAGAGAAGCAACTACAAAATGTTCATTTCAGAAACTTGGATTCAGGAGGAAATAAAATAGTGTTCATCTGGAAAGAAGAGGAATATCATCACAGTCCCAGCCTCCATCACTCTCACTGCTCTCATCCAGACCCCATTCCACTTTTCTGGCAGTCCCAGTCTTTTTTGGTCTCTTCATTTGAACATGATGTTTCACATTCTTCATTGCCTTTCTGCTTTTCTGCCGGTCCTTCTTGACATAAATTTCCTCAAAGTCAGCTTCCTGATTTTCATTTCTGCTGAGTCTGTTCATTATTTTCTTGGGTCTTGCACCTCCATACTCCCCACCAATCTGCGTTTCTATGAAATTAGACATGTTACCCTGAGCCCTATCTTCTTCAATGGTCCAGTCAGCCATATCAATGCCAGCATCCATGATGTTATCAGTGACATCTGTGTTCCCAATTGCTTCTTCCTGGTCTGATTGTTCCATGTCAACATCATGTATAATTGCTTGAACTTCCAGCTGCCTGCCAAACTTCTCTTCTGATCCATCACTTGAGGTTTGGCAAACTATATCAGCAGTTAAGTCCTGCTCTTCACCTCCATCAGTGTCACCTTCAACAAACACTGTTTGGTTTCTGCCTCTTGTGCTTCTTTGTAACTTTGGCTCCATCTCCATCAGTTGTGGACAATCTTCAAAATCAAGTGTTTCATTTTGGTTATGAACTTGAGCTGCAGCTCCCAGCAAATGCATTTTATCTTCATCATCAGTGGAGCTGCTGTGAAATTCCTCTTCACTACTTTTACTGTCTCCTCCCAATGGAACCTTGGGTTTCTCCTTTATTCCTTGTTTTCCTTGCCTGGCTTCTGCTATTCTTCTTCTCATTGTGGCAACGTGAGTCCCTGGTTCCACGTTTTCTTGCTGCTCTGGGGTACCCTTAAGTTTCTGTAGAGGCACTCTTGGCATGGCAAACTGAAGTCTCTTTCTCATGTTGTCCTAAAAAAGAAAGAGATGAATGATTTCACAGCGATGCTGATCAGAAGTGCTTTTGACATGTTTGCCCGTTTTTGTTGAGGTTGTTGAGTGTTTTAAAAAACAAATAATGTTGAATGGCCTGCATGTCTTTGCCTCGTGTGAATGATGAGGTTCATAACAATTTTGTTCTGCCTGTGTGTGCCATGCAAACCCCATAAAAATACCCTGTTCATTGCATGCATTCGTGGACTGCATGAGAGACCTTGATATCTGTTTGTTGTGCACATTTTGATAGACAGCTGCTGAACTAACCAAATCTTTGGAATCCAAATATGTGTGGCTCTCAACATACATCCTTAAGTCTGCATCTGCAATCTCTGATGCCTTTAGTTCCTCAAGCATGAGTGGGATGAGATATTTTTTCCTGCCATTGATAACTTGCTCATGGGCAATATGAAATTCAGCTAGAAACCAGCCAGCCTTTATGGAATTTCTGCACAGACAGAAAAGAAGGACATGGCTTGTTTGCAGATGTCATACAAACAACCTTGGATGCTGCTGATCATGACAAGGGTGCCACCAAACATTTTCAAAAGGGCATGTTAAGAGAACAAACCTGGACATAACCATGATCATCCTCCTGCTGTGGTTGATTGCTGCTTCAATGTTTGCAGGGATAGATTCCCCAACCATAAAATCTCTCTCATGAATGCAGAGCGTAAATCCTTGTTTCTCCAGGAACTGCTGAATCTCTTTCTTCATGATTTTCCTGTCCAAGTGGCTTCAAGGTAAAGAAATTGAAACAAGTTGCAATATTTTCTGGCAAATAGGAAAATCTGAAGTGATTCTCACCTGTAAATGACAAATGCATCAAATTCCACATTGTCCAAATTTTCAGGTTCATCATCATTTATTTTTATGTTGAATTTCATGAACAAGAGGAATTTAATGGCATTCCATTTTTGGTAGATGACCAAGACTATGATAATGAGACACAGAATCATGGCTCCTGTGACAATTCCAATCCAAATGGGAAATGCTGTACAACCCATCATTGTAATGTCCAAGTGCAAAATGGGTGTTCCTGCAAAGGTTCAACTGGGATTCACAGACAGGAAACTTGTGTTCACTTTCAAACATAAATGAGCAAAATGATGGCAACTCACCTTTCCATTTTCCCAATGCACAAGTGATATTTTCCTTGTCCATCACATTAGTGTCATTCTGCAACCACTCTCTCATCCACATCATGTCACAGTGACACTCAAGAGGATTTTCAGCCAGCCAGACTTTTGTTTGAGACTTTACAGTCTGGAATACTTTTGGAATTTGTTTCAACTTGTTTTTGGAAAGTTTCAGATCAACTGTGTTCAACAGCAATATTTTGGCTGCTTTGTCACTCAGGTGTTTGATGTTACATCCTCTGAAGTTGAACTTGGTTACTCCAACAAATTTGTCATCAAGAGACTCCAATGAGACAAGATTATTGCCAGTGAGTATCAACTGCTCTGATCCTGGCAAAATGTTTGATGGCAACTTCGTCATGTTGTTGTAACTGCAGTTCACTGTGTTGGCTTCGTCATTAACAGAATAATAGCAGTGACATCCACCCAGGCAGGGAAGTGGAAAAACTGGAAAATAGAACAAAAACATCTGAAAGTGTCAAACAGTTTGTTGTTTGGCTGAAAAATGAGAAACTTGAATTGTCTTGCAAACCTGATGCAAACTGAGATACTTTTCCTGTGAAGATAACATTTTTGCCAACACAGTAAAGCGGTGGTGTTGTATTTTTGAGGTTTCTGTCAACTGCAAGCACTTTGTGTTTGCTGAGTTGATAAAATATATTCCAGATGTGGAAGCTTGCTGAGATGAATCCAAGTGAACTGAATGTGAACATAGACTTGTGGGTTTGAGAAGATGTAGTTTTGGTGAGGACAAAAGAGGTGTTGTAGGCCCTGACACTGATTTTTCCGTGTTCTGTTAGTGGCTGAATATTTATCAATGAAAAATCACCTGCCACAAATTTGCACATTTGCACAATAGTGTTCCTGTTCATCAAATGCATGACAGCACCACCGATACCTTGATTGTCAATAAAAGTTGTATTTATGACAACAAGCACCAATGGATACCTTCCTCCAACAATGCCACCTCCAATAAATCCATGATTTTTTTCAAATACAGAATGTCTTACTTCTGCTCTGCTTGCTCTCAGAAGCAAGCCTGCACCCAGTCTGTTGTCAGTGAAATTAACACTGACCATTTGAACTGACTTGTAAGCCGATTCAACAATGATAACTCCAGTGTAAAACTTTTCTTGGCTGAAAAAATTGGCTCTATTATTAGTTTTAACAAATTTGCTTTGTGTTATGTGCAGTGTGCACAGATTCCCTTCAAAGTAAATGACTCCAGCTGTAGGACATGTGTTGCCTGCAAAATTACTGTGTGAAATTATGAATGAGGTGCCATTGGTAAATAGTGCTCCTGCATTTCCTTGTGCTGCATTTTGTCTGAGAGTGCAGTTTTGAATTTCACCTTGGAAGGATCCAGTGTTGGTGTAAATAGCACCACCATTATAGGCCTTATTATTCTCAAACAGTGAAGTAGAAATGTGCACTTCAGCAAAGCTGGCAATAAACAACGCTCCTCCATTGTGCACAGCAGTGTTGCTGGAGAATGTACAATGAACTAGAGACAGTATGTTGATGTTTTGTAAGCTCAGTGCACCTCCTGTTCCAACATCTAACTTGTTTGTCCTGCAAATAGTACCAATCAAGCTGTGAAGTCTATGTGGTTTCACGCAAGCACATCGGGCGGTATGTGCCTGCGTTGTGCACTGGCAACAGTTGAATGATGGGAGGGGGGGACTAATGTCCCTTCTCCAAAGACATCATGACCATTGGGGCAGCACCTGGTCAAGCAGCCACCCTGAACATGTTGACTTTTTTAAGTGGGGGGTTTTCACCTGCGCAACTGGACAGGTCCTGCCCTTGCCCCAGTACCTGCACAACTTCGCAAGTCCTACCCATCCCCTACCACCAAATGTCTGGTTCAGGCCCCTGTCCCTGTATTCAAAGCTCTGCATTCTCGTTTTCTCACCTGACTATTGCAGTGTTGGAATGAAAAGAACAAAAAGAGCAAGACACGGTGGAATTATTGTCTGCAGCAACAGCTCCACCCGAGGGTGCTGAATTACCAATAAACTTTGTGTGTGATATGATACCCCTGGTGCCCACATCCAGAGCTCCTCCTCTGTGTTCAGCAGCATTGGATTCAAAGGTACAATTTGTGATGTTTGCAAAGAAACAAGATATTGCTCCTCCATACAGTGCAACATTGTCACAAAAAGTAGATTCAGAAATCTCCATAAAAACATGATAAATGTCTGCTAAAATAGCTCCTGCTGATGACACTGCTCTGTTTTCCTCAAATAGACATTTTGATATCATGAAAGTCACATTGTGACCCAGGTTTGAACTTTGCACAACAACAGCACCACCACTGGCATGTCTTATCTTGACTGCCTGATTTTTGATGAAAACACATGGCTCCATCCAAATGTCCTCACTATCTGCAAACACTGCCCCACCAAATGATGCATTGTTTCCTTCAAAAAGACATTCCAAAATCTTTATTCGACTTCTACACAGGGTAACAGCACCTCCCACAGCTGTGCCATTCATAATACCAAGTCCAGCAGAGTTGTTGGTGAAAGTATTTCTGACTGTAGTGATTGAAACATTTTCAGCATAAATTGCTCCACCTTGTACTGCAACATTTTCAACAAAGGTGCAGTTATGGATGATCATTTCTTGTGTCAGTTCATGTGGTAAGATATGATTGTGCAGAAAGAAGGTCAGTGAGTCAATTTCATTGTGATCTCCGATCTTTGCTCTGATGCTGTAAGTTTGAGGATGGTCGACATGTGGGATATTCCTTTGTGATTTCAAGCAAATAGATGCTCCATATGTTGCAGAGTTCTGAACAAAGAAGCAGTTTTCAATTTTCATGTTCAAGCTGTCAACAACAGAGACAGCTCCCCCACTGTTACTGGAAAATTCAGTCCAATTGATTCGGATTATTCCATGTGATGCAGCCAAAACAGACCCCAAGTCGCTTTTTACTTCATTGTCCTTGAACCTGGAACTTTGAAAGATCCCAACACTTTGATTCGAAACATAAACCACACATCCATTTGAAACTGTATTGTTCCAAAAATGGGATGATTCAAACAACAAGAGACTGTCCACTTTGGCTTTCACCAGGCTTTGAACATTTTCTGACAAGGAAAATGAGACTTTGTTGTCTGCAAACACTGAGTTGTTGATCATTCCTACGCTGGCATTCTCAATGTTGAAAATTGTGGCATCATTTGAAAGGAAAGTGGAATTCACAACAGAGAGAACTGTTTGATTTGAACCAACAATTAATGGCCATGACGAATTGCAGTTTATGAAGTGGAAATTACAGACCTGACCTGTTTTTTCTGTTATTTTCAAAAGTGTGCCACCTTGAAATTTCAAAATATTCATTTTTATTATTTTAATTGCACTATTTGTGACCTGAATCAAAGGTTGTGTGTTGGAAACTGATCTCTGAATAAACTTGCAGTTCAGCAGTATTGCTGTTGCCTTGTTGATGACCATGTGGGATCCAATAGTGCTGTTTTGTATTTGTAGAAGAACATTTTTTTGTTGTGTTCCTTTCTCCAATGATAATTCTACATTTTCCATTTCTGAGTGTGCAAAATTCAGATTTACACCACTTGAAGTCCAAATGCATTTCCCCAAACAAACACCAGTGACATTGACATTGATGTTCCACCCATGTTCTGTTGTGCTGAACTTACATTTAGAACTGAGGAAAGCTTTACAATGTCTCTGAAACCAACAAGCAGAAAATTATTTGAAAAAAAGCTTTTGTCATCACATTTGATCTTCCCAAGTGATGAAAAAATAACAAAGGGCACACCAAGGTATCTTCACATAAGAGCAGTGACTTGTCTGTTGTTATCTCCAGGTTGACTTGAGGAGGTGCAGCATAGTATAGCCTGAGCACATGCAGAAGAGTGGCACAGGCTGATTCCTTTGTACCTCCACAGTTGCTGGTGTCTGACCCATTCTGTGAGATGTGATACGCCACAGAGCGGTTTCCATCTGGGACAGGAACCACTGGACACAAATGGAAAGTAAGTGATCGTTTTCAAGTTTACCAAACCGGAGTCCTTGAAAAAAAAACTTGTTTTGTGCTTACTTGGTACAACTCTCATAATTCCACTGACCTGTTTGACAGGGAACATAACTTTCAATTTTTTGTGTTTCCACAAAAGCAACAAGCTTCAAAATTATGACAACGAGATGGCACTGCCAACATATGTTGAACATCCTGAAAATGAGCCAGTCAACAAATAAAGCAGTCCATTTGTTTATTCGGAACCCCAAGCCACAGTTTGTGTTTGTTCTAACTTTAACACTAGCGGCGCCCAGGCACTCAGACGGCGATTGTAAGGGGACCGGCACTGACTCCTATCCGAGCAATTTGGACTGGGTATGACTTGGTGGCACCGGCTCCTTATGGAGCATCAGCGATTTCCTTGCTTTGGTGGCACCAGCTCGCCTGGGAGCTGAGCAGATTTCGCGCGGTTTCCTCTAGGGCGGGGTTTATTTTTCGGCGGGAGAAGTTTTCTGGGTTACAAAGTACGCACAGCAGTTTAGCAAGTTGCACTAATTATTTGCGTGTCCACAACTGCAATTGAGGTGAACATCTCAAAGGGTGTGTCAATGTTGTTTGAGTAATTTTGGTAGCCTAATTCCGTTACAACTGCAACTTTCCTGAAGTCCAGAATATTTATACAGTGTGCAACTGTCTCCCTTTCATTTCGCACACTTTTTCCTTTTGAGGAATTCTGTTTGCATTGTGTTTCTCGCATTTCCATCAACGTTGCAAATCCGTGATTCCGATCAATTTGTCCCACATGACGGTGAGACATTACAAAAGCGGCCTTTTTCCTGTGGGATCTTTCATTCTAATTATTTCACTTGGACGTGGCCGTGTCGGACATTTTTCTGCAAATCGAGTGGCATGTCTGCCAGGAAATTTACAGGGAAACAGGTGACAGACAGGGTGCTGGACAGTGACTTCAACCCTGGCGAATTCAGTCAGGACAGTCAAGATAAAGGTGACACATCCACTCATGAAAGTCAGGATGAAGCTGAAAACTCAGGTGACACAAACATCTTGGCCAGACGTGAGAACACTGACTACGTGGACAGGGTGATCAAAAAGGATGCCGCGGTTTGGGTGAAAGCACGTTGATGTGGTCATAGCAATCATGACAGCGATTCCTCATTTGATCACTCCAGTGAGTTTGAAAAAGACAAAACGTCACCACCACAGACTCTGCAGGTACTCAGAGGGGAAAAAAGGGCACGCAGCGTGAGTCCGCCCACACACGTTTCTGCCAAAGCGCCTACAGAGAGTCCCGTTCCAGGCCCCTCCCTGATCTGAACCAGCACCCCAAACAGTCCTGGTGCTGTTACGGCTGCGTTTGGGTCTGGATCCAGAAATAATGCCTCTCTTGATGACACCATTGAGGGAGATGTTGATCTGGGGGAGTTATCTGACTCTGACGTGATTATCATGGGTCAGCAGGCCATGCAACATGATGCTACCAGTGGTGACGACTCTGACACAATGGACGCTGAAGACCTCAATCGACAGATGAGATCACAGGCCCAAGATGATGCCGGAGCCGATGCTGATGATGAAGATGACGCATCAGATGCCCAGGTTGGGAGGCATCAATGGTTTTATTACGGCGAATCCTTTGGCTTGGACCAGGAGGAACAGGAAGGTGATGCAGAATGTGACGGCATGGATCATCCCAACGACGACCCTGACAATGCTGCCGATCATGCACCCCCTCACCCCCCTAACACAGGGACCAGGCAGTACAAAGAAGCAGGCCCCAGCATCCAAGAACCAATCAAAAACTTTGTGGATACTGATTATCCTGAGGACGCAGGTATCTGGAAGCCGACTGCAATGTATCCCGTGGACAATGTAAAGCAAGATGATTTGTTGTTCACTCGATCCCCCACTTCCGAGCATGCTGATGGGTTATTGTTCGACCCCACCGGAATGTCCCCCCTTGAATTTTTCTACAAGATGTGGTCGAACAAGTTGCGAGGCCACATCTTG